>Ga0302325_10025470_pt1 | contig 12293 bp, 10 predicted proteins | sample Palsa_T0_2_FD_201948 | JGI IMG/M metagenome (GOLD analysis project Ga0302325, IMG submission 201948) | Peat permafrost microbial communities from Stordalen Mire near Abisko, Sweden - Palsa_T0_2 | ecosystem: Environmental > Terrestrial > Soil > Palsa > Peat permafrost | place: Sweden: Abisko...
GTTCCGGAAAGTTACGGAGATCGCTCTCGTACTGCTCTTCGAAAAGAGCATTCTGGGCAGCGAGTCGATCGGCGACGGGCTTGAGGTCCTGGGCGAAGATGGAACCGGCTAGGGCGAGCACGAAAAGCAGGATTTGGGGGATGCGCATAACCTAAGCAGGGTACCAGAGGGAAGGTACTGTTGCGAAGAAGAACGATACTTTCTGCGCTGCGAAGGTTAGCCACGAGCAAATCGCGCCCGCTGTGGCTGCACCAGGCAAGCGGCAAGGTAAGCCCGCTAGCTCACTGCCGTTTCGCCGGCTCGACGTTGTCTGCAGCCACCAACGGAGCAAGGTTGCTGTTCGCGAGAACTTGATTGAACGTGGGAAGATCATCTTTCAGAACTTTCCGATAGTCCGCATCTACTGCGGCCATTTCAGCTTCATACGTCGCAAGCAGCCCTAGTTGAGTTTCGGTGGGAGCAAAGTCGGCGCCACCTGCCACGTCACCGCCTCCGGTACCGACTTCAGCGTTCAGCCAAATCAGATTGAGATAAAGTTGGTAGGACTCGACGAAATATTTGTCGTCGCTGTTCAGGAGCGCCTCCGAAACCAGCCGGTGTTCGACGCCTTGCAGCTTTTGGTCGAGGTCTTCGGCGGCTTTTAGAAGCTGCGCTTTTTGTTTCGTCTGAGATTCGTCCAGTGGCTGTGGAGGCGCCGGCGCGGTATCCGGTTCGGACTCGTCGCCCTCCTCGGCCAAGGCCGGCTTCTCCTTCTCCCGCTTCTTGGGTGGGCGAAGCATGGCTTCGACAACCTCGAGCTGCTTGCGGAGCCACTCGATTTGGTTCACCGTGTCGGAAACGCGACTGATGTTGTCGCGGATTCGCAGCAAAGTTTTCACGGACAGATCAATGTCAGCATCCGACCCCAGCGCGTGCGGATCGCGCAAGACAGTGAGAGGTTGCGTGTAGGGCTGCTGGCCCTCCACCTTTAGCCGCACCGTATATTTTCCCGCAGGCACAATCGGACCAACCTCCGCCGGTTTGCTGCCCCAGTGCGTGATAGGCCGCGAGTCGGCGTCGCGGAAGCGCGGTTCGTCCCAGATGTGCGGGTTGTTGGGGGCTACGGTGCGAAGGGCAACCACTCGCGGAGACTCATAGCGCATATCCCACGTCATACGGTTGATGCCGGCGTGACCCTTCATTTCGAGCTTTCGAATCACCTTGCCTTGCGAGTCGAGGATCTCGAATTGGACTGGATTCTTTGGTTCAGCCTTCAGCGAGAAGTTGAGCATGGCCGCGGCGGAGCGGGCGAAGCGGTATGCGGGGCGCGGTTCAAATAAAACGACCGACGCGTCCGATCGATTCCTGGCTAGTCGTTCCAGCGGCGTGACGTCATCAAGAATGTAAAGTCCTCGGCCGTAGGTGGAAACCACCAGGTCGTGAAACTGCTTTTGCACCACCGCCCAGGTTACGGGAGCGTGCGGCAGCCCTTCCTGCAGCGCTGTCCAATGCCCACCGTCATCGAGCGAGTAATACAAACCGTTCCCGGTACCGGCAAACAACAAGCCCGCGCAATTCGGATCTTCGGTAACGGTGCGCACATAAGACAAAGGGTGTTTTGGCAGATTACCGCTGATTTGCGTCCAGCTCTTTCCCCAGTCCGTGGTCTTGTAGATGAAAGGATCGCGATTATCCATGAGGTGGAGATCGACGCTGATATATGCAGTTGCGGCATCGAAGCTCGAAGGCGAGATGCTGGTAATGGTGCCCCACGCAGGAATTCCGGCAATATTCTTGCTGACGTTGACCCAATTCGCGCCGCCATCTTTCGTGTACCAGACCTGACCATCGTTGGTTCCCGCCCATATCAGGCCCTTCTGAATTTTGGATGGAGCAATGGCGAAGACGACTTCTCCGTAGAATTGGCCGAGATTATCTCCGACAATTCCTCCTGAAGAAACGAGACGAGCCGGGTCTTGCGTGGAAAGGTCGGGGCTGATGACTGACCAGCTCTGGCCGGCATTCGTGGTTTTGAAAATCACCTGGCAGCCGTAATAAACCGTGTTGTGGTCGAAGGGATCGATCGCCAGCGGCGGCGTCCAATGACAGCGATATTTCAGATCGCTTGGGGGCGAGTCGAGCGTATGCATCCAGGGGCTCACGGAGTGCGCCTCCTTATTTCGCGCATCCCAGCGGGTAACCGTAGCTCCGTAGCAGGTAGCCCAAACCACGTTGGGATCGACCGTATCCGGAACCGTGAAGCCGGATTCGCAGCCGCCCATCTCGCGATCCCAACCCGCCTCCCCGGAGCCCGCAGGCACGCTTGGTCCGCGCATGTTTCCGTCGTCCTGCATGTTGCTGTAGAAGTAGTAGGGAATCTGGTCGTCCACGTCGACGTGATACATCTGGCCGATGGGCAAAGTAACGCGGTGAAAGCCGCGTCCGTGGACAGTTGTGATGATCATTCCGCCATCATCGGTAATCACAAAACGATCAGGGTTGGCAGGGTCGATCCAGATGTCGTGTGTGTCTCCGCCCCAACGGACTTCGTGAAAATTTTCTCCTCCATCCAGCGATTGATGGAAGGAGCTGTTCGCTACGAGAACCTCATTGTCGTTCCCCGTGGACACGGCGATCCGAATGTAATAGCCCGCTCGTCCGATCAAAGCGCGCTGGTAATTGACGGCCTTCCAGTTTTCTCCAGCGTCGTCCGATCTCCACACAGAGCCCTGGTCTTTCGTCTGTATCAGGGCAAAGACACGATTCGAGTTTGTTGGAGCGACGGCCACATCGATCTTGCCCAGCGGGGTATGCGGCAGGCCGTGTTCTTCAATGCGAGTCCACTTCGTCCCGCCATCGTGTGAAACGTAAACTCCGCTGCCGGGACCGCCGCTGGCTTCGCCCCAGGTGTGCATTTCCACTTGCCACATTCCCGCAAATAACGTGTGCGGATTGTGCGCGTCCATCGACAACCCGGAGCAGCCCACATTCTCTCCAGCAAAGAGCACACGCTCCCAATGTTGACCGCCATCCGTCGAGCGATAGACGCCGCGCTCCTGTTGCGGCCCGGTGGTGCGTCCCAAGACGCACGCAAACACGATGTCAGGATTCGAGGGGTGTACGACAATCCGCCCGATGCGGCCAGACTCCGGCAAACCCATGTTGGTCCAAGTCTTGCCGGCATCGGTCGATTTATAGATTCCATTGCCCATCACGTCACTCTCGCGGATGACCCAAGCCTCGCCAGTTCCAGCCCACACCGTGCTCGGATCGGAGGGCGCTACCGCGAGGGCGCCGATGGCAGCGACGGGTTGCTTGTCGAAGATCGGCATCCAGCGATTTCCGCCATCGGTCGATTTCCAGATCCCGCCGGAGGCTGCCCCCGCGTAATACACGCTGGCATCTCCGGGCACGCCGGCCACCGCCGCGATGCGGTTTCCAACCTTGGGGCCTACAAAGCGAAAGCGAAGCTGGCCCTCCTGCCCGGATTCCGACTGTTGCGCGCCCGCCGGCGACAGACTGCTCAGGATTCCAATCGCGATGAAACACAGTGCTAGTTTTCTGATGACCATTGGTTGGAGCCCTCCGGTTGGGCACGTGAATCTTACCCTATTTGGATTTCCCCGTTCAGGTCGAATCAGGTTAACAATCGAATTGCCAACTGGGGAATCTAATGCACCATGCGCATACGACGTCTGATCGTTTTCATCGCGGTGATTCAAACTGTTCTCTTTCTCACGCATTTCTTTCTGTATGAGACATGGACATTTTCATCCGGTGGCTCCGCTCCTCAACCGGCGCTCTGGGCCAGGGTGGCTCTCGGTGTTTTGTCCGTTAGTTTTGTGGCTGCTTCGCTGCTCGCCTTTCGTTATACGAATGCTGCTGTGCGACTGTTTTACAAAGGTGCCGCCGTTTGGGCGGGCCTGGTGTCTTTCTTCTTCCTCGCCGCCGTTGCCTGCTGGCTCGCGTTCGGAGTGGCGAAGCTGGCCGGGCTGGACCTGAACTTTCATCGAATGGTGGAATTACTGTTCGGTGCCGCGGCCGCAGCCGGAATTTACGGAGTTTTCAACGCAGGCTGGACGCGAATCACGCGCACGACGGTGCGGCTGGCGAACTTGCCGGTAGCCTGGCGGGGGCGAAGAGCAGCGCTGATCAGCGATCTGCACCTGGGCCACGTACGCAACGGCAGCTTCCTACGGCGCATGGTTGCCAAGATCTTGCGGGAACAGCCGGACGCAATTTTTATTGCCGGCGATATGTACGACGGGACGGCGATCAACGCGGGGAAGGCAGCGGAGCCTTTGAACAAATTGACGGCGCCGCAAGGCGTTTATTTCGTCGCGGGGAACCACGAGCAATTTAGCGACGACAGCAAATATCTGCATGCCATTTCGGCGGCCGGAGTACGCGTCCTTAATAATGAGAAGGTGGAAGTGGACGGCTTGCAGATTATCGGCGTGCCCTACCGCGATGCCGCGCCGGGCGGACTTTTTGCGTCGGTGCTGCATTCCGTCGGCTTGGATCGCAATCGCGCAAGCATTCTTGTAACGCACGCCCCCGATCACCCAGAGATCGCGGAGGCTGCCGGCATTTCTCTGCAGCTATCCGGGCACACGCACCTTGGGCAGTTCATCCCCTGGAGTTGGATGGCGCGGCGAATTTACCGCCAGTTCGTGTACGGGTTAAGCCGGATCGGCAAGATGCAGGTTTTCACTTCCAGCGGAGCCGGAACGTGGGGCCCGCCACTGCGCCTGGGATCGAATCCGGAGATTGTGATGCTCCAGTTCGAGTGAGATGAGTGACTTCTCGCCTTGGTGCGCGAATTCACCAAAGTGGCTCTGAACGCGGCACTAAGCGGCCTTTCGGGTTCGAGCCGCTTTCATGGCCGATTGGCTGCGGGCGCGTTTTCCGCGTTTTGCAGCCACACTCTTCGCTTGCCGCGACAGTGCTGATTTACTCGCCGAGTTACGCGGCTCGCGCTTCAGAGCGGCCTCGGTGGCTCGCGAACGCTTGGCAGACGTTTTGCGACGCGGATGTTTGCTGGCTTCCTCGTCCTGGGCCGCTTTCTTCCGCAGGGCCGCTGAACCCTTCGGCGCCGCCAACTTTACTCCGGCTCGGCGTGCTTTTGAGAGTCCAATGGCGATGGCTTGCTGAGGAGACCGCGCCCCGTGCTTTCCCTCGCGGACGTGATGCATCTCCTCCCTGACAAATTCTCCCGCCTGCGTAGATGCGGATTTACCTTCACGTGCGTCCTCACGGGCGCGCTCAACAGTCTGCTGCTCGGGCATAAGGCCTCCTTTTGAATAAATACAATGTTGAAATATTAGTCTGCTGGATCAGGTCTTCCTATCCCAGATTTACCTTAGACTGTCCTCGCATTTCGCGTAAGGCAGTTTCACCGAAAAACCGTGCTGCCCCGTCGCAAGGTTCCTCTGCCCATTGGCTATCAGCTAAGTTTATGATACGTTCGCGTCGGAACTTTGGGCGCCAAGTGACGTTGAGAAGAAAGGACGAGACACAATGTATCCTTTGACACGCCGTCATTTTATGCGGATCGGCGCGGGCTCGGTAGCTGCGGGAGCCGCGATGAAGATTACCCTGCTGGAGCCGGCCGCGCTGTGGGGCGCAGGCCGCGACGTGGCGCCGAGCGACCGGGTGCGGTTTGCTTCCATCGGCACGGGCACGCGCGGATGTGAGCTGCTGCAAGCGTCACTCGATGTGCCGGGCATTGAATGCGTCGCGGTTTGCGATCTTTATGACAGCCGCCACGAGGCTGCGCAGGAGGCTGTGCAGAAGCAGGTTCCGGCAACGCGCAACTACAAGGAGATACTGGATCGCAAAGACGTGGATGCGGTAATAGTGGCCGTTCCCGACCATCAGCATCGCCGCGTCGTTGTGGATGCATGCGCCGCGGGCAAGGACGTCTACTGCGAAAAGCCGATGTCACACAACGTGGAAGATGGCTTCGCCATGGTGGAGGCTGCAAGGAAGGGAAATCGCATTGTGCAAATAGGCAGCCAGCGCGTGAGTTCCATCGTCTATGAAAAAGCGCGCGAACTTTATTCCGCCGGAGCGCTGGGTGACGTGTTCTACATAGAGGGCTCTTCGGATCGTAACTCGGCGAGCGGAGCATGGGTTTATCCGATTCCCGCCGACGCGAGCGAACAGACCATTGACTGGAATGAGTTTCTCGTCGGCGCGCCGAAGCGGCCCTTCGACGCGGCACGCTTCTTCCGTTGGCGCTGCTTCGCCGACTACGGGGAGGGATTGGCGGGCGATCTGTTCGTCCACCTGCTCTCGGGAATCTATTTCATCTCGGGCACGAATGAGGCGCCCAAACGGGCGCAGTCGAGCGGCGGACTGTTTCGCTGGAAAGATGGCCGCGACTTTCCGGATCTGATCGAGACGCTCTACGACTATCCGAAATTCCGCGTCGCCTTGCGCTGCAATCTGAACAATGCGGGCGGCGAGCCCATCAAGTTCCATGGCACCAAAGGCACCATGGAGATCAACGGGCAGACTCTGGTTTTCGTGCCCCAGGATACTACTCCAAGGCCGGAGGGATATTCGCTGAAGGGCTGGCCGGCGCGTCTGCGTAAGGAGTATCTGACGCAGTGGGCCGCAGAACATCCGCAGCCCGGACCGCTCGACTATCAGGTCGATGAGGCCGAGACTTTCAGCGCTCCTCAGGGCTACAGCGATGTATCAGCACACGAGGCAAACTTCTTCAACGCAGTTCGAACCCGCAGGCCAACCGTGGAGAACGAAGAGTTCGGCAATCATGCGGCGATCGGATGTCATTTGGCGAACCACGCCTACTTCAAGAACACAATCGCGACCTGGGATGCCGATGCCAGAACGATTCGCGGATAGAGTCAGCGGCAGGCCAATTCGTCAACGATGATTATTAATGTCACGATTCAGCAGTGAGGGACTGACCATGCATAGCATTTCTAGAAGAACCTTTTTGAAAACAGCTTCCGCGTCAGCAGTCGGTGTGGCCGTATGGAAGAGTGTGCCCTGGTTGATGGCTGATCCTCTGGGCTTGCCGACCGGGCTGCAGTTGTATTCGGTGCGTGATGTGCTGCCCAAGGACTATGAGGGCACGCTGAAACAACTGAGTGCGATTGGTTATCGCGAGGTGGAAGCTGCGGGCTTCTTCGGCCACAGCCCGAGCGAGGTGAAACAAGCGATGAATCGCGCGGGGCTGCTCTGTGTGGGCGCTCATTATCCGCTGAAGGATCTGCTGCCGAAGGTGGACGAAACCATTCAATTCGGCAACGATCTCGGGCTGCGGTACATCGTTTGCGCGGCGCCCATGCTGAAAGACCCGACGCGCGTGAAGGATCCAAACTCTCGCGCGGCGCGGGAGTCGATGACACTCGACGATTGGCGATGGAATGCCGATCAGTTCAATCACATCGGGGAGCGCGTGAATGCAGCCGGCATGCGCTTCGCGTATCACAACCACACGCCTGAATTCCGCTCAGAAAACGGCGTAGTGTTCTACGACGAGCTGTTGCGCCTGACTGATCCGGCAAAGGTGACGATGGAACTCGACTGCGGCTGGGCGGTAGTGGCCGGACATAATCCGGCCGATCTGCTCACCCGCTATCCCACGCGCATTTCACTGCTGCACGTTAAGGACTTTAAGATGACCGCGGCGGTAACTCCGGCAACCGCGCCGCCTTCAACGGAGTTGGGCCATGGCACGATCGACTACCATCGCATCTTCGAAGCGGCAAAGAAGGCCGACATCAAGCATGCTTTTGTGGAGCAAGAGGAATTTGACATGCCCGAAATGGAAGCTCTGAAGATCGACGCGGACTATATGCACGCGCTGAAGGTGTAGCTACGAAGCAGAATGCTGTAGCGTGTTCTAGCGCATAGCGCTCCGGATCGCGAGATCCAATCCCACCATCAGAACGGCCGAAGCGGGAATCACCATCAGCGCTTTCTTCAGCCGCCGCGGGTCCCCTCCGGCGATCGCCCCGATGATGCGTGAACTGACCGCGAGGCCCGTCCATCCACAGGTAATCACGAAGCCGATGGCTGTGCCGCTCATGCGTGGGAAGGCATCGCCAACAATGGCCAGGGTGGTGGGAAAGACTGGCGCCATCGAAATCCCGGCAAGAAAAACCAGCACGAGCGCGGCTGCGGGCTTAGCCGTTCGCAGCATGAAGAATGTCGTAACCGCCATCGCGACCGATGCGATTAGAGTGACCGTCACGGGAGGCACGCGGATGAGAATTGGTGACACCCCGAGGCGGCCGATCAAAAGGCCGAGCGCGAATCCCAGCGAGAGAATGTTAAGGGCTCGCGTCTCGGGGATGCCCTGCGCGATGAGGTGACGTGGCAGCCAATTCCAGATTCCCACTTCGCAGGTGATATAGAGAAAGAGGAAGAGTCCGATCAGAAAAAGCAGAGGGCGTCCCAGCACCGGAGCCGCATTCGCGAGTATAAAGCGCCCCTCGCCCGTGGGGCCTGGCATTTTGGTAACAGCCTGAATCACAATCGTGACCGCTGTGAGAGACGCGATGGTGTAACAGAGTCGAACCCAGTTCTGCTTGAAGAGATTGGCGGAGATGAACGGTGTGGCCAGTCCGCCGAGGCCGAAGAAGAGGTTGGTCAGGTTCAACGCGATACCGCGATGGCCTTCGCCTGCATCGCTGACCAGGGAATTGGCCGCGGTCACGACGATCCCGCTGCCCACTCCGAGCGTGAACAGCAAAACCAGAATACTCCGGAAGCCGGCCACCCGCGGCAAAGAGAGCAGCGCAATAGAAATGAGAGCCAGACCGAGGATGAGGCCGAGCTTTTTGCCTTCGTTGTCGAGCAACGGGCCCACGGCGAGCGAGGCGAGGATGAGCCCCAGCGCTTGCGCAAAAGCGATGGTGCCGTTCTGGCTGGGAGTCAGGTGGAAGCGCTTAGAAAGGTCAGGCAGGATGGTGCCCAACATGGCTGCGATCATCCCGTAGAGGAAGAACGCCACAATCGCGGAGAGCATGATCATGCGGGGCCAATCCTTTCAATCGCGGGGATCATTTCTTGGATCCGCTCGCGGGAACGTCAATCCAGTCTCGAGTCCGGTTGCTATCGAGAACAGCGTTCAGGATGGTCAGTTGCCGCAGTCCGTCGACAAATTGCGGGTATTCGGGCGCAACATCCGGTGCCGCTATCGATGCGTAGAAGCGGCGGAAGACTTGCTTGAACGTGTCGTCGTAGCCTTCACTGTGTCCGCCGGGAAGATCGGCGTAGCTGCGCGCCGCGGGCTTGAGCAACGACGGATCCTTCACGAAGATTTGGTTGCCCGTGTCGCGATGGCCCGCCCATAGTTCGTCGGGGCGCTCCTGGTCCCACGCGACGGAAGAGCGCGTGCCGTAGATTTCAATGCTGAGCCGGTTCTTGCGTCCTGCGGAGACCTGGCTGGCGACGACGCTGCCGCGGGTGCGTGCGCCCATGCGAAAAATTACAGCGCCGAAGTCTTCAGTATCGACGGCGGTTTCGAGATAGTCCTCCGGGCCGAGTAATTTATTGGCAAAGGTCTCGACCGAATGTTTGGGCTGCTTCCGGGTAGGGTGGAAAGTCTGGAGGTCGGCACACAGAGAGCCAACCCGCACCCCAGTGACGTGCTCAGCCATATCAAACCAGTGGGAGCCAATATCGGCCATGCAGCGCGAAGGACCGCCGGCTTTTTTATCAACGCGCCAGTTCCAGTCGGTGTCGTAAAGGAGCCAATCCTGCGAATACGCGCCCTGAACGATGAGAATTTCACCCAGCTCCCCCGCTTCACACATGGCGCGCATCTGCTGCACCATGGGGTAATAGCGCAAATTGTGGCAGACGCAGTTGCGCAGTCCCTGCCGGGCGGCGAGTGAGACGAGTTCTTCACCCTCTTCAACGCTCGTGGCCAACGGCTTTTCACAGATCACGTGCTTGCCCGCGAGAAGCGCATCCTTCGCCATGGGGAAATGCTGCGCGTTAGGCGTGCAAACGTGGACCGCATCGATTGCGGGATCGCGGAGCACATCACGGTAGTCAGTTGCAATCGTGGAGACGGAAAAGCCCTCGCCCAGGCGTCGCGCAGCGTCTGCGTTTCCGCCCGCAATCGCAGCTACTTCGACAGATTCAACCCGCCGCACGGCTTCGGTATGCACGCGGCCCATGAATCCGGTGCCGAAGATCGCTGTTCTGATTGTCTTCATCGTCTTCCTGACGGCTGGCACGCTAGACCCACCAGGCCGCGCCGGGCTGCTCGCGGATCACGATCGTGTTGAGAAAACTCGCCGCCTTGGTCAGGCCTTCTTCCGGCGAGAGCAGGCTGTCTTCGTGCTCGATCGACAACACGGAATCGTAGCCAAACATTCGCAGAGTCGAGACGAACTCACTCCACCATTCGGCGCCGTGACCGTAGCCGCAGGTGCGGAAGATCCATCCACGTTCGCGTTCCGCCGTGTATGGCTTGGTATCGAGAACGCCGGTGCGCGTCAGGTTGGCGGGGTAAAGCTGAGTGTCTTTGGCGTGCACGTGGAAGATGGCATCTTTGAGTATGCGGACGGCGGCGATGGGATCGATGCCCTGCCAAAAAAGATGGCTGGGATCGAAGTTGCATCCCACGCTCGGTCCCGCGAGAGATCGCAGCCTGAGCATTGTCTCCGGACTATAGACTACAAAGCCGGGATGCATTTCGATCGCAATCTTCACGCCGTGATCGGCGGCGAACTTCGCATGCTCGATCCAGTAAGGGGCGACCACTTCGTTCCATTGCCAATCGAGGACCTTGAGGTAGTCCGGAGGCCAAGGGCAAGTAACCCAGTTGGGAGCCGTGGCTTGTGGCGAATCGCCGGGGCAGCCCGAGAAGTCGACCACCACGGAAATGCCGAGCTTTTCCGCGAGCAGGATGGTCTTGCGGCTCACTGCGTGGTCCTGCCGCGCACGCGCCTTATCGGGATGCAGCGCGTTGCCGTGGCAGCTCAATGCGCTGATGCCCGCCCCGTGATCGGCCAAAACCTTCTGAAATTCGGCCATTACCGGGGCATCTTCAAGCATCGAGAGCTTGCAGTGGGCATCGCCGGGATAATTGCCCGTGCCGAGCTCAACCGTATCGATATGCAATGTTTTCAGCTTCTTCAGAACCGCTGCCAGCGGCAGTTGTGACAGCAGGGGGGTAAAGACTCCCACGCGCATAAAGATTTCCAGCTCCTCGAGTCGAAGGCGACGTAGCCTCTCCAATTAACGGCGGCTGGTGATCACCTTGTGTCAGCGGCATCTTCCGACTCGCAAATATACATGAATCGCCGTCCCGGGCGCGACGCCGACCTTCCCTGCTATTATCGTGGGCGGAGTGCTATCGGCCGCCATGCAAGACATGCCATAGAAAACATGGAAGACGAAGAAATTCCTTACATTTCCGGTTCAGGAGAAGGACTCATGGAAGAAGGTCCCGCAGGGCACACGAGCGCCCGCCGCAATGAAGATATCGCGCTCGATCTGATGAAATTTATCGCCATGACCACAGGTTACGGTCGAACCACTTCATCTGGGGTGGGCTTCCAAGGCACCGGTTCAGCGTCGAAGCCCGAGGAGTATGCGATCCATTTGCTGGAGTTGTATAGCAAGTGCCGGGCCGCAGTGGACGGGAAGAAGTAAGCAAGACCGAGACCGCAGACTAAGCCGCGGTCTTGGTCTCGGGAATGCACGACCTGAAAGGCCAGCTCTCGGAGAATTCTTAGCGACGCTTCTTGGCTTTTTTCTTCGCTTTCTTGGCGGGCTTTGCCGCTTTCTTTTTCGCGGGTTTCTTTGCCGCCTTCTTTGCCGCTTTCTTTTTCGCCGCCGGCTTCGTCGCTTCCTTCTTCTTGGCGGGCTTTGCCGCTTTCTTTTTCGCAGCCGGCTTCTTGGGACCCCCGCCAGCCGGAGCGGCAGGTTTGGGGGCGGGCGGCGGAGCAGACGTTGCCGGCTCACTCAACGCCGGTTCCGGCACGCCAGCTTCTTCTTCCTCCTCTTCCTCCTCTTCGAAGTCCTCTTCGAGCGACTCGCTGTAAGCGCCGCTGTCGCCGAACTCTTCTTCGTCATCACGTCCATAGAGTGTGGGGTCGTAGAACGTCATTGCTCCTCCTGATCTAATTTGGGCTCCTGGCGCAAAAGAGGCCACGCAAGGTTGCCGGGCACGGGAAATTAAAAGACCATCAGAAACTTCTACTGAAACGGCGCGCGATTATAGCACGACGTTTGGTGCAGACTGCAAGGCCGTACTCACATTCTCAGCCTGCCTATCCTGTTACCACACGAAGGGGCGGAATGGAAGAAGATTCTTC
>Ga0302325_10025472_pt1 | contig 12292 bp, 9 predicted proteins | sample Palsa_T0_2_FD_201948 | JGI IMG/M metagenome (GOLD analysis project Ga0302325, IMG submission 201948) | Peat permafrost microbial communities from Stordalen Mire near Abisko, Sweden - Palsa_T0_2 | ecosystem: Environmental > Terrestrial > Soil > Palsa > Peat permafrost | place: Sweden: Abisko...
CTCATCCGCGCACCTCCAGTCACATGGTGGAACGACTCGGAGCGCGTCCAAGTTCCCTTAAATCCGATTGTTGGTGGCGCCGATTACTTGTATTTGTTCCAGTGGGTCGTGATTTCCTGGACCACGGTGTTGCCGACGCGCCAGGCAGATTCGAGCGCGGGCAGGTAGCCGACGTATTGTCGTCCGGTGTTGCGGGCTAGATGTTCCGCGGCAGTCACGCCGGGTGGGGGTTGATCAAAATCGCTGGCGGTACGCAGGACCAGGATGCGATTCCAATCCACGCGGCTGGCTTTGGCCAACATCTGAAGCGAGGAGAGCGTGCCGGTGTCCTCCATCCCGGTGGTGACGTAATTGCCTTTGCCTCCGGTGTGATACTTGACCCACTGGTTGGCCCATTCGCTCATCTTGACGCCGGTGAAGAAGGTGCTGGAGGAGATCGTATCGCCCTTCAGCACGAAGGGAGGACGGCGGGCTTTGGCGGAAGCGTACCGGGCGCGGTCCTTCTGCATCTCGGGGGTGTCGCCTAGGTCCACGTGTTCGGTCAGATGGAAGGCCCAATTGACGAGCGTGGCATTCAGATGATAGGCCTCGCCCCAGTTTTCGGTGCGCGGAGGTTCATAGGGCTTGGACTTGCCGAGCGGGACGAAACCGGTGGGCCAATCGGCGGGGATCTCGCGACCGTCGATTTCGTAGCCCAGGTCGCCGTCCACCACCCATTCGGCCCACGCGGCCGAACCGAGCGATGCATCCGCGGGATCGACGCCGGCGATGCCCGCCACAATCCAGTAGGCTTTGCGCAGATCGAAGCGCGGGTCGAGACCCAGAGCCATGATGCTGCCGGCGGATTTGGCCGTCCCCACGCCAGTGAGCACGGCGAGGACTCCATCGCGATTCATGCGCAGATCGTGGTAGGCCTGGGGAAACGGAAGGATCTGGTCGAGATGATTGCGTTCCACCCAATACTGCAGTTCGCCGGGTCGGTCACCCGTGTCGGCGCCCGCTTCGAACATGGTCACAATCACGACTTTGATCGGGATCGGCGGAGCTTTGGATGAATTGGCGCCCAGGCCGGTGGCCGGTGTGGAAAGGACGCCAAGAATACCGAGGAGCAGGGCCGCTACGTTGCTTCGCATGAGCCATGGTAGCCGAAGCGGCGCGTGCGGCGCCTGCCCGATTCGTTTTCAGTTCCGGTAATCTTACGCGGCCTTCGCCGCGGTTCCGTGCGGATCGATGACGAACTTTTTCGCCACGCCCTTGTCGAAATCCTGATAGCCCTGCGGCGCTTTGTCCAACGAAATGATGGTGGCATTTACCGCCTTCGCGATATGCACCTTGTCATGCAGAATGGCCATCATCAGTTGGCGATTGTATTTCAGGACCGGGCACTGGCCGGTATGGAACGAATGCGACTTCGCCCAACCGAGTCCGATGCGGATCTGGAGGTTGCCGACCTTCGCGTTGGCATCCACGCCGCCCGGATCGCCGGTGACGTACAGGCCGGGGATGCCGATTTGCCCGCCCGCGCGCGTGATCTCCATCACGGAGTTGAGCACCGTGGCGGGCTGCTCCTTGGCTGCGTCATGTCCGTGGCCGCGAGCCTCAAACCCGACGCAATCCACCGCCGAATCTACTTCCGGAGTTCCCACGATTTGCGCGATCTGATCGGCCAGCGACGCATCCTTCTTCAAATCGATGGTTTCGCAACCGAAGCTCTTGGCCTGCGCCAAGCGCTCCGGAATCATGTCGCCGACAATCACCACGGCCGCGCCCAACAGATGGCAGGATGCCGCGCAGGCCAATCCAACCGGCCCAGCGCCCGCAACATAAACGATCGATCCTGTTCCCACGCCCGCGGTAACAGCGCCGTGGTATCCGGTTGGGAAAATGTCCGATAACATGGTCAGATCTTTGATCTTGGCCAGCGCCTTTGCTTTGTCGGGGAACTTGATCAGATTGAAATCGGCGTAGGGAACCAGAACATAATCCGCCTGGCCGCCCACCCATCCGCCCATGTCCACGTACCCATAAGCGGCTCCAGGACGCGCCGGATTCACCGTCAAACAGATTCCGGTTTTGCCTTCCCTGCAATTGCGGCACCGCCCGCAAGCAATGTTGAACGGAACAGTGACGATGTCCCCGATGTTGAGGAATTCGACGTCGCTGCCTTTCTCGATCACCTCGCCCGTGATCTCGTGTCCCAGCACCAAACCGGCTGGAGCGGTCGTCCGACCGCGCACCATGTGCTGGTCGCTGCCACAAATATTCGTGGTGACGATCTTTAATATGACGCCGTGATCAATCTTCTTGCCCGCCGGGTTCTGCAACTTCGGGTAGTCGATGGATTGAACCTCGACTTTGCCCGGCCCCAGATACACTACTCCTCGATTACTTGCCATAAAAATCTCCTTTCGACTTCTTGGTCAAAATTAGAATGCCGCTGCGCCCGCTTCGGCAACCGCGTGGTCCTGATCGCCCGAGCCGCCGCTGACACCGATCGCGCCTACAACCTTTCCGCCTTTCTTCAGCGGAATGCCCCCGGCGAAGATCATGATCTTGCCGTTGTTGGAAGCGTGGATCCCGAAGAACTGTCCACCCGACTGCGAATGAGTGGCCAAGTCCTTGGTCGCGATATCGAATGCGCGCGACGTGTAGGCTTTCTTCTGCGAAATGTCGATACTTCCGATCCATGCCCCATCCATGCGGACATGAGACACTAAGTTGCCGCCTTCGTCCACCACGGCAATGTTCATGGGCTGTCCAATTTCCGCGGCCTTCTTTTCCGCCGCGGCAATCACGCGCCGTGCATCTGCTAAACTCGCCATCGTCTCTCCTTAGCTTGTATGGAAATTATGTTTTGCCTTATTGGCCTCAGCAATTATACATCAGGCAAATTTCACCTACGTAGAATTCAATGGATTCACTTGCATGCAGCATTTCTACCGCTCGCATCACTTGCTTTGCGCATCAGAAGGGGAGCACTTTCCAGATTCGCACCGGTTGTTCTCTTCGCAAACTTGTTCGAGAAGCTTCCAGGTGGGATGCAACTTCATTTGAAACTCTTGCGACCACGGTTTAGTAAACAGCTTTGAATCGTCGATCGTGATTTCGTAGGACACCGTAGCGGCGTCGATATGCCGGAGGCGTTCGACGGTGTGAAGAGCGTCGCTATGCCATTGATTGCTGGCTGCCAGGGTCCACTCCCGTAAACCAATCGTATCGATCACCAAAGTGCCTCCATCCCACTTGGCGACGGCGTCTCCCATGAACGTGGAATCCACATCCGCGGGATGGGGCTTGCCGATGGGTATCACGCGGAAGAAATGCATGTATTCATACAGGAAGACCACCGTGTCCGGGGTCTGAACAATCTGTTGGGCATAGGGAGCCAGAGCTTCCCGCGGGTGGCCATCCGGCAGGCAGAGCTCGGTCGGGTCGTCGTGGCGAACGTCCCCTGTGGGCGCCTGCCGGAATTTCGTTTCCGCGCCCGGGATAAGAGGCGACATCCGGCGGGGATCGAAGTTTGTGACCACTGGCGTATCAGTGTCGTTGGGTCCGACGTTATGAGCAAAAGCGGGGCCGGCCCATACGCCGTTGAAATTCGGCTTGCCGTCCGGCATGCGAGGAATCTTTGTCTGCCCCACGCAAGGCAAGACCAAGACAACAATGGCTGCGGGAAAGGCGGCTGCGGGAAAAGCCCATGCCACGGAGGAGCGCGTTCTCATTTTCTACTTGGCCCCATTCGGGGCTGGCGTTGCAAGTTCCGCGGGCCGAAGCGCCTGATCCTGTCCGATTAAAGCATCGCGCCCATCAGCGAATGTCACGATGTTTCCGGACGCGTTGTTCGAGCCATCCTTGGCGCGGTGCCCGGCGATGGTGAGCACCTCGCCCACTTTTAGGCTGGACTTGGTAATGCCCCGCCGCGTCAGCATTCCAGGAGGCGAGGCGGAAAATCCCCAATTGGTGACCTTGCCGTTCTCGTCCTTGACGTCAAGATAAAGCCAGATGTGGGGGTTGGTCCACTCCAGCTTCGTCAGCACTCCAGTGAGCTTGATCGGCTTGGTGGTATCGAACTCGGCGGTATAGGCGTGGTGCGCAAACGCAGCCGAGGAGAGAAGCAGGAGACTTGCGATACCGAGCTTGCCGGTCATGACGATGTGCCCCCAGGATCGTATCAAGAACTCTGAAGGACGGCAAGTTGGAGCGAATCCGGTTTGAGCAAATCCGGCCGGCAGGTCTCCGCACCGCTCGCCGGGGGGCTTGCGCACGGCGAAAGTATTGACTACATTACTTAAAGGTCGGTAAACTCGCGGACCCTGCGGAGGGTCACAATCCTTGGAGGACAATTGATCAAAGGCAGAAGCCTCGTGGTTGCTCTGGCGATGATCGCCATGGCGGGTTGTCTCCAGACGGCTCGCGCCCAGCAGGCCGCCTCAGTTCCCGCGGTACCCGCGTCAATCCTCGCAACTGGGGTCGCTTCCGAGCGCGCACTGATCGATCAGTATTGCGTCCCCTGCCACAATCAGCGCCTGAAAACGGCTGGACTGATGCTCGATCAGCTGGACCTGGCTCAAATGCACGATCACGCCGAGGTCTGGGAAAAAGTGGTGCGCAAGCTGCGCGCCGGAATGATGCCGCCCGCGGGCATGCGGCGGCCGGATGCGCCCGCAATGGAATCCATGATCGAGTACCTGGAGAAGGACCTCGACCGCGACGCCGTCCCCAATCTTATCCCGCCCGGCATGCACCGCCTGAACCGCACCGAATATACGAATGCGATTCGTGACGTGCTGGGGCTGGAAGTGGACGCCACGAAATTCCTGCCTCCCGACGATTCGACGCACGGGTTCGACAACATCGCGGGAGCGCTGACGCTGTCTCCCGCGCTCATGGAGGCGTATCTCTCGGCTGCGGGAAAGATCAGCCGTCTGGCCATTGGCGATGTGTCGGCGCCGACGCAGGCCGTCTTCGAGGTGCCTTCGGACACGGCGCAGAACTATCACATCGAGGGGCTGCCGTTCGGCACCCGCGGCGGCATCCTGATTCAATACCAATTCCCCGCCGACGGCGAATATACGTTCAAGGTGAAAGGCGTCACGGGCTACTTTCAGGCTGTCCTCGGTGGCGTCAGGGGCGAGCAGCTCGAGGTCACCGTGGATGGCGATCGGGTAAAGCTCTTCGATTGGGACAAGGATATTTCGACCACCACAGGAATGGGCCGCTCAACGCAACGCATTCCGGTGAAGGCCGGCCTGCACACCATCGGCGTGACGTTCCTCGCCACCAACGATGTGCCCGGCAGCGAACTGAATAAACCGTTTCAGCGGACCATGAATACGCCGGGCTCCATCCCGGGATTTCTGTTCTATCCACACGTCGGACAAGTCTGGATTGAAGGCCCATACAATGCGGCCGGCGCCAGCAGTACGGTTGCCCGTAAGAAGGTTTTCGTGTGCCGCCCGACCGCCCCACGCGACGAAGCAGCCTGCGCGCAAACCATCTTTGCAGCGCTTGTGAAGCATGCCTACCGGCGTCCAGCCACGCCTGCGGACCTGGCGACGTTGACGGAGTTTTATCAGGGGGGGCGTAGCAATGGAGGAACCTTCGATGACGGCATCGAAGCGGCCCTGCAGCGCGTGCTCGTCGACCCGGAATTTGTGTATCGCAGCGAATCGGAGCCCGCCGGTCTGGCCGCCGGCAAGAGCTACCGCGTGAACGATCTGGCGTTGGCTTCCCGGCTGTCCTTTTTTCTCTGGAGCAGCGTTCCCGACGATCAGTTGATCGACCTTGCCGCGCAAGGCAAGCTCAAGGATCCAGCCGTGCTCGAGAAACAGGTGCGGCGCATGCTGGCGGATCCTAAGTCGGAAGCGTTGATCACCAATTTCACCGGGCAGTGGTTGGGCGTACGCTCGCTGAAGACCAGCGAGCCGGTGGTGAATCTGTTTCCCGATTTCGACGACAACCTGCGGTCGGCCTACCAAAACGAGGTACAGCTGTTCTTCGGCAGCATTGTCCGTGAGGATCGCAGCGTCTTGGATTTGCTCACCGCGAATTACACTTTCGTCAACGAGCGGCTGGCGAAGCAATACGGAATCCCGGACATCTATGGCTCGCAGTTCCGTCAGGTGACGTTACCCGCGGATCTCGACATGCGCCGTGGCCTGCTGGGCAAGGGAGCGCTGCTCACTCTGACGTCGAACGCCGCGCGCACTTCGCCCGTAACGCGAGGCAAGTGGTTCCTGCAAACGTTTCTCGGCGTCAGTCCGCCGGATCCGCCGCCGAATGTGCCGACGCTCAAGGAACAACCCGTGGATTCCACCGGCAATGCGAAGGCGCCCACCATGCGCCAGACCATGGAAGCGCATCGCGTCAATCCGGTCTGCGCGTCGTGCCACAAGATTTTTGAACCAATCGGACTGGCGCTGGAAAACTTTGACGCGGTCGGCACATGGCGCACCCAGGACGGAGACAGCCCCATCGATGCCAGCGGCGTCCTGGTGGACGGCAGCAAAGTGGAGGGCGTCGCCAGTCTGCGCGAGGCGTTGGTGCGCCGATCCGATCAATTCGTGCGCGTGGTTACCGAGAAGATGCTCACCTACGCTCTGGGGCGCGGGGTTGAGTATCGGGACATGCCGCTGGTGCGGTCCATCGTGCGCGATTCGGCCGGCGACAATTACAAGTTCACTTCCATCGTGTTGGGTATCGTGAAGAGCGCCCCGTTCCAGATGAACACCAAAACGGCCGGCGACAATCAGCAGCGGGCGGCCCGTTAATTAGGAGCAACCATGTTTAACACCAAGAAACACATTTCCCGCCGTACGGTTCTCAAGGGCAGCGGCATAACGCTCGCATTGCCGCTTCTGGACGCGATGATCCCAGCCTCAACGGCGCTGGCTGCAACGGCTGCCGTCCCGAAGCCCCGCTTTGTCGGCTGCTTTGTACCGCACGGAATGGCTCCCGGAGCCTATTGGGTCCCTAGCGCCGAGGGTCCCTTGGACGCCGTCCTTCCATTTAATTTGAAACCGCTGGAACCATTCCGCGATCGCACTGTGATTCTGAGCGGCTTACATTGCCGTTCGGCGGAACCGCCTCCGGGGGCGACGGGCGCCGATCATTGGGTGGCGGCATGTTTTCTGTGCGCGGAAAAACCCAAGAAGACCGCCGGCGCCGACGTAAGAGCGGGAAAATCGATCGATCAGATAATCGCGGAAAAAATCGGCCGGGATAACCTTATGCCCTCCATGCAGCTCGCGGTGGAGGACCCGGGCGCGAATTCGAGTAACTGCGGCGAGGGCTACAGTTGCGCTTACACCAACACAATCTCCTGGTCCACACCCACTCAGCCGCTGCCGATGGAGCTGAATCCGCAGGTGGTGTTCGAGCGCATGTTCGGAGATGGCAGTACGGCCGAGCAGCGGACCGCGCGGCGCAAGCGGGACGAAAGTATTCTGGATTCTCTGACCGGCAGCCTCTCCCGTCTTCGCGGCGACGTCGGCGCGGACGACCGCAACCGCCTGGACGAATACAGCGAGGATGTTCGCGAGATCGAGCGCCGGCTGCAAATTGCAATGAAGGCCTCCGCAACGGCGCCCACCGATATGGGTGTACCGGTAGGCGTGCCGCAAACTTTCGACGAGCACATCAAGCTACAGTTCGATCTGTTGACGCTGGCCTTCAAGGCGGACATTACCCGCGTGGGCACGCTGCTCTTTGCGCGCGACCTCACCGGCCGCACCTACCCCGAATCGGAAGCGCCCACCATTGGTTTCCACGGCGGCTCGCATCACGGCGAAGATCCGAAGCGCATCGACGAGCTGTCGAAGATCAACCAGTATCATGTGAAGATGCTGGCCCATCTCATCGAAAAGCTCTCCACCACTCGCGACGGTGCCGGGACCTTGCTCGATCAGTCGCTGGTGCTGTACGGCAGCAACATGGGCAACTCCAATCAGCACGTCCACTACGACGTGCCCAACGTGCTGATCGGTGGCTTGAACGGGAAGCTCAAGGGCGGCCGTCACATCGCGTATCCGACCAAGACCGTACCCACCGGCAATCTGTTATTGAGCTTGCTGGATATGTACGATATTCACCAGGACAGCATCGGCGACAGCACCGGCCGGCTGACGAATCTGTAAATAATGACGAGCCGCCTCATCGGAATCGCGCTGTTCCTGGGCGTCATCCTGCAGGCCGCCGGACCCTCCGAGGTTGCGGACGCCGTCATGCGCGGCGATCAGGCGGCCGTCGAGAAGCTGGTGCGGCAACACGCCGATGTGAACCTGTCGCAGGCCGATGGGGCGACAGCACTTCACTGGGCGGTTTTCCAGTCCGATAAAACGATGGTTGATCTCCTGCTTCGCGCGGGCGCGAATCCCAAGGCCGCCAATCGCGACGGCTCTACACCGCTGTGGCTGGCCAGCATCAACGGAGATGCGGCAATTATCGCGGCGCTGCTCAAAGCCGGAGCCGATGCTAACGAGCAGCTTCCCCTCGGCCGGACTCCTCTCATGGTGGCGGCGCGCACCGGCAACGTGGATGCGATTCAGGTGTTGCTCGACCACGGCGCGGATGTTAACGCGAAAGAAACCCTGCGGGGAACATCAGCATTGATGTGGGCCGCCGACGAAGGCCATGCCGCCGCTATCCGGCTCCTGATCCAGCACGGCGCGGATATCAAGGCGCAATCGGATCCAGCCGAGCGGGGAAGAGGTCCGGCGCTCGGCAAATCGAACGATCCTCGAAAGCAGGTCGCGGCGCTGGGCAAGGCGCTGGCTGCCGGCATATCGACGCCGCAACTGGGCGCGGCTGGTACAACCTCCCTGGTACCAATCGTGCCGGATAAGCCGGGCGCTGCTCGAGGCAAGGGCAAGAGCACAGGCGGAGCAACGGGAGCTGAAGGCCTGGATCAGCAGGATGACGCGGCGGCTGTGTTTGGATTCGGGCGCGGCAAACCTGCTCCCAAAGATGGCGGCGGTCTTACGCCGCTGGTCTACGCAGTGCGCTCCAACGATCTCGATTCCGTGAAAGCACTGCTCGAGGCGGGCGCGGACGTGAACCAGATCACCGCGTATGGTTGGAGTCCCTTGCTGGTGGCGACCCAAAATCGGTACTACAAGCTCGCGGCGTATCTACTGGATCACGGCGCCGATGTGAATCTCGCCAACAAAGGCGGATGGACGCCGCTCTATCTCGCCACCGACAATCGTAATATCGAAGGCGGGGATTATCCAGTCCGAAAAGGCGACATGGATCATCTGGATTTCATCAAGCTCCTGCTCGACAAAGGAGCCAACGTGAATGCCCGGATGAAAGACAGCACGGAGACCCGTACGGTTTTCACCAACCAGTGGCTGGATGAAAATGGCGCGACGCCTTTCCTGCGCGCCTCACAATCCGGCGACCTGGTGCTGATGAAACTTCTGCTGGCCCACGGCGCCGATCCCAAGATCGACACGGCGTTGCATGTAACCGCGCTGCAGGTGGCCGCGGGAATTGGCTGGGTGGAAGGCATCACCTACGAGTGGTCGCCCGCCAGCACGCTGGAAGCCGTGAAGATGCTGCTGGACCTGGGTCTCGATCCAAATGCGCAGGCTGACACCGGGCGCACGGCGCTGCACGGCGCGGCGCACAAGGGACGGCCGGATGTCGTTCAGGTTCTGGTGGACCACGGCGCCCGGCTCGATATCCGCGACTACGGCAACACGGACAACCGCGGTAGCAAGGAATTAGCCGTTCACACGTGGCTACCAGTGGATTACGCCGATGGACTGGTTCGGGTCGGAGTGCAGTCGGCGATTCCGCATCCTGAGACCGGGCTTCTCATCCGCAAATTGATGACGGCCGCCGGGCTCGCTGCCCCGCCCATGGGCCGCACGCTGGAATCCATTTGCGTGACCGGCGCTTGCGAGTGATGCGTTGATCCGGCCCGTGTCGCCCCGGCCGCCAGTCAGATTATGCCCCAGGTGAAAGCAAACCCCAAGACCTATGACGTCGTCATCGTCGGGTCTGGCGCAGGCGGTGGCGTCGCGGCGCATGTGCTGGCCCTCTCCGGCGCTAAAGTCTGCATGCTCGAGGCCGGCGACTGGTTCGACTGCACGAAGCAATCCCAAATGTTTCAGTGGCCCTACAACGCCCCTCACCGCGCCTCCGGCAGCAAAGCCAAGCCCTTCGGCTATTACGACGCCACATTGGTCGGAGGCTGGCGGGTCCCCGGCGAACCCTACACCAACGCGCCTGGCAGCGATTGGCTGTGGTGGCGTGCCCGCATGCTCGGCGGGCGTACCAACCACTATGGTCGAATATCGCTGCGCATGGGTCCCTACGATTTCAAAACCCGCAGCCGAGATGGCAAAGGTTTCGATTGGCCCATCAGCTACGAGGACCTGGCGCCTTACTACGACAAAGCCGAGGAACTCATCGGCGTTTTCGGAACAAACGAAGGCCTCGAAAACACGCCCGACGGTAAGTTTCAGCCCGCGCCCGCGCCGCGCGGCTATGAGCGGGTGATCAAGATCACTTGCGACAAGCTGGGCATCCCCTGTATCCCTTCGCGTCTGGCCATCCTGACCCAGCCCCTCAACAACCGGCCCGCCTGCCACTACTGCTCGCAATGTGGCCGCTCCTGCAGCGCGAACGCGAACTTCAACTCTCCCGGTGTCCATATTTTCCCGGCCATGAAGACCGGCAACCTCGAGGTTCGCACCGGCGCCATGGCGCGCGAGGTGGTAGTGGGCCGCGATGGGTTAGCCCGCGGTGTCGCATATATCGACCGAAAGACCAGGCGCGATGAGACCGTCTATGCCAAGATCGTTGTCCTTGCGGCCAGTTGCTGCGAGACGGCTCGCATCATGCTCAACTCCAAGAGCGGCATGTTCCCGAACGGGATTGCGAACTCCACTGGCCTGGTCGGCCGCTACCTCATGGATACCGTCGGCTCCCCGGTGGGAGGGCATCTGCCAATACTCGAGGATCTCCCGCCGCAGAACGAGGACGGCGTCGGCGGCATGCACATGTACATGCCTTGGTGGCTTTATCAGCAGCAGAAGGCCGGAAAGCTGCCGTTCTCTCGTGGCTATCACATCGAACTTGGCGGCGGCCGCGGACTCCCCGGAGCCGGCCAATTCGGCGGGTCCGAACGGATTCTCGGCGGAGGCTACGGTCTGGAGCTGAAGCGCAATCTGCGCAAGATCTACGGCGCGAACATCTATCTGGATGGGCGCGGCGAGATGATCCCCAATGAAGATAGCTATTGTGAAATCGATCCCGGCACTGTCGATCAATGGGGCATTCCGGTACTCCGCTTTCACTTCAAGTGGAGCGATGACGAGATACTCCAGGCCAGGCACATGCAGGAAACCTTCCAGCAGATCATTGAAGCCGCGGGCGGAAAGGTGCTCTATAAGTCCGGCCCGGAAGACAATTGGGGCATTTCCAAAGGCGGTGAGATCATTCACGAGGTGGGAGCCGCCAGGATGGGCGACAATCCGAAAACTTCCGTGCTGAATCCGTACTGCCAGGCCTGGGATTGCAAGAATCTTTTCATTACCGACGCCGCGCCGTTTGTCAGTAATGCGGACAAGAACCCTACGCTGACGATCACCGCGCTCGGCTGGCGCACGTCGGAATACATTGCCGATCAGGTGAAAAAGCGGAATCTCGCGGTCTAGAGCAAAGGGGAATTCAATGAAGGACATAAGCCGGCGCAGCGTTTTTCATATCATCGGTTCCGTGCCCGCGGTTGCCGCCCTGACCGGCCAGGCGGCCTTGGCCGCGAATGCGCCTTATCAACGCAAGGTCTTCGACGATCGCCAGTGGCGCACGGTCCACGTGCTTTGCGATCTCATCGTTCCAGCCGATGAAGTCAGTGGCAGCGCGACCGAGGCCGGTGTTCCGGAGTTCATTGACGACTGGCTAGACTTCCGGAATCGCGAAGATGGAAACGACAATTTCACGGCCCAGATTTTGGGCGGGCTGCAATGGCTGGATGTCGAATCGAACCGCTTGTTTCAGGTGGGCTTCGCCGCCGCTTCTCGCGATCAGCAGAAACAAATCCTGGACCGGATCGCCTGGCCGGAACGCGCCGCGGCAGCCGACATTCCCTGGGTTCCCTTCTTTTCCAAGTTCCGGGATCTGACCGTCAGCGGGTTTTTCTCGAGTAAAGTGGGCGTTGCCGATCTGCCCTATCTCGGAAACAGAGCTGTCGCTCACTGGAAGGGCTGCGATCCGAAGGTTTGGGCGATTATCGAGGAGCGGATGAAGAACGGCTATCAAGGCGTGGGTGGCGAGGTTAAGC
>Ga0302325_10025474_pt1 | contig 12292 bp, 5 predicted proteins | sample Palsa_T0_2_FD_201948 | JGI IMG/M metagenome (GOLD analysis project Ga0302325, IMG submission 201948) | Peat permafrost microbial communities from Stordalen Mire near Abisko, Sweden - Palsa_T0_2 | ecosystem: Environmental > Terrestrial > Soil > Palsa > Peat permafrost | place: Sweden: Abisko...
CGACCGAACAGGCGGGTCGCGAGCATCATGCAGCTCTTGCGCAGCACGTAGCGCCCCAGTTCGATGATCGCGCCCGATTCTTCGGCCATGGGAATGAACGTATCGGGCGGGACGCTGCCGTAGATCGGGTGGTCCCAGCGCAGCAGCGCCTCGAAGCCGACGGCGCAACCGCTGACGAGATCGACGACCGGCTGGTATGCGATGCGAAACTCGCCGCGCTCGATACTCGGGGCGAGGTCCGTGATCATACGCGTTCGCGCCGCCATGCGGTGCTGCATCGCGTCGTCGAAGACGACGGCCGTCGAGCGGCCGATCGATTTTGCATGATACATCGCGGCGTCGGCGTTGCGGATGACGTCCTCGGCACGCACGTAGGCGTCGTTGCCCATCACGATACCGATGCTCGAAGTCACCGAGGCGACGCTGCCGTCGATCGTTACTGGAGCGCGCAGTTCGGTTTGTACCCGGTCTGCGATCGCGCGCGCGGTTTCGAGATCGCGCACGTCGCGCAAGAGAATCGCGAACTCGTCGCCGTGGAAACGCGCGACTACGTCGCCGTCGCGGCTCAGTGAGAGCAGCCGGCGTGCGGTGACGATCAAAAGCCGGTCGCCGCCATGGTGGCCGAGGCGGTCGTTGACGATCTTGAAGCCGTCGAGATCGATGAAGAGAACGGCGAAATTCCGGCTGCTCGAGCTTCGCTCGGAAACGACGCGCTCGAGGTGCCGGATAAACTCCGGACGGTTGGGCAACGAGGTCACTTGATCGTGGGTAGCGGCGTACAGGAGCCGATCGTCGATCGCTCTACGTTCGGTGACGTCGCGGACCATTGCGAGCGCGACGACCTTCGACGAATCGCCTGGATTGACGACCGAGAGATTGATTTCGGCCCAGCGCCGTGAGCCGTCGGGGCGTTCCAGTGCACGTTCGAAGATGTAGGTCGTGACGACGCCGTCGAGCAGCGCTTGGAATTGCGGATCGTTCGCCGAAACGATCGGCTCGCCGCGCAGCAGTTCGTCGACCGCGGCGTTGCGCTCGATCGTGCCGCCGGCTTCATCGAGCAGCGCGATGCCCATGTTGGAACGGACCAGGATCGCCCGGAACTGCGCTTCGGTTGCCGACAGCGCACGTTCGGCTTGCTGGCGCGCGAGTTCCGCGGCCAAGGTTCGCGACTCGGCTTGCGCGCCTAACAGTTCGCGGCGAGCGCGCCGGTTAATCGAGCGGCCGATCAGAATGAGCAGCCCGGAACTCGCGACCGCGGCCAGCAACGCGAGCAGCACGATCATAGTATGCTCGTTTGCGCCGCCGGCACGCCGCCTTTGCAGGCGCGCGATCAGCTCCTGATGCAGGGCGTCCGTAAACTCACCGTTCGCGTCCACGAGGCGTAGTTTGAGCGTGGCGAACGAGACGTCGGTGACGTCTCCGTTCATCTCTGCGCTCGTGGGAGTCTGCAGGGCATCGGCGGCGCTAGTGACGGCGTTCCATAGCGGCTCGAGCCGTCCGCGCAAGCCCGGGTCCGAGCGGAACAACCCGAGCATGTCGGTCGCGAGGTCTTCGCGCCCCGAGTTTGCCTGCGCGAGCAGGCCCGCGATCTTGACGCGATCGTCGACCGGGAGCGGGCGGCCGCGCGCACCGAGTTCGGCAATCGTCCCCGCGACGCCGAGATGTTGCACGACGAGCGGGGCGTTGTTGAAGCCCGCGTCTTGCAGGCTGTTTTCCACGACGCGCGATTCAAAGTTCAGCTGGGACGCATCGGCAATCAAGTTGGTCGCGTGCAGCAGCGCATTTTCGAACCGGTCGAGATTGGCGCCGGTGGGTCCGCGAGCGACGCTCGGCCAAGCCGCGCGAACGGGCGAGAGGACGTCGGCTTCCAGCGCTGCGGCGCGAAAGACGCGCGCGCTATCGTCGAGTTCCTTGAGCGAGATTTCGCCCTCGATGCGGAGGTCGTCGGAGACGGGCTTGCCGGCGGGCAACGACGCGGCCAGCAGCATGAGCCGGACCGCCGCGGCATTGAAGCGGACGCCTTGCTCTTCGGTATCGACGCTGCGCAGGTCGCCGGTGACCCCGAGGTAGGCGACCGTGGCGAAGCTGAAGATCGGGATAGCGAAAATCAGCGATAACAGCGCTAACCGGAGGGAGAGCGAGACGCGCAAGGAGCGTTTGGGCCGAAGCAGACCAACGTCTGGCGAAACCGCCATATTCGGCTCATCGTCACCTCCCCGAGTCCCCTTAATCGAGCCGGCTGTGACCCCGCTCATAAGGTCAAATCCCCCAGCTTCAGCTATTGGGCCCGCGAGTGCGGGCCCGGGAGGCATCGGGGGGCCGTGCCGCCCCGATCATAAAGCATGGCCGACTGCTTGGCGGTGGTTTTCGTTGGGTTCGAAGTAGAGACGGCCGTTCGGGTAGTCAATGTAGAGGGTGAAGTAGCGCAAGAAGAGCGATCCCAGGAGTCCGTCGTCGCGGTAGTCGCCGAAGGCGCCCGGATTCGGGCACCGCAGCACGAGGAAATTCCGAAAGTCGAGGTCGGCAAAACGGAAGCTCGAAAGGCGTAGCGGCATGATCGAGACGCGACCGCCCACGCCGAACACGACGCTCTGGTCGGGGTCGAAACCCGTGCCGATGCCCTGGTCGACGACGGCGGCGGGGTGGGCCTTCACGAAGCGATCGAAGAGGATGACCGGCGCCTGGGCGCCCGTGTCGACGATGAAATCGTCGCTGGCAGAATTGCCGATCCCGACGTGGACGACCGGGACCTGCTGGTTGAGCCGGATCGGCATCGACGCGGTCGCGAGGGGAGGCGGCGAGAACGCATCGGGCCGGATCGCGTCGACGTGTCCCGAGGACCAATCGTCGCCATAGGTAATCCGCAGCGCAGCCCCGGCAATAAAATCGTAGCCGAGTAAGCCGACGACGCGGTCGTTCGCGGTCTCCTGCGCGTCGAGCGGAACGGTCCCCATGACGACATCGTGCATCGTAATCCCGCCGACCTGAACGGTCGGCGCCACAACCCGCGTGAAGGAGAACGTACCGGCTACGGTCATCGCCGACTTCCCGTAGCTCGGCAGGTGTAGTTCCTCGGCAGCCTTGGCGTTGATGAAGATGCCCGACGCTCCCGAGTCGAGCAGAAACGTCAGCGGATAGCCGTTGACGTCGACGGTCACGTGGATGCGCCCGCCGTCGACGGTCGCCGGAAGGTGCACCTCGTCGGTTCCGGCTGGGAACTCGACCAAGGTCCGCCGGTTCGGCGGTACGGTGAGGTCGGCGTCCGCGATCGCCGCTCCCGGCTGGTCGCTCGTGAGCTTCGCTTCGTACGGGTTGCCACGGCTATCGGACCCGCGCTCGAGCCAGGCTTTGCGCCGGCCGCTCGGGCCGGTACGAAAATCGGAGTAGTCGACGTGAAAGACGGCGTGGCTGCGCTCGAGCTCGCGCCGAACGATCGTCAAGTCGGCCGGGTCGTAGAACGTGCGTTCGATCAGCCCGCTCGACATCGTTTGGGCGACGACCAGCCGCTCGGGCGCGGACGTTCGCGTGACGGATTGCGAGAGCGCGTGGTCGGCTTGCGACGGTTCCTGCGGATCGAGGATCGTGTAGCCGTTCTCGTTCTGGTGCCATGCTTGGCCGCTGAGTTTTCCGCTACGAGTCGTGAACGGTCCGAGCACGAGCGTTTGGCTCTTGTCGTTCCCCCGCCGCACGATATGTTGCTTCCCGGTCAAGCCTTCTTCGGTGACGCTCCAGTCCTCGATCTCGCTCGCGGGCAACGCGGCCTTCTCGGCGGCTTCCTCACGCGCGAGCACTTCCGTCGCCGTCAACGACGGCGCTGCGAAAGCGGGAACGAGGCCGATCAGGGCGAGCGACGCGGCTAGAACTGCGCCGGGGGCGATGCGAAGCATTCCTGTTTAAAATCGGACTCCGAGCGGACCGACCTTAGCGTCGCAGCGAAACGAATCGCCTGTGGACCTCTCGAAGCAGGTCGCGACCCTCGAATTTTGGTTCGAGTTCGCGAGCACGTATTCGTACGTCGCGGCGATGCGCATCGAAGCGCTCTGCCGCGCGTCGAACGTACCGCTGGTCTGGCGTCCGTTTCTCCTAGGCCCGATCTTCGAGCTTCAAGGCTGGAACGACTCGCACTATAACCTCAACCCGCGCCGCGGCGCGTATATGTGGCGCGATCTCGAACGGCTCTGCGCGAAGTTTGGGTTACCCTGGCAAAAGCCGTCCGTATTTCCCCGCGCCACCATCCTGCCGGCACGGATCGCGATCGCGAACGTCGCGCAGCCCTGGATCGGTGAATTCGTACGCCGCACGTACGTCGCAAACTTCGGAGAGGATCGCGACATCGGCACGCGCGAGGTAGAATCGGAGATCCTCGCCGCCTTGGATCTCGATCCCGAGCCGATTCTTGAAAACGCGCTCGCCGCGGCGAACAAACCGTTGCTTCGCGACGCAACACAGCGAGCCGTCGCGATGGGGATCTGCGGGGCTCCGAACTGCGTGGTTGGAGACGAACTTTTCTGGGGCGAAGAGACACTCGAAGACGCGATCGCCTGGGCGCTCCCAGGGAACGGTGAAGCAGCTAAGTTTCGCGCTTGAATCGCGTGTCGAGCGTTAGGGTATTTGAAATTCAGGGGCTCGATCGCGCGCTCGGTGTTGCCGAAAGCGTTGCCGAAGCGGGTGTGCGTTTGAAGATCACGCTCGCAAGCGGCGGGAGCGTCGCTAAGATCGAGTAAGGCTTGTCGTGGGCGCCGAACGGTTGCGCTTCGAGCGGGCCGTTGGCCACGTCGCTACCGCCATAGTGCGCGTAGTCGGTGTTTATGGCTTCGATATAGGTGCCGGCGCCGGGAACGCCGATGCGATAGTCGTGCCGGACCACCGGCGTGAAGTTGGTGACGCAAATGACGAAGTCGCTCGAGTCGCGCGCGCGGCGCGCAAACGCGACGACCGAGTTCTCACGATCCGAGACGATCCACTCGATGCCGGCGGGTTCTGCATCGAGTTCGTACAGCGGCGGCATGCCCCGATACGTGTGGTTGAGATCGCTAACGAGCCGCTGCATACCCGCGTGCGCCGGGTCGGCGAGCAGGTGCCAGTCGAGGCTGCGATCGTGGTTCCACTCTCGCTCCTGTGCGAACTCGCCGCCCATGAACAGCAGCTTCTTTCCGGGATGCGCGTACATCCATCCGAAGAGCAGGCGCAGGTTTGCGAATCTCTGCCAGCGGTCGCCCGGCATCTTGGCGACGAGCGAACCCTTGAGGTGCACGACCTCGTCGTGCGAGAGCGGCAGTACGAAGTTTTCGCTATACGCGTACATGAAACTGAACGTGAGCAGATCTTGGTGATATTTGCGGTTGATCGGATCCTCGCGGAAATAGGCGAGCGTATCGTGCATCCATCCCATGTTCCACTTGTATCCGAACCCGAGTCCCCCCAAGTAAAGCGGCTGCGACACCTTCGGCCAGTCGGTCGACTCCTCGGCCACGGTCATGGTGCCCGGCTGCTCGGCGTAGACCGCTTCGTTCGTGCGTCCGAGAAACTCGATTGCCGCAAGGTTCTCGCGGCCGCCCGCGCGATTTGGTACCCACTCGCCCGCCTTGCGGCTGTAGTCGAGGTAGAGCATCGATGCGACCGCGTCGACCCGCAGTCCATCGGCGTGGTAACGATCGAGCCAGAAGAGTGCGTTGCCGAGCAGAAAGTTGGACACTTCGGTTCGGCCAAAGTTGTAGATCAGCGTGTTCCAGTCGGGCTGAAAGCCTTGACGTGGATCTGCGTGTTCGTAGAGATGCGTGCCGTCGAACAAACCGAGACCGTGCGCGTCGGTCGGAAAATGTCCCGGTACCCAATCGAGCAAGATGCCCAAGCCTGCCTCGTGCGCGGCGTCAACGAACGCCGCGAAATCCTGCGGCGTTCCGAAGCGGCTCGTCGGCGCGAACAAGCCGATGACCTGATAACCCCACGAGCCGTCGAACGGAAACTCCGAGACCGGCATCAGCTCGATGTGCGTGAATCCCATGGCGGCGGCGTACGGCACGAGATCGTTCGCAAGCTCGCGATAGGTAAGGTACCGATTGCCGTCGGCGCGCTTCCACGAACCGAGGTGCACCTCGTAACTCGAAACCGGCGCGTCGCGCTTGTTCGCCCGTTCGCGGGCCGCGACCCACGCGTCGTCGGCCCACGCGGTCTTGCCGGCGTTTGCGACGATCGAGGCGGTGGCCGGCGCACGCTCGCACGCAAAGGCATAGGGATCGGCCTTGAGCGGCAGCAGCGCACCGTTCGGCCCGAGCAGTTCGTATTTGTAGACGCTTCCGGCGGCGACGTAGGGTAAAAAGAGTTCCCACACGCCGACTTCGTGACGAAAGCGCATCGGATGGCGGCGCCCGTCCCAATCGTTGAAATCGCCGACCACCGAAACGCGCCGTGCGTTGGGGGCCCAGACCGCGAACGCCGTGCCGGTGACGCCGTCCAGGGTCGTGACGTGCGCGCCGAACTTCTCGTAGAGGCGTCGATGCCGGCCCTCCGCGATGAGGTAGATGTCGAGCTCTCCGAGCACTTCGGGGAACCGGTACGGATCCTCGATCTCGGCGTGCGTGTCGCCGATCGTCAGCCGTAACCGATAGCGGAACGGCTCCGTGCGCCCTGCGATGAGGCCGCAGAAGAAGCCGGCCCCGTCGAGCCGCTCGAGATCGGCGACGACGGTTCCGGTCGCCTCCTCGATCGCCTCGACACGCGACGCCTGCGGTAAGAAGGCGCGCACGACGAGATCCTCGTCGTCGCGATGCATGCCGAGCACGGCGAACGGATCACTGTGATCGCCGCGCACGATGGCGGCGATCGCGGCCCTATCCAACGACGGCAGCCTCGGCGGCGCCGAGTATGCTGCGAATGCCTTCGAGCGGAATGCGCACCCACGCAGGCCGATTGGCGAGCTCGTAGGAGATTTCGTAGAACGCTTTCTCAAGCACGAAGTGTTCGAGGAGCCGTTGCGCTTGGGCCGGGTCGCTGGGATAGGATGGGCACCCGGCGATCGATTCGCGATACCCTGAGAGGAACGCGTCGACGGCGCGCCGTTCCCACTCGCGCGCAAGTGGTTCGAGGGCGCTCGTGTCCTCGGCGCGATCGGCGGTGGCGCCGCGCAGTGCAGCAACCGCGGCGTAGTTGATCGAGCGCAGCATCCCCGCGACGTCGCGCAGCGGACACGATTTGGCGCGGCGCGCCTCGAGCGGCCGTCCGGGTTCGCCTTCGAAGTCGACGAGCTTGAAGTCGTCTGCAACGACGAGCACTTGGCCGAGGTGATAGTCGCCGTGGTAGCGCGTCTTCACGAGTGGTCCGAGGTCGCCGGCCGGCGGAAGCGTCAGGCGTGCGAAGAGCTCGTCGCGCTGGTCGAGCAGCGAGAGCGCGAACGAGCGCAGGTCGCCCGGTACGCGATCGATTTCGCGATCGAGCATGGCCAAAGCGGCTTCCGCGGAACTGCGCGCCCGCTCGCTCCAGACCGCTAGATCTGCTTCGACGACGGGCTCGGGCTCGAACGCCGGATCGCCCTTCGCAGCCGCAAACGCACGATGAACCTCCGCGGTCCGCACACCAAGCGTCCGCGCGCGGCCCACGAAGATCTGATGGTAGTCGTGCTCGTCGTCCGGCGCCCCGTCGGAGAGCGTGGCCGGCGCGGGGCCGCCCCCGTCGATCGGCACCGACATGTTTTTGCGACGATCGAAGAAGCGCTCGAGGTAGTTGATGGTAACGGTCCAGCCGTCACCTTGGCTTTCGACGAACTCCTGAACGATCGCAAGTGCCGTCGACACACCGGCCGCGTCGATGTGCTCGAGCGAACCGTACAGTGCGGGCGTGCTGCGGAATCCCACTGCGTCGAGGAAGCGTGCGACTTCGAGTTCCGGCTGGAGGCCAGGGTGAATGCGGCGATAGGCTTTAAGGATCGCTCGCTCGCCGATCACGACCGAGGTGTTGCTCTGCTCGACGTCCATCCGGCGCACTTGAGGCGATTGCGCGAACGTGGCCGCCGCGAACGCTCGGGTTGCGGTTCCCCGGTATTCGCCGCCGCGCAGACTCGGCAACCGAAAGTTGTTGCGAATGTCTTCAAAGAGCGCTCGCGAGAACGCCTCGATTGCGAAGGCGTCCATGAGGAAGCCGCTGTGGGCGCCCGTGCGCGTACGCGCCAGCGTGGCGAGACCGCGCGACGCGTTCTCTTCCGGCGTCATGTCGTCGGCGAGAACGATCGGGACGAAGTAGCGATCCGCGCCCTCGACCATCGTCAGGTAGGCTCGCACGTCGGAGCGTTCGAGACGCGCCGTGTCGATGAGAGCGTAGCGCTGCGTTTGAGTGTGTTTGTCGGCGAACCAGCGCTGTTTCGGCAGATACGCGGGCAACACGTCGATCTCGAAAAGGTCGAGCGCTTTGCCGCCGAGCTGCGTCGTGTCGACGTCGCGCGGAAGCACGAGGGTCAGCAGCTCGGGCAATTGACCCGGCAGCTCGGCATACCACTTCGGCGCCTTTGCCGATTCCGAGAGTAAGAACCAGTAGAAGCCGTGCCCCGGCAGCGAGACGGCGTAACGATCCGCGGCGATCGCGTGAAACGGGCTCCAGCCGCTCATTTCGACGGGGACCCGCCCCTTGTAGGGACTGAGATCGAGCACGACTTGCTGCGCGGTGTGCGCGAGATTGGCGACGCAGAGCACCTTCTCGTCTTTGTATTCGCGGACGTAAGCGATCACTTTGCGGTTCGTCGGCAACAAGAACGTAAGCGTGCCGCGCCCGAAGACCTTATAGCCTTGGCGCACCGCGATCAGCTTACGCAGCCAGTTGATAAGTGAGGACGGGCTGCGGCTCTGCGACTCGACGTTGACGCTTGCGAAGCCGTAGACGGGGTCCTGGATCGGCGGCAGATAGAGACGTGCCGGATCGGCCCGCGAAAAACCGCCGTTGCGATCGATCGACCACTGCATCGGCGTGCGGACGCCGTCGCGATCGCTCAGATAGATGTTGTCCCCCATCCCGATCTCGTCGCCGTAATAGACGATCGGCGTGCCCGGCATCGAGAGTAGCAAGCCCAGCAGCAGTTCGATACGGCGCCGGTCGTTCTCCATCAGCGGTGCGAGGCGGCGGCGGATGCCCACGTTCACGCGCGCTCGCGGCTCGCTCGCGTAGATGCGATACATGCTGTCTCGCTCGCGCTCGGTCACCATCTCGAGGGTCATCTCGTCGTGGTTGCGCAGGAAGATCGCCCACTGACAGTTCGGCGGAATCTCGGGCGTCTGACGCATGATGTCGAGGATCGGATAGCGGTCCTCTTCCGCGATCGCCATGAACATGCGCGGCATCAACGGGAAGTGGAACGCCATGTGGCACTCGTCGTCCTCGCCGAAGTACTGACGAACGTCCTCGGGCCACTGATTGGCTTCCGCGAGAAAGATCTTGTCCTTGTACTCGTGGTCGAGGACCGCGCGCATGATCTTGATGATGCCGTGCGTTTCGGGCAAATTCTCGTTCGAGGTGCCTTCGCGCTCGCACAGGTACGGCACGGCGTCCAAGCGCAGGCCGTCGACGCCCGTGTCGAGCCAGTAGCGCATCACGTTCATGATCGCTTCGATAACGCGCGGGTTATCGTAGTTGAGATCGGGCTGGTGCGAGAAGAAGCGGTGCCAATAGTATTCGCCCGCTACCGGGTCCCAAGTCCAATTCGAGGTCTCGGTATCGGTGAAGATGATGCGCGTGCCGGCATACTTCTTGTCGGTGTCGCTCCAGACGTAGAAGTCGCGCCAAACCGAGCCTTTCTTGGCTCGCCGAGCGCGTTGGAACCAGGCGTGCTGGTCCGACGTGTGGTTGACGACGAGTTCGATCAGGACGCGGATGCCGCGGTCGTGCGCGGCTTTGACGAACGCGCGGAAATCGTGCATCGTTCCGAACGCCGGGTTGATGTTGCGGTAATCGCCGATGTCGTACCCATCGTCCCGCATCGGAGAGGGAAAGAACGGCAAGAGCCAGATGCACGTGGCGCCGAGGGTCTTGATGTAATCGAGTTTTTCGGTGATCCCGCGGAAATCACCGATGCCGTCGTCGTTGGCGTCGAAGAACGCCTTGACGTGCACTTGATAGATGACCGCGTCTTTGTACCAGAGAGGATCGCTATCGATCAATTCTTATTCCTGACATCGGGGCGGCTTTGGCCGTGGGGCGACTTTGGGCCCGGGAGTCCGGGCCCGGGGTGGATCGGGGGGCCAAGCCGCCCCGATCTTAAACGAAAGATGGCGGCGGGGTTGAGTTGGGGGTCTAGGCGCCAGCGGTGAGAGGAGCCGCGCCATTCGTGCTTCGTTTGACCGAGCAATTCCTCGATTTCGTACGGTTCGTCGTCGGCCAGTCCGTAGTCGCCTGTCGGTAACCACAGCATCGGGTCGCGGGCTGCGAACGGGTCGAGGTTGATCGCGATGAAGAGGATGTTGTCGCCGCTCTGCTTGCCGTAGAAGATGACCTCGTCATCGTCCGCGCGATAGAACGTCGCGTTGCGCCAATCCTGGAGCGCCGGGTTTTCGCGCCGGATGCGGTTGAGCGCCGTCACATCCTCCTTGATATTGCCCGGAGCGTTCCAGTCGCGCACGCGGATCTCGTATTTCTCGGAGTCCAGATATTCTTCGCGATCGGGCAGTGCAGCGTTTTCGCATAACTCGTAGCCGCTGTAGATGCCGTAGAGGCTCGAAAGCGTCGCAGCCAGCGCCAATCGAATGCGAAACGCGGGGCGGCCACCCGTCTGCAGATAGGGCGGCAGAATGTCGGGCGTGTTCGGCCAGAAGGAGGGGCGGTAGAACTCCGCGAGCTCCGTCTCGGCAAGCTCGGTGAGATATTCCGTCAGTTCTTCCTTCGTATCGCGCCACGTGAAGTACGTGTACGACTGCGCGAAGCCGAGTTTCGCGAGCTGATTCATCACTTTGGGCCGGGTGAACGCTTCGGCGAGGAAAATCGTGTCGGGGTACTTCGCCCGCACCTCGGCGATCATCCATTCCCAAAAAGCAAACGGTTTGGTGTGCGGGTTGTCGACCCGGAAGGTCGCCACGCCGCGCTCACTCCAAAACAGAACGACGTCGCGGAGCGCGTTCCACAGCGACATCCGATGCGGCCCGGACCAGTTGAAGTTGACGATGTCCTGATACTTCTTAGGCGGGTTTTCGGCGTACTTGATCGTGCCGTCGCTGCGAAAGCTGAACCACTCCGGGTGTTCTTTGATCCAGGGATGATCGGGCGAGCACTGTAGAGCGTAGTCGAGCGCGATTTCCATGCCGTTCGCGCGGACGGCGGCGACGAGGTGCGCGAAATCGTCGAACGTTCCGAGGGCCGGTTCGATCGCCGTATGTCCGCCGTTTTCGTTGCCGATCGCCCATGGGCTGCCTACGTCGTCCGGACCCGCGTCAAGCGAATTGTTCGGACCTTTGCGAAACGCGTGACCGATCGGATGGATCGGTGGAAGGTAGACGACGTCGAACCCCATCGCGCGGATGTCGGGCAGCCGGCGTTCGACGTCGGCAAACGTGCCGTGCTTGCCGGGCTCGACTCCCGCAGATCGCGGAAAGAGCTCGTACCACGCCGCGAACTGCGCCGCACGACGGTCCGCATCGATGCGCAGCGGCGGCGAAACGCGCGTCGCTGCGGCGCGGTCCGGGACGCGGGACACGAGCGCTGCCAGGGCCTCTCCGAGCATGACCGCAACGCGTGAATCCTCATCGCCGAGATCGTCGAGCGGGGCGATTGCGGCCGCGAGCTGCTCGCGAATGCTTCCCGTCGCACGCGCTATGGTTGCGGCGAGCAACGCGCGGCCCTCGTCGATCTCGAGCGCCAGCGGTTGACCGGCCGCACGCTTCTTCGAGACCTGTTCCTGCCAGGTGGCGAATGGAGCGGGCCACGCTTCGATCGTATACTCGTGCGGCCCGGGGCGCGCGATCTCAAAGGATGCGGTAAAGCGATCGTTGTCGAGGAATTCCATCGCCACGTGCTGCCATTGCGTTGCTTTCGGCTCGCGGACGTAGAGCGCGGCGGCCACTGTGTCGTGCCCGTCGCGGAAGACGTCGGCCTCAACGCTCACGCCCTGCCCGACGATGCGCTTGATCGCGAACCGCCCGCACTCCAGTTGCGGTTCGATCTTCTCGACGACGACGGGCCCCGCGCTCCGGGCGTCTTCGACCTCAACCAGGGCGGCGATTTGGTGCATTGGGGTGCCTTTCGACGGTCCGGACACGATTGGGTATCCTTACCCGCCTTCGGGCAGGCTCCACAGTTAGGTGCTCCTAATTTGGCCGACCTA
>Ga0302325_10025475_pt1 | contig 12292 bp, 16 predicted proteins | sample Palsa_T0_2_FD_201948 | JGI IMG/M metagenome (GOLD analysis project Ga0302325, IMG submission 201948) | Peat permafrost microbial communities from Stordalen Mire near Abisko, Sweden - Palsa_T0_2 | ecosystem: Environmental > Terrestrial > Soil > Palsa > Peat permafrost | place: Sweden: Abisko...
CCATGGGGAATGGCTTTGGAATGGATTTAGACGGGTTAATTTCAACGGAGAATCTTGAATTCGGCGCCGTCCCACCTGTCTTTAAAGCCTCTCGGAGATCGAGTTCGTGATCATTGTAATTTTCTCCCATGACGATGCTCTGGCACGGACTAAGATCAGGTTTGCGAACTGTGTCAAAGACTCGTCCCGCCATCAACTCTGCCCTGGCAAAGCCTCTGGCTCGGTTTGCCTCGATGCACCACGGACAGAACATCCGCCCCGAGAGCGACAAAGTCGTGCAGGATATTTCCGACTTTGTCCATTCCCCTGAAAAGGCACAATCGCCTCTTGCTCGGGAAACTGCAAGACTATGTTTGATTGATACGCTTGGGTGCGGATTGGAGGCATTGAGATTCAAGGAATGCACGAAATTGCTCGGACCGGTTGTTGAGGGTAGACCGGCAGTATGACATGACTGACAGAAGGCACAATTGTCCCGAACGGAACACGAGTTCCTGGAACGAATTACGAACTCGATCCTGTCCGTGGTGCCTTCAATATCGGTGCTGCAATTCGCTGGTTGGACTACAACGATTGTTGGCTGGCCGCGGAATGGGGCCATCCAAGTGACAATCTCGGAGCCATTCTCGCTGTCGCAGATTGGCTTTCTCGCACCAATAAGGCCAACGGCAAAGCGGGAGTGAAGATGAGCGAAGTGATAACAGGCATGATTCAAGCGCATGAGGTATTCAATTGCATGATTTATGTTAAGTATAGATTCAAGGATGTCTCGCTTTGGAAAACAGTTTCAACAGGGTCGGACTTGATCATGTTGTCCTCGTCAAGGTTGCCAGTACCGCTGTTGTCTCCCGTCTTCTTGGCTTGTCCAAGTCCCAAACTAATGACGCCGTTTCTCAAGCCTGGGTCGATGGCCAATCTCTTCGTACATACCGACATGTTCCGAACACCGGATCTCGCAAATCATGGGCAGCAGGTGATGCTTGCTCACGAGCAGTCAACCTCGCATTGATGGTGAAGAAGGGAGAGATGGGATTGCCAAGTGTGTTGACCGCTAAGCGATGGGGATTCTACGACGTCTTGTTCAAGGGCGAGGAGTTCAAATTCCAACGAGCATACGGTAGCTACATCATGGAGAATGTCTTGTTCAAGATCTCCTTCCCTGCTGAGTAAGGATCTTCTTGATGGATCTGATGATAGATTCCATGCACAGACGGCCGTTGAATGTGCTATGATTCTTCACGACAAATTGAGGAGTATGGGAAAGACCTCTGATGATATCAAGGAAAACAAGATTCGAACCCAGAAAGCGTGCATTGACATCATCGACAAACAGGGACCTCTACATAATCCTGCCGACCGAGACCATTGCGTGCAATACATGGTAAGATCAAAAATGTAACTCTCTGACCACAGGTCGCCGTTCCTTTGATCCATGGCCGCTTAACAGCAGAGGACTACGAGGACAATGTAGCCCGCGACCCCCGAATTGATGCTCTTCGCGCAAAGATGCACTGCGTCGAAGATCCTCAAATCACATTAGACTACCATGACCCCTCCAAACGTTCCATCGGCAACGGTCTCACAGTGACCCTGAACGACGGCACCGTACTCCCCGAAGTCTTCATCGACATCCCTGTCGGTCACAGACTCCGACGCGAAGAAGGCAAACCATTACTTCTCGCCAAATTTATCCGCCATATCGCACCTCATTATACGCAAGCTCAACAGGATGCAATCATGAAGGCTAGTGAGAATCTCGCGGATCTCGAGAAAATGGATGTGGACTCTTATGTGGATTTGTACGTAAAATCATAAAAATGCATGTAGGGAATTCTTATGCCATTTTTACCTGCTAGGTGTCTATAAAAACGAAAAATGAACTACTTTTTGGCTACCAGGTTCTTGAGAACTTCCATGCTGACGCTCTTGGGGCGCTCGATGGGCAAACCGAGAATTCGGTCCCATACTAATTGTGCCATGCAACCAATTGCTCGACTCACACCGAAGATGACCGTATAGTAAGTGGGATCTTGGAGGCCAAGGTTGTAGAAGAGCACGCCAGATTGAGCATCAACGTTCGGACTAAGGTCAGTATGCGATGAAGAAGATTATACTGTGGGTTCTTAGTTTTGCCGTGCTCGGTCAAGACACCAGGCGCGATCTGAGAGATTTGGTGGACTAGTCGGAAAGTAGGGTCTTGCGCAATGTGAGGTCTCTTGTTACCAAAGTCATTCAGCGCTCTGAAACGGGGATCCTGCGGTTAGAAAGTATGAAAGAGGGAATACTGGTTTCCTGAGAACTCCGTGTCCGTAACCTGGGATGACTTGACCTGATCTCAAAGTCTTCCAGAGGAAGTCGCGGATTGTGTCATCAGAAGGCTCCATTCCGATCTGTTTCTGCATATCCAAGACAAAGCGGAGCACATCCTGTGCAGCTAAGCCATGCAATGGTCCAGCCAAACTGAAGTCAGCGACAAAATGAATGGAGATACCCGTTGAGACCAGCGGAGTAAGAAAGGTAAGCATCACTAAGAGCGCTGCCTACAAGATGGGTCGCATGTGCTGAAACGTTGCCTCCCTCGTGGTCGGCATGAAGAGCAACGTATAGACGGATCAAATCAGCGAAGTCTGGATTCTTGGATGCCCTTTCTGGGTCGAGCATCAAGGCGAAATTCTTGCACCAATCGTGGTCAACCATACCCCCACATCTATCCCATAGAGCATCAATAGACTTAGGCTGTACTAGAGAGTAGGCTGCAAGGGTTGGCATCCAGGCCAGAAGATTCAACGCATCCTCGTACACTACTGTTAGACACTTCATCGTAGGGAGAATACTTAATTCCCAATAGGCGGCCTTGTCGACACCCTCGACGTATGCCTGCGAAAACTTACTCTGGTTAGATAGAGCAAGAACGGCTGTGCTCAATCGAACCATGGGGTGGACATTTGTATTGGCTGCTCCGCTCAAGTCGGGTTTCGGACCCGACGACACCCTGCTGGACAGATCTTTGGAAAATGACCTTATTTGCTCTTGCGAGGGAACCTTTCCCGTGAGCAACAGCCAGAACATAGCTTCCGGGGCCATCTCCTTTCCGTCTGTCCCCTTTGGCAACTTCTCCTGACATTCGGGAATCGTCATGCCGTGGAATCGAATACCCTCTTCAGCATCAAGAACACTTCCCTCCCACAGCATAGCCTTCATTCCTCTCATCCCGCCCATCGCAGACTCGATTGTGACATTGCCCAGGCTCGTCTGTCCATGTTCCGTCCTCAGTTTCTTGAACAACTCTCGTTTCTCCGGAATAATTTCCATGAGAGTTTTCTTGAGGCCTGTTGAGGCACAACGCATCTGCTGAGATGTGTATTTCCGGCTTGCAGCACGGACTGATCCACGGAGTAGACAGGCCATTCCTTGACTCTTGCGGCGCTTCCGATAGCCAGGCACTGACTGGGTTTTGTATATATGTATGAGGTGGAATCTGCTTCCGTTTGGCCGAGGCGAAGTTCGAATCAGCGCACCGAACACGTTGTTTGGCTGGTTATTCCGTGTCAGCCGGAGTATGCGGGGATCGTCGGGTCACCGTGCGGATCGTCGATCCCCGGCCGCCTCCTTAGGGCACGGCTCGAAGTACCGGCGGCCGCCCAAACTATCACACGACAACAGCGACAACAGCGAGCGGCCCACAGCGTTCAGTGAAAGCGCAGGCCATGCAACGGACTGTGTCTCTGGGAAGAGCTGTAAAACAACTTCAGAAAGGCTCAGCAGCAGCATCGGCTGCCTCGCTACGGTGCTTTTCAATGTCGTTCACGCGGCTGTCCGCCGAGGATGCTCGTTTCGAGGACGAGGTAAAGAATACGGAGAAATGGTTTGCGTCGCCTCGTTTCGCGGAAATCAAAAGACCATACACTGCGAGAGATGTCGTTGAAAAGAGAGGATCGTTGCCTGTCGTGTATCCCAGTGATCATCAGGCGAAGAAGTTGTGGGATTTACTACGGAAATATGCCGACGAGAAGAAACCTTTACTGACAATGGGTGCAATTGATCCGGTTCAGATGACACAAATGGCCCCGAATCAAGAGGTTCTATATGTCTCTGGTTGGGCATGCTCTTCGGTTCTTGCTTCGGGTATTTCCATGTGACAGGCGGGCTAATGGCAGCGAACGAGGTTGGTCCTGATTACGGCGACTATGCCTACACCACTGTACCAAACCAGGTTCACCGACTCTTCAAGGCTCAGCAGTTACATGACAAGAAGCACTACCACGCTAGACGACAGATGACTCCAGAGCAACGAGCGAAGACTCCGTATATCGACTACATGAGACCAATCGTAGCCGACGCCGACACCGGTCATGGAGGTATGGGAACAGTCATGAAACTCGCAAAGCTGTTTGCTGAATCTGTGAGTCTGCTTATTACCTCCCCTTATAGTAGGGTGTATCTGCTATTCATTTAGAAGACCAACTTCACGGTGGAAAGAAATGCGGACATTTGGCCGGTAAGGTCCTCGTCCCATTCCAAGAACACATCAATCGCCTCATCGCAACTCGTCTACAATGGGATATCATGGGCGTCTCCAATATCGTAATGGCCAGAACAGATTCCGAAAGCGGTAAACTATTATCTTCCAATATCGACGCTCGGGATCATCAATATATCCTTGGTGTTGCAGATGTGAAAGCGAATAACGTCAAGGCTCAAAGTCAATTACTCTGTGAACTGGAGAACAACGGGGCGAGCGCTGACGAGATCAATACCGCCGAGCTCGAATGGACAAACTCTCATCCTCTAACTACATTTGCCCAAGGTCTTTTCCTTTCTTTGTCATGACTCATTTGTAGCTGTGAAAAACAAAGTCGGAGACAGTAAAGATTTCTCTTCATTCTCCTCTGCTATCCACGGAAAATCACTAGAGGAAATGCGCGAACTAGCCAGAAAACATTTCTCGGTCGAAATCGATTGGTCTCCGGAAGTTTGTCGCACAAAAGAAGGTCACTATCAATACGCAGCAGGCATCGAACCTGCTATCGCCCGTGTTCTTTCGTTCGCGCCATACGCAGACATGTTATGGCTCGAGACAAAGACCCCCGATCTCAACCAAGCACGCAGTTTCGCCGCCCGAATCCATGAGAAATACCCCAACAAATGGCTAGTATATAATCTGTCGCCGAGCTTTAACTGGAGCGCACACGGTTTCTCAGACTCTGATCTGAAAGAGTTCTGCAATGAACTTGCGAAAGCTGGATTCGTCTTACAATTGATCAGCCTGGCTGGACTACATAGCACCGCTGCTATCACGTGTGAGTTGAGCAAGGGCTTCAAGGAGAAGGGAATGTTGGCCTATGTCGAGTTGATTCAGAGGAAGGAGAAGGAAGTTGGGACAGATGTGTTGACACATCAGAAGTGGAGTGGCGCTAACTATATTGATGGGGTCTTATCAATGGTCTCGGCGGGAAGTTCCGCCACGAGTTCGATTGGGAAGGATTCCACCGAGCATAGTTTCTGAGATAGATTTAGAGATTAAATGAAGGGTATCTAAGCTATGCATCCTCTCTTATTCCGTCCCATTCTTCATCATCTCCGTCTGCTTCCTCATCACTGTTATCGCTGTCACTTGTTATTTCTGAATCGGCATCTAAGTCGTCGTTATTCTTGATGCGCGGCACGAATGAATCGAGTTGTTCGATCGCTGCGTCATGGAGAGAGAGACATAACAACCTGTTTCCAGTGTCATACGTGCACTTATCCGTTACACCGCCATCTTTCAACATTATCCAGCTCTTGATTTCGCCGTCTGATGATGCTGACACCAACAATTGTAGATCATCGCCACCGTGTGATATGAGTGTAGTATCAATTGCTTTCACCCTTTCCGTCAGCGCCGCGTCCCCTGGGGTGATACCGAGCACGATGGCCCTTCAATTCCTGCAACAGACTTCCATCTGACACCGAATAAATCCGAATCAACTTATCATCCGTTCCCGCAAGGAGTGTCTCCCCATGTACCGGGTGCAAAAAATACCGTATACAATGAATCCGTGCCCGATGCTCAATAGTAGCCTGTGGTTCCGCATCCATATTATAAATCACGATTTTGTGATCAAACAAAATCGCATACTGATCCCCCTTGCCATTCCACTTCACAGCGTACGCCTCTATCATTAACGTCCCCTCCGTGGAGAAATCATACCTTCTCCGAGCTTCGTATTACTCGCCTTCCGTCCAGTCATCAAATTCCACAACCGTAAGGCTCTGTCCTTGCCAACACTCACGGCAATTTTCCCCGTCGGATGAACACAGATCCCATTGACACGACCTTTGTGGCCTTTCATTGTCGCCATACATTCCCAGTCTCGGGTGCGCCAAATACATATTGTCCCGTCTTCGGATGCACTGAGGAGATGATTGCGGGAGTAGAACTGCAATGCTGTGACGGCGCCGGTATGCTGGGCCAGGGAGCCGAGGTCTTTACGTTTCTTAAGGTCGTATATTTTGATGACTTCGTCGGAACCACCTGAGACGAGGTACCTGTCGCTAGATGCAAGACATTTGATTGCGCCAGTGTGCGCGGAGAACATGTATACGGGAGTGAGATTGAGTTTATGCTGTATATTAGCGCAAGATGCAGGGTTCGTACATTATCTCCTGAGTTGGAAGCGAATTTGACGTCAACACCCGCAAGTACTTTCTCATAGCTTCCACTTACTATACGAACAGCCGTTGGCGTAACTGGTTTTTCGGCTTCTCTGACTGCAGGTTTTGCTTTGGTTATAGCATTCTCCGAGGTCTTCTGTTTTGTCGTGGAAGCATGTTGAAGCTTCACTTTCTTTGCTTCCGCCTCCCTTGGCCGTTGAATGACGTCTGTCGGCTCCGTTCTTTTCCTTTTCGCCATTTGGTAAACTTTTGAAAGATGATTGATCAATCGCTTTGTCCCCTTGAAAAGTTTGGCAACTTTGGTCGCGATTGAAAGATCGACTGCCTCCTAAACCCGCACGTGCGTCCTGGACAGCCAGTTAACAGGTTTGGTTTAAGAGAACGTCTCGAATATCGGTCCGTGCTCAGTTGCATGGGCCTCGACTTGCCGCCCCGAAAACATCCATTTTCACGTTCTTAATTACCTGCAATGCATCATTGTAAATTGAAAAAATATTATAAATTGGAAATATGGTTACGCAAAATAGTAGCGCCCCGTGCCGAAAGAGATTTCGTGCAACTACATATGTATATTCTCGAGAAACGCGACGGGTTTCAGCGTGCTGGTGGTGATCGGTTCTATGACTTTGAAGGATCTTATCTCATAAGGCAGCGGAACTTGTTTCAGATTGTGCAAGCGCAATGCGGAGAAGACGGAGGGAGAGCGTTCATAGGCTCAGAATCGTGCCGACGAAACGTGTTAATTGCAGAAATTCGGGATTGCCGTGTGTGCTGCTGCTGTGGTGGTTGTGGTGGTGGTGGTGTGCATTGATAGTGTGTGGCCCATCACCTGTCCAACGCCAAGGTTGTCTGAACACCGTATAGCAATTAATAGCATTATAAGCCGCGTGCTGTGTCCACGACCTTCTATCTAACCCTGTAACTATACTACGAAATGAGACTGAACCTGTTCCCGAAAGAAATAATAGCAATACCTTCTTCCAGGAGATAACGACCAAACCCCTAGAATTTCCCCTATGTTGCGCCTAATCATCATCACCTGCCTCCGACATACCGTATGTTTGTCAAGCCTCGCCCAAAATTCATTAAGGCCAGATATTTTTTCTTGTCCTCCGCCGACAGCGTTCGTGAAACGGACTTCCACATAGTATCTATGGTATCTGAATCGTCGGGGGAAACATGGACATAGTTGTTCGCTGTTTGTCTTGTCGCGGAATGTCGTAATGAAAGAAAATACTTTCTTGGAACACCGTTGACTTCATAATTTCTCAAGAAGTACTCGACTGTTTCACTATGCGACAGTTCTGCTGGAAGATTGGCAACCGTCTTCATTCTTTTTATGACCCAATCTTCAACTGTTCTCAACGACGCAAACTTTGCGCAGCTCAACACAAAAGCTGACTCGGCGACGTGGTCGGTCAACCTTGCTTGGATTCCATCTGTTCTGGCTTGTGCGTCGTCCATCTTAGTGTTGATCTCAGCGATGATTTCTTTCTTCATGCGGCCGATCAATTCTCCGTAATTGACGTCGACATTCACGATCCGTGTCTGAGCAAGCAGACCCGCAAGGAGAGATAGTTGCGTTGCCTCCCAGGGAGTGTACGAGTGAACTTATTTCGTCTGCTTGTATTAGGTCTTTAGGTGCTGTGTGTCGTTGGACGTATTTGAAGCCTTCGGTTTCTGGCAGTCTCACGCGGTCTAACATTTGTACAGATTCGGTACGGGCGACAACTGGTTTTTTGCTCGTCGAGGCTTGGCCCCTTCGTTTGCCCTTTTGGGGTCGACCCGTACTTCCGTGATCGGACAATGAGCCGAACGGGTTTGAGATGCCTATGGAGGCCATGACCTTTATTCGACCGTGATATGTATTGTGGGATGAGGGATGTGAATGGGTGGAAGACGTAGATGAGGGCCGAAATTTAAATATCGACTTTTAAGGGTTACATTTTAAGCCCTATACAAACTTGGATGGTCATTTACCGTAAATTATAACGTTTGGTAAGAAATCTCCACTTTTTGGGTGTAAATATTCCGTAAAAATAGGTAACCATCAAAATTGACCAATCAGAGAGCAGTATTATGAACATGTGATTTTCAAATTCATGACTGAAAAACAACCTCCGTCTGCATCAATCGTTACAAGCAAAATCGCATTCAGACGTGTCGCTATCTATTACAATGCCTCCAATTAGGAATTCTAATGTTCACAATAATTGGCATGTTGTGGGGCGGCAAATTACTGCTTGAAGGGTACCCTCAGCTGGGGTAATTGCCCTGCCGCAAGTCAATTACCCAGAATGGTTACCGTAAACCTCTCCTCTTGGTACGTATTTTACACGATTTTTTTGGTAATTTAACTTTCCGTAACTTACCGATGCCATCCCTACTCCCGTGTGGGTTGGTGGTGGTGGTGGCCGCTGCGCTGCGTCCCTCACATCAGTTTGAGTTACGCCGGTATAATCAACCCCCTAAGCCTTTTCCATCAGTTTTCTCCAGCACCAGCGCAAAGTCCAGCACCAAGAAGCTCCAGGCACCAGCATTCACAGACCCTGGCCGATCGAGACTCGCTTCTGGCGAGAAGAGCCAACCTTTGATTCAAAATTGTCGCTTTGTTCGAGTCCAAATTTCCCCGTACCTGAGGAACTCCTGCTCCTAATTAACGACTAATTTCCGAATCCAGGGACCGCCGCACAACCTGTCCCCTCGCCCAGCGTCCACGCAGTACCAAGCACTCACTGACACGCCTGCAAATCGCATCATACAGACACTCCTCTCGTTTCCGCCTTAACCGGACACGCAGCACATACCTGTCGGCCCCCCGTTGACCGCATTCGGCTGCGAGGAACTCGTCAAGTTATTGTGACGAGAAAAACACCCGCATTGGCCGGCGCCTTTCGCTCTTCACAGATTCTTTGTTCGCGACTATGCGATGAGCTCATCATCGCCTATCCCAGAGACTGGCACGGCCCGCTCTGATTCAGCCGCCTCGGCCAGGGACTCGGCCACTCTCCTGGCAGAGCTCGCCAGTCAAGCCATTGTTCTTCTGCAGAGAGCAGATCCGCATACGGTAGTAACAGGCTTGTTGAAAGAGAAATCATACTTGCATACTCAAAATGGACAGTTATGGAGACTAGTAGACAAACAACGTGCAGCGTATCCTCCCTCCCCTGCTTTGTTGACCGCTTCTAGATTACTTGACTTGCAGAAGGATTATCAAAAGGCGTTGGGAGATAAGAATAAATACCAGGCTCGTCTGAAAGCACTACAGCAGCGACAGGATGGGATACGGCCGTTTGATCAAAATTCAAACTCTACAGAATCATCGTCCCTCGCAATACAAGACCTCGACGCCTCACAAGAAGTGAGCAAACCCCCTTCTCGTCGTTCCTCGGCGCGCTCAATAAAAAGTCGGCCGCCACGATCCCCTCAACCAAATGCGCAACTCGACGCTCTGCAAGCATCATTAGAAGCCGAAATAGCAAAGTCGAGCGATGACACGGACTCTGGTTCACCGGGCTTGGAGTCAGATTCCTCAAAATCAAAGGAAACGACTATCGCGCCAATTGTCATTAATTCGCCCAGCACAAACTTGTTATCCAGCAGAGGCAAAAAGGTCCCTACTCCACTCGACCTGTCGCCTGCGAAAATACGAGTGGTTGACGCGATGCCACGATCTGCGTACCTTATTCCTCGCAGCGAAACCCCTGAGTCGCATAACCGCTCAACGGCACGAGATCCTCCGCCGTCAGCGCCGCCATACCAGACCTCAAACTCAAATTATCTCACTGCAACGACACGTGTGACACCACCTCTCCGGAGTCCGGGGCTTCCTAAGAGTCCACGCCCGATTGCAACTCAACAAGTCCCCTTACCACTAAGAGTCGATGATACACCACTAAGAGTCGATGATACACCACTAAGAGTCGATGATACACCACTAAGAGTCGATGATACACCACTAAGAGTCGATGATACACCGCTAAGAGTCGATGATACTGTATATGACGAAACAGAGCAACCATCGCAAGAAACAGCTGCCTCATCCAGCATTCAAACATTGAAGTCCCCCACGGAAACTGAAGAGACCTCCGATTATTCGTCAAGTCCCACCAGTGTCGGCCCAACGAGTCCCCAAGAAAGAGATGTCCTTGTCGAAACCGCAAGGAAGTCTCCCTTGGTCCCTCGACGGTCGAGAATGCCTTCCCACCGCGCAAATACCTCCCTCAGTCATACATCTACGTCGTCGTCGATAATAACAATAAGTGGGCCAACTCCTACATCTGCTTCTGCTCCAGTTGCAGCAAGATCTTCACGGTCCTTCTCCCTCGAAAATGCCCAGCCGAACGTCAGATCACAAGACACATTGGTGCCTCCTGAACAATCCGTAGAACGAAGGAGGTCAAGGTCATTCGATGATTTACAGTCACTAGTGCATGACTTGAGATCTGAATCGAGCTCAGCCATGGTTAAATCCAAATCATCAAATGCCTCCTTGACCAGTGTTGGTCTTGATGAGGCTATATTGGATATCCAGAGAGAGGATGCTGCCTACAGCCAGAAGACTTTAGAGCCGAGCGAGTCAATGGATACAAAGACCTCACCTCAACGATCTTCCCCAGCTGAGTTGTCGCCAGCACAGCCGACCGCCGCTTTGCAACCTCCATTTACTGCCCGATCCAGAGCTTCCTCGAATGTTGCACCCCCGGTCAAGTTGATGATCTCGCCGAACGATATTCCTTCAGTTGTACTCTCTGTGCTCTCTGTACGGTCTCGACAAAAGGCGTCCACGCCAAATTCAGGAGAAGAAACACTGTTTACCATTCGATGCCGTTTAAGGAACCCGACTGATAAATCGTTGGAACGAGAGATTCTACGTGTTGAGAAGACTTTCTCTGCTCTAACCGATCTTGGATCAAGTTTATCCAGTATCGTTGGAATGGCACAATTTCTTAATTCTTTCTTTGACGACTTCCCAATAGAAAAGGCCGATCAGCGAAAGGTAATCTTCACCGCCATCTCTCTTACATTAGGCTGTTGACTATTTCTTCGGGGTTGTAATGGGTTCTCAATTGGATGATAGGTCATTATATGCCATAGCACAGTTTCTCAGTACCGATATCGTGCAGAAACATGACTCTAAGCTGCTGGATAACCGCAACGGCGGTCTGCCTGACAGCACTGGAAGCTTGAAAAGTCCAACGCGGATTGAAATTCCTGCAGGGGGATTTCGTGATGGCACGGGCCCCACCAAGGAAGGATATCTCACGAAACGAGGAAAGAACTTTGGCGGTTGGCAGACTCGTTATTTTGTCCTCGACGGTCCTCAATTGAAATACTACGATGCGGTATATTTCATTTTCACACAAGACTGACGTTAGCCGAATGGAGTTCATCTCGGCAGTATCAAGGTGCCCCAAGCGCAGATAGGTCGACAGAATAGCCAGGCTCAAGCTGAGGTCGATGAAAACGGCGATGAACAAATGAGGTACGCTTTCTTGATACTGGAGCCGAAAAGGAACGATGCTTCAAAGACAGTAAGACATGTTCTATGTTCACAAACGGACGAAGACCGTGATGAATGGATCAACGCTCTACTTCATTACGTAGCTATGGACCCTGAGCCTTCTTCCGCGACTTC
>Ga0302325_10025477_pt1 | contig 12291 bp, 10 predicted proteins | sample Palsa_T0_2_FD_201948 | JGI IMG/M metagenome (GOLD analysis project Ga0302325, IMG submission 201948) | Peat permafrost microbial communities from Stordalen Mire near Abisko, Sweden - Palsa_T0_2 | ecosystem: Environmental > Terrestrial > Soil > Palsa > Peat permafrost | place: Sweden: Abisko...
ACTTTCTTCCCAGCGGAGAGAACAGGATTCTGCGCCACTACACTGATCCTGTGCGTGGTGGTCTCCATCCTCGGTGCCGGAGCCTATTCGTTCGATGGAGTTCTCTTCGGCCCCCGCCGGATCATCGTTTGAGAGTTCCAAACCGAGAAGTGGCGGCAATCAGACTTAAAATACTTCACCTTCTGTCGATATGCGATCAGCTCGCCGCCAATGAAGAGGTGACATCGCGAATCGCGCTTTAAAAGCGCGGCTGAACGCGGCCTCGGAGGTGTAGCCGACGCGACCCGCGATCTCCGCGACCTGCGCGCGACCGTAGCGCAACAGCTCTGCGGCTCGATCAAGGCGCCAGGCAGTCAGATACGCCATTGGCGCTTGACCCACGATGCGATGAAAGTGGTCTGCAAACGCCGACCGGGACAGGTTTGATAGCTTTGCGAGTTCAATGACGTTCCAGTCGTGACCTGGCCTGGCGTGCATTGCGGATATCGCCTTGTTGACACGTGGATCGATCGCACCCGATAACCATCCAAGGCCCACCTCTCCATTGGACGCCCAGGTGCGCAGTAATTGCATAAAAATGACGTCGAGCAAGCGAGAGATCATTGCGACTGCCCCGGCGCGGAGATTGAGCGCCTCATCAAGAATGAAGTGGCAACTGAGCTCAAGCCATTCGAATGGCCGGTCGCGCAGACCTTTCAAGATGATGACCGGGGGTAAGACGGACAGCACACGCCGCGCCAGCATGCCGTCGAAACCGAAATCGCCGCAGAGCCAAGTGGTATCGCCATGGCCGAGGACGAGGCGCTCCCTGTCGTATTCGCGCTGCGCGAGATCAAGAAGCGAAGCAGCTTTGCGATTAGGCCGATCCGAAATCGTATGACCATGAGCGTGCATCAGCATCACAAGATCTCCTTGCGAAGCATGGAACACAGTGTCGATGCCCTCGACAGAGATTACGACCGAACCGCTGCGGATGATGTGCAGCCGATGCTTGCCTGCTGGAAAGCGAATACCAAACGGTGGCTCCGCCGCACAGGTAAATACGGTATTCCCGCGTACTCGGATAAGCTCAAGCACATCGGACAACGCATCAGGCGGTAATGATAACGGGTCGTGCAGTTCATCCGATCCATCCGGCGTTTCAGCATAAAAATCAGGCTTACTAATCATTCGCTATCCAGCTCCCTCTTGCTACGCTGGACACATCATTGACCGGGGAGACTTGGAATGTCAAAAACAATATTGTTGGTGCATGGCGCATGGGTGACTACTCATAGTTGGAGCAGGTTCCGCGAATTCTTTGAAGCACAGAGTTACACGGTAGTCGTACCACCTTGGCCTTATATGGATAGACCCGTTGAGGCGCTGCGCCGTACTCCCGATCCTCGGATAGCGGCCCTGACGGTCAAAGATCTCGTCGATCATTTTGAAAAACACATTCGGTCTCTACCTGAAGCTCCGATTTTGATCGGGCACTCCTTCGGCGGACTGATCGTTCAGATGCTTCTCGATCGTGGTCTGGGCGCGGCTGGTGTCGCAATCGACGCAGGCCCGCCGCGAGGCGTCCTTCCAAGCCCGAGGGCAATCCGATCTGCATTGCCGGTATTGCTGGCATGGCGTGGGTGGACTCGCATTCTTTCCATGTCGTTCAAAGGGTTTTCAACGACCTTCGCAAACACGCTTGCGCCTTCGCAACAAAGGGAAACGTATGACCAGCACATTGTTCCAGCACCAGGGCGAATCTATTTCCAGGCTGCTTTAGGTATTGGGATCGCCATCCAGTTCAAAAACTCGAAGCGTCCGCCCTTATTGCTGACCACAGCAACTGAAGACCGCACCTGCACGCCTTCCATGGTCCGTGCGATGTATCGACAACAGAGGCAAGCTCTAAGTCGAACGGACATCCTTGAGTTTCCCAACCGCAGCCACTGGCTGATTGCCGAACCAGGATGGGAAGAAGTTGCCGGCGCGATCCTCAAATGGGCTGGGATCAACGCGAAAGACTAAACAATGGCCGCTCTCGTTTTGGGAGAAAGTTACGATGTCAAACTCTGTATCTCAAAGGATGGACATGCAACAACAATTCTTCCCGCTGCAAGGCGTTCGAGTTCTGGAACGTAGCAACACTCTGGCGGTTCGATTGGCAGGATTGCTTCTCGCCGATCAGGGCGCGGACGTTTTCGCCTTGAATCACGCTCGATTGGCCGATGGCGAAATTGATGCTTATCTGGATCGGGGTAAAAAGCTGTTACATCCGGAGGCCCTTGCTTCGATACAAGATTCCGATATCGTCATCCAGAACGGCCCGATCCTTGACCGTCATTCTGCCTGGGTGATCTCACTCGGCTTTACAGCTACTGTTCCGGGAGACTCGGACCTGAATTTGCCCGACGACGCCAGCGATGATTTGCTCAATGCGCTTGTTGGTTTCTACACAGATCTCGGAGTAACGAGTCGATTGTTGGGCCGCAATGTCATCTACACTCCATTGCCACTCTGTTCTGTATACGCGGCCGTGCTGGGGGCTACAGCCGTATTGGCAGCCCTGACCGATCGACAAAGATCCGGAATGGGGCGATCCATTATTGTCCCCCGTCTCTCGGCTGGTCTTTCCGCAATCGGGGTACTCGCGATGGACATCAGCGGCATAGCTCCACACCTTCTCCCGCATAGTTTGCTATCGCTTGCTCCGGCACTTGTGGCCGACGTTCCGAAGGCACGCGAAAGCGAGGCCCAGATGGTCGCTTTCATCAATCGTCTCAACCCAACGAGCGGTTGCTATCGAACCGCCGACGGTCAACTCATCATGCCGGTCACGACAGTAAACCGACGTCTGGCTGTCCGCATGTTGGAACTACTCGGGCTCTGGGATCAGGCCCAAGCGCTGGGGATTGTGAATGCTTCACCCTATGATCCAGCGAATGTTGCCGTTGAGGATCGCAACATTGCGTCGCCAGAACGAATGCGCAGCGATCTTAACGATCAACTAGCATTGTGGATTACGGAGGCATTCGCCAGGAAGTCGACAGTGGAATGGGTTGCTATCTTCGCTGAAGCACAGGTTCCCTGTGGCGTCGTACAAGACTTCTCTGAATGGATGGCCTCATCCTGGGCGAAAGAGGCTGGACTCGTTGAATCAGTTTCCGGCTTCGAGCAGCCACAGCTAGGCCGCGCGATCAACGTCAAATCTGCAAAGCCCTATCCTGCGTTGCAAGCGGGCACGAGGGTTGATGCCGTAGCACCCCACAAGGTAGAGATACAACGCTCTCAGAGCATTTCGACGAAGCCACTGACAGGCTACCTTGTCCTCGATCTTTGTAACGTAATTGCCGGGCCAGCCTGTGGCCGACTCCTCGGCGAATTAGGTGCAAGCGTGATCAAACTTGATAGTACGCGGCCAGACCACCAGCCGCTGGTTACGGTTGTTTGGGGCGCCGAGGCGAATCAAGGCAAGAAGAGCCTTCTGGCAGACCTGCACACGCTCGAAGGGCGTGAGATTCTCGAACGTCTTGTCAGTAGAGCTGACATTGTCCTTATGAACGAAACGGACAGCGGAGTTCGCAGACTGGGGTTGACGCAGGCCGAACTGGCCAAGATCAACCCACGTGCGATCGCGGTCCAAATCAGTGCAAGCAAGGGGAGCCGTCCGGGAAGCTACGACGATCACCCAGGCTATGACCCTCTCTTGCAAGCGGAGACTGGAATCATGACCCGATTCGGTACGCGGAACATGCCGCTTCTTCACGGTATTGCTTCTTGCGTGGACTATCTAACGGGATATCTTGGAGCCTACGCCACAGTTGTGGCTCTTCATGCACGAGAGCGACGCGGCGACGGTCAGGGTGATTGGGCTGAAACATCTCTTGCGAGTGCCGCATCCCTGATTCAACTCTGCTTTCAGTATGGCCCCGGCGTTTCCAGCGAACTTGGACCCACCGCAACAGGCCGGAGCGCAACGTTTCGGCTCTACAAGGTGACTGATGGCTGGATTTATGTAGAGGGCACTTCCGATGTAGCCGAGCAGGTAGAGTCTTTATCTATAGATGAAGCTCTCACATCTCTCCACAACAAAGGTGTGCGCGCCACTCGTGTTCAGTCCATCGCCGCACTCAAAGAGAAATATCTTGCACAGTCCAGCGCCACCATCCGTTTCCGCACCGTTGGTCGCGATGGTCTTCGAGCGACGCTCCTTAAACCCACATGGTTCCAGTTCGAGGGTAAGGCGCTACTGCCTTCGGACGAGCCACCGCGACCAGGTGGCGATGCTCACGAAATCCTGAGTTCACTCGGCTATGACGAAGCTGAGATTCGATCTTTCATTGACCGGCAAATAGTCGGCCTTCGGGATTGGGGTCAGCTCCATCGTGACTCTAAGGTGGTGTCTTCAGAAGAGGTCATATCGCCCCTTGTAAATGAGAACACTTAAACTAGGAAGCATCAGATGTGATGAAAAAGGCATTCGCCGATAATTCGGCGGATGTCCGAGTTCCAGCAACAGAAATCAGTGGCTTTGAACCGATACGTGAATTTCCGCTATGTATCCACCCGGAAACTTCACGATGGCAGAGCGTCTGTCTCCCGATAGGAATGGCTCCACGAGGACGGCAACGCCGAGCGCCTTCGCCTTGGCAAGTGTTGCATCCAGGTCGTCGACCTCGTAGCCGGTGTTTTCCGCTCCATACGGGTAAGGCAGATGTCCGTCCGAGGCATAGATGACCATCTTGCCAAATGTCGATTCAACCCGAATCCTATGCACCTCTTGTCCTGGCTTACCAATCTCCATTCCTGGAGCGTTGCCATCATCTGAAATGACCTTCCCCTGGGAGAATTGCAGGAATGCCTTTTCGAAGGCTGCGACCCGACCTTCGGAGACGTAAACACGGTTTTCAGGAACATGCGAAAACGGCTTGTAGGACGGGGCTTTGGTATGCCAATAGAGCTGCATGTTCACACCACCTGGCCACTGCACCACCGCATCGATGCCGATTGGATCGGGGAAGGGGGTGACAACTACATCCGCGCCAGCAGCGCGCGCAGCGGCAATCGCGGATGGAATGTCGGTTACAAGATATCCGTTTCTTTCGGCTCCGAATGGGAGAGGGATCGGGGTTAGGAAGCCGAACAGCGACACCGTTCCGACAGGAGTCTGTAATAACTGGGATGTTGTGCTGCTTGGTGTGGGAGTCACTGTCGCGACCACCTGCTTTGTGCTGCTTCCCCCAAACGTTCCAAGAAAGCTCTTGACGAAGGCATCCACATCCTTCGGAGCAACATAAACGTGAGTCGTGTCGTACTGGGCGGCGACTGCGAGCGTGGGCGACGCACTCACTGATGTTTGCGCGAGCAATGCTCCGCTGCACATACTGGTGATCGCAATGCTTAACCAAAGGTTTCTTACTAATCGGTTCATTCAGTCATTCCTCCTGAGATTCTTCTTTAGACCCTGGCTTTCCATTCGTGTCAATACCGATGAGGTCGAGGGCAGCGCGAATGGGCATAAAGGCATGGTGTTCTTATTTTTCCTTTGCTCCCTTCAAAGGGACAGATTTGTTACAGATGTGTGCCAATTAGATTGCCTGCGGCTTCAAGCTCCTCACGCAGCACAGTGTGCGGTCGTCCCGGATAGCGTTGCAATCGAACCTCGCCGCTCATGAGCCCAAACTGCTGAGCTGTCTCTTCAACTCTGGACCAAGGCACATGAGGATCGGGATCTCCGGAACTCAGAAGGATAGGTGTTCCACTGAGACTACCGTCATGCTGTAGGTTCGTCCCGAGAGGACCGATGAGTCCACCCGTAAACGCGATCAGAGCACCATATCTGCGGGGATGGCGAGCAACCACTTCGCAGGCCAGACAAGCGCCTTGCGAAAAGCCCAGCAGAGCCACGCGCTCTGGGGGAACGCCAGCACGGACACAGTCTTCCACGATGGACGTCACCAGCTGCACCGCCGAGGATAGCCACGGCTCATTGCTCGGGATCGGGGCAAGAAATGAATTTGGATACCACGTATGATCGGCGGCTTGTGGAGCAAGGAGAGCAACTTGAGAAAGAGCGAGCGCTTCGCCGAGCGAAACGATGTCCTGTGCCGAGCCTCCACGCCCATGTAGAAGCACCAGCGCCGACTTGGCTGTGCGCAGAGGCTCACCACGTTGCAGAACATCATCTGATGCGTGCGGCGAAGCGTTCGCTGCGCTCATGCCTGAACCCTCTGGTGATGCAGAGTGATGGCAGGGAGCATTTTCTCGATGGCATCGCGTTTCGGTTCTAGCCACGGAGGCAGCTTCAACGCTTCGCCAAGAGATTCGATATCTTCGTCAAATCCGAATCCCGGCGGGTCCGTGGCGATTTCGAACAGCACACCGCCAGGCTCGCGGAAGTAGATCGAGTGAAAATAGGTGCGATCGAGAACCTGCGTGACGTCCAGCGACAATCCCTTGATCTCCTCTCTCCACGCCCGCTGGGTCGCATCGTCCGGAGCGCGGAACGCGATATGATGTACGCTCCCGGCGCCCATTCGGCCATACATCGGTTGAGGCTGGACGAGGATATCGACGTGAGATCCGAGTGCCGCTCCAGGAGCGGAGAAGCGATAGCGGTTGCCTTCCTCTGCCTGTTGGGAAAAGCCCATCTTCGTAAGCACGGAGGCGGTTCCTTCGAGGTTCGCTTCACATAGCGTCACACCGAAAAAGCCACGGATGCTGTGCTCGGACGGGACATTCGCGGTTCGCGGCGCATGGATCGTGGCACTTGCCTCACTCCCGATCAGTTCGAGGTGCATCCCGTCAGGATCGGAAAAGCGCAGCACAGGATCTCCAAAGCGAAGATCGCCATGTTCAACGGGAACACCGGCTTCCAGAAGCCGCTTCTGCCAGAAGTGCAGCGAATCCGCTGGCACCAAAAACGCAGTCGCAGCGGTTTCGCCAGCCCCGAGGCTGCCGCGAGTGGCGTGCGGCCATGGGAAGAACGTCAGAATCGTTCCCGGCGATCCAGCGTCATCTCCAAAATAGAAGTGATATGTGCCAGGGTCATCGAAGTTGATGGTTCGTTTCACGAAGCGTAGGCCGAGCAGTTCGGCGTAGAAGTCCAGATTGCGTTGTGGATCGGACGCAATCGCAGTGACATGGTGAAGACCGACAATCGGCTCGGGCATGATTCAACTCCTAAGGGATGGCCGCTGCACAAATAACGGCCTCTCCATTGACTCGCGATTTCCCCAACAATGGCACACTCGTGGGTGCCATTCCCGAACCCCACTTTAGGGTAGCTGGGGATTCGTTTCTCTGCGCTAAGCTTTCGTTGCTGCCGCTTGGCATTCAGAGCTTCTTATGTCAGGGATATTCGATCACCCCGGCCCGGACTAAGGAGATATGCGATCCCAATACCCAGGCGAATTGAAATGGCAGCCAGGAGATTCAATGCCGGTGGATAATCAGGCCCCCAAGCAAACCGCGGCACAGTTGTTGGTTCGCAGTCTCGAAAAGCAGGACGTCAAGTTCATCTTTGGCATTCCAGGGGGCAAGATCATGCCTACCTTCGATGTCCTCAACGATGAAGGACCACGGTTAATTTTGTGCCGTCATGAACAGAACGCCGCGTTCATGGCTGGAGCGGTCGGCCGACTCACCGGCCGACCCGGTGTGTGCTTGGTTACCTCTGGACCTGGTACCGGAAATCTCGTGACAGGCGCGGCTACCGCAACGACAGAAGGAGATCCGATGGTAGCCATCGGTGGCTCGGTCGGCCTGCCGGACGCGCTTAGACAGACTCATCAGACGCTTGATTCTGTCGCCATGATGAAGCCTGTGACGAAGTACACCGTTTCCATCAATGCTCCGGAGACCACAGGCGAAGTGGTTGCGAATGCCTTTCGCGCGTCCATGTCTCCGCGAGCGGGGGCCGCGTTCATTGCTTTCCCGCAGGATGTGCAGCGCGAAGAAGCAAGTCCAGCTCCTCCTGCTCTGAGTTGTCTACCCCCGTTAGGGCCGGCTCCGCCGGAGCTTATCGCGGCCGCTGCGCAAAGGGTCCGCAGCGCTCGTTTGCCTGTCCTCTTACTCGGAATGGGCGCGAGCGCGCCTGCCGCGACGGCGTCCGTCCGTCGCCTGCTGGCTCGTTATCCAATGCCGGCGATCGGAACCTTTCAGGGAGCTGGCGCGGTATCGCGCCAGCTCCTCCCGCTTTTCTACGGACGTATCGGGCTCTTTCGGAACCAACCAGGCGACAAGCTGCTCGCGCATGCTGATGTTGTGATCACTGTCGGCTATGACCCTGTGGAGTACGGCCCTGAAGAGTGGAATGTTCGCAGATCGGCGGCCATTATCCATCTGGATGACTATCCAGCGGATATTGACACCTATTACCAGCCTGAGATCGAGCTGCGCGGCAACGTAGACGCAACGCTTGATGCGCTCGCCAGCGCTCTAGGTGAACGAACATTTGCGCCTTCTGCGGAGATCGAAACGATCCGGCAGGAATGGCATGCGCTCCAAAGTCCTTCCATCCCGACTGGCGGGCAACTCGTCCACCCATTGGCCTTTGTGACGAAACTCCGTCAGATTGTGAGCGATGACATGATTGTGGCGAGTGATATTGGTTCGAACTATATCTGGATGGCGCGACACTTTTTCGAATTCGAACCGCGCAAGCTTCTTTTTAGCAACGGCCAGCAGACACTCGGCGTCGGCATTCCGTGGGCCATTGCAGCAAGTCTTCTTTATCCAGCTAAGAAGGTCATCGCTACAGTTGGTGACGCCGGATTTCTCTACTCTTCGATGGACCTCGAGACGGCGGTGCGAGAGAAGGCCAACATAACAGTGTTCATCTTCCGAGATGGCACCTACAACATGGTTGCGTTTCAGCAACAGAATATTTATGGCCGAACATCCGGAGTCAGCTTCGGGCCCACCGATTTTGTAAAGTACGCCGAAAGCATGGGCGCGGTTGGACTGCGCGTCTCTTCTCCTGAAGACCTTGATGCAACGCTACGCAAAGCGATCGAGTTGCCCGGGGTTGTCATTGTCGACATTCCCATGGACTACAGCATGAACGTCGAACTCGGGAAACACGTATTGCCGAACTCCTGGGATTAGGACAACGCGATGGAGCCAATCTCACCTCATTCCGGTGCATTAGATCTGGCGCGCCCAGTCTGGCATCATCTTCATCCATCCACACCGGCAACAGCCGGTGAGCTGTTCCAGACTTCGCTGATGTCGGCACTTCTCAGTGGAGTCTACGAAGGGACGATGACCTACGGCGAACTGCATCGTCACGGCGACTTCGGACTGGGAACCTTCAACGATCTCGACGGAGAGATGGTCGGAATCGACGGTGCTTTTTACCAACTGCGGTCCGATGGAAGCGCACGTCCAGTACAAGACGGACAGAAAACCCCCTTTGCCGTGGTGACGTTCTTCAGACCGGACAGACAACTGGACATCACGTCACCACTCTCCAAGCCAGAGTTGGAGTCCTATATCGCGCAGGCCACGGACGCCAACCTCTTCGCTGCCGTGAAGGTGACAGGCATCTTTGATGAAATACGCACGCGCACCGTGCAGCAGCAGCAAAGGCCTTTTCCGCCTCTAACGCAGGCCGCCGCCCATCAGGCGATTCGTACATTTCAAAATTCCGCAGGGGTGCTCGCAGGATTCCGCACTCCCGCCTATGCACAAGGGATCGGGGTTGCAGGTTTTCACCTTCACTTCCTTACAAGTGACCGGCAGGGGGGTGGCCACGCACTCGACTACGTGGTTCGCAGCGGAACTGTGGAAGTTGCAACCCTTCACGATTTTCATGTGGAGCTTCCGCAGTCAGAGGATTTCGTGAAAGCGACGCTAACAGGAGGGGACATCGATGCTGGCATCAAGTCCAGTGAAGGGTGACCTCACAGAGAACGACGCCAGGCGGATGAGGAAGGTTCCCCAGGCCCAACGGTTGGCTCTCTTTCTTCTTCCTTTGCTTGCAACCTCTTCTTCTCTCGCCGCCTCTCCCAAGGCTGTTTCAGGACATCGATCTATGCGTCACTCTCATCCAGCAGCAAAACGACATCTCGCGGTTCACGAAATTAGCATCGTCGATGAAAGTGGCCGGGTATGCATGACCCTTTCGGCAGCAAAGGGCACACCATCGATCCGCATGTTCGGCCCGGACGGTGCTGAGCGTATGACGGCGTCGCTCAACGCGTCCGGTTATGGGTCGATTCAGATAACGAACCCCAATGAGTCTTCTCCTGTTGCATCGCTCGCGGTTGACGATAAAGGTGCGCACGTAAAATTCGACCGTCCCGGCGGTGCTTCCAGCTACCTCTTCCTCAATAACGCTGGTGAATCCGGGGCGGTGTTCCTTGATAGCAGTGGAAAAAGAAGCCTTGATCTACTCGTAACTCCAAGCGGCGCAACCGAAGTCCATCGCTACGATCAGCCGGATAAGCCCATTCCCTGACCTCTGGCTCTGATACCCATCGTATAGACCTCTTATCCCTCTCTATGACCTGCAAAGGTGGTTCCCAACCCACACGAAAGTGTCGTGCTGGATCTCCCGCAAACCCCTAAGGTCGAAGTGCAATCGAATTGCGGCCTTCACCGCATATGAAGACTAAGGAGAAAAACTAATGTCGCTCGCGAAAAGAAGTGAAAAAGGCCTCCTCACGCCAGACAACTGTGTCATTACTCTCATCGATCATCAGCCCCAGATGCTGTTTGGTGTTACCAGCATCGATCGGCAAACACTCATCAACAACGTGGTCGGCTTCTCGAAGGCCGCCAAGCTGTTCGGGGTTCCCATGATCCTAAGCACGGTTGAGACAAAGTCATTCAGCGGGAACCTATGGCCGCAGTTGCAGGCACAGTTTCCGGAGCAAACACCCATTGAGCGCAGCAGCATGAACTCCTGGGACGATGAGAAGTTCGTGAACGCCGTGAAAGCGAGCGGCAAAAAGAAGATCGTTCTGGCCGGCTTGTGGACACAAGTGTGCGTCGCCTTTCCAACTGTCCAGGCCATCTCCGACGGGTACGAGGTATACGTTGTGGAGGATCTATGCGGTGACCTCGATCTTCGGACGCACGAGGCTGCTATGCGGCGTGTGGAGCAGGCTGGCGCAAAGCCCGTGACCTGGATTCAGGTCATGCTGGAGTGGCAGCGTGACTGGGCTCTTCGTGAGACGTATGCCGGCGTGATGGACATCGCCAAGACGCACGCGGGCGCGTATGGCATGGGTGTGGAATACGCCTACACCATGGTCCACAATGCCCCGGCAACTGTGCTTCCAAACTGGGATCCGCCATCCTCGGCCGGGCACTGAGCTTTCGCAATTTCACCTCTCCAACCAAACTTACTTGCGGCAAAGGACAGTCATGTCAAAGACGATTTATTTCAATGGCAAGATCGCGACGAACGGGAAACCATACTTCGTAGAAGCTCTTGCGGTATCGGACGGGAAAATTGTAGCTGTTGGTGCAACTGCCGATCTTAGGCGGGAGCATTCAGACGCCACCGAGGTTATAGACCTCGGTGGCCGTACTGTGATTCCGGGACTGAACGACTCTCACCTGCATGTCATTCGCGGAGGCCTTCACTACAACCTCGAACTGCGGTGGGACGGTGTTCCGTCACTTGCGGACGCTATGAGAATGCTCAAGGAGCAAGCTCTCAGAACGCCAGCACCACAGTGGGTGAGGGTCGTGGGCGGCTGGACGGAGTTTCAGTTTGCTGAACGCCGTATGCCAACTCTCGAAGAGATCAACGAAGCGGCGCCGGATACACCTGTCTTCGTTCTTCACCTCTACGATCGTGCGATGCTCAATGCTGCTGCGTTGCGGGCCGTGGGCTATGCGAAGAACACACCTGACCCTCCCGGTGGAGAAATCCAGCGGGACAAGAGTGGTAATCCAACGGGGATGCTGATCGCGCGCCCAAATGCCGGCATCCTGTATTCCACATTGGCTAAGGGACCTTTGCTCGACTACGAAGATCAGCTCATCTCGACACGGCACTTCATGCGTGAATTGAATCGCCTGGGCGTAACGAGTGTGATTGACGCCGGTGGCGGATTTCAGAACTACCCTGACGACTATAAGGTGGTCGAAGAGTTGCACCGACGCGGACAGATGACGGTTCGTGTGGCGTACAACCTGTTCACGCAACGTCCGAAGCATGAGCTTGAAGATTTTGCGAAGTGGACATCGTCGGTGAAGCTTTATCAGGGGGACCATACCCTCCGGCTGAATGGCGCAGGCGAGATGTTGGTATTTTCCGCCGCGGATTTCGAAGATTTTCTGGAGCCTCGCCCCGAT
>Ga0302325_10025479_pt1 | contig 12291 bp, 8 predicted proteins | sample Palsa_T0_2_FD_201948 | JGI IMG/M metagenome (GOLD analysis project Ga0302325, IMG submission 201948) | Peat permafrost microbial communities from Stordalen Mire near Abisko, Sweden - Palsa_T0_2 | ecosystem: Environmental > Terrestrial > Soil > Palsa > Peat permafrost | place: Sweden: Abisko...
AGTTCCGAAGTGCAACAAGAACGAAGTCAATTGACGTGGGTGGAACTGGACAAACCAGTCACATGACATCTCGAATCATGGCTTGCGCACGAGAGGTGTTCAAGAGCTTCCAGAAGCCATAGGAGTCTACTGAGTCCATTTTTAGATGACGAGCGGGTTTGCTGTTCAAGCGATGCTCTCAGCGGCACGCGACATACTGTATCCATCTTATCTTCTATTCTTTCGCAATCTGATGATCGCCCGAATTGGGCAGGGATGAGCATCGGCAGTGACAGTTAATCCCTGCATAGAGCCTCACCCGCTTCCTAAAAATACGACTTACGCGCTCGGTTATGGAGTAGCTCCTCTATTTTCAGCCATCGCAGATACTCGGATATCATTGGTCCCGGTTCGGAGAGCGCATCTACCAACCGTCGCGGCTATGGGACCACTGGGGAAGTCTACACGCCGTAGAGGGGCAGTTGGAAGAAACAGACTCCACGTCTATTCTCGAAGTCTTGCAATCTTGAAGCGCGATACAGCGTCATTGAAATGGTAGCGACGAAAGGGCAATGTACCACCAAGACGATAGCGGTCTGGGTCAACCAGTCAGACCTGGACACAGGGAGTTTTGCCAAAGCATGCAGTAGGTACAGTACCGCTACGCTCCACGTCGTACAGATTTAGCGTGAGGAAGAATAGGCGGGTTGAAACAGAATTACTGTACTGTTGGGTTTTTGTCTCGGTCAGCGGTCTGACCTGTGCGGCCCATGGAGGCATCGACCCCTCGCCCTCTATTCTAGGCTGGCTGCAGCAGAACCCGGCCGCTGAGGGCAGGGAACAGGATAACGGGACTTTTGAAGGTCAGAGCTCTCGAGAGTGTGGAATCTGATTGTAATGATGATTGTGTTCGTGCGAGGATTGCACATGCTCACGGAGCGTGAGGGGGATCGGCTGTTTGATGCGCTGAATATCTTGAGCACTTCGAGACAGAAGCGGTTTCTGCCTCTGGGGCCCGTGGGCCAGTTGCCAAGCTGCCAGGGGCGCGCAAGCAGCGGCCTCTTGGCGGGGCCCGGCGTTTAGATGGCCCTGGTCGCCAACCCACCAAGTTAACCAACTTAACGGCTTCAGTTGGCTGGCGCAGGGGAAGCAGCGGGCAGCAAGGGCCCTCGAGATCCGAGTAAGATCCGTGCCGCCATGGCCTATCGTCCTCCGGCACGGCTGGCCCTAGCAACCACGCCTAATCTCGTCCCGCCCAATCACCAGCCCTCCACGCCTCTCGCCCGCTGGAAGGCTCGACTGGGGGCTGGACGCGCTTCCAACCTGCTGCCGCCATTGACCTTATTTTCAGCAGCCACCCATGCTGCCCAAATTTGGCTTCACGCAGATGTCCTGTTTATAAAACTGTTCCAAGTTCCCAGCCCCGTAAGCCATCTCATCATCTGTGCGCATGTTAACGATAATTCACCCATCCCATCCATCTCATATCTTATATATCAAGTACATCTACCCGCTCTTGTTCTGCTTGGTTGCCTCACCACGTTGAACGTCTCTCCTCCTCTTTCCTTACCCGCCTACCCTTTTAATACTTCTCAACTCTTTCCATATTCATCATGTTCTCCAAAGTACTACTCACATCTGCGCTCTGCGCCGTTGCCCTCGCGTCGCCAATGCTCCCATACAACAGCGAAGCCGCACAACGACCGGCCGAGATGAAGGTCTTGTCTGAATACTTTTCGATGTTGGGGCACAAAGTACAAGCTGGAAGACAAATGTCACAAGCGCCTATGTGCAACCTGAACAATGCAGTCCTACCTGTTGCCTGTAAGTAAACACATCTGTAGACCATCCTGCTAGGCACTAACCAAACTGCCATAGCTCCAACGCCCCTCCCAGCTCCCTCCCAAGGGCTCGTATTGAAGCACGTTGCTATTGGAAGGGGGATCCAGAACTATACTTGCTCGCAAACAAACGCCTCTGCAGCACCAGTATCTATCGGTGCAATTGCTACTCTGTACAACGCCTCCTGCGTGGCCTCCACCTACCCCGACCTCCTCGCAGTCCTTCCCAACGTTGCATTACAATTCAATCTTACTTCAAACGACCAAAGTACCCTCTCACCGTCCAACTTGGCCATCAGCGGACATCACTTCTTTTCCAATACTACGACCCCAGCTTTTGATCTCAACACTTCAGCTATGAATCTCGGTTTCGCCCCTTGCGCGAAGAACAACACTGTACCTGCTCCAGCTGGGGCTCCTGTTGGACAGGGCGACCAAGGTCATGGTGCCGTTGCTTGGCTGAAGTTGATCACAAGAAGCGGTGCTACTGGGAACTTGGAGGAAGTCTACAGAGTCAACACTGCTGGAGGGAGCCCGCCTGCTACATGTGCCGGCATGCCTGCAGCATTCGAGGTTCAATACGCTGCCGAGTAAGTTCACTTCTACACCCCAGTTTAAATGCTCTTGCTAATAGCTCTCCTAGGTATTGGTTCTTTGAAAAGCCATAGAAATGTTAGCGAGCATTAGAGAAGGGGATTCATTTCATTTCAGGTCCTAAAACGTCATGACTAGCACGGCGTTCAAGGAGTATTTACACGGAAAGGGTCAGGGAAGGGTTGTACAATAGCGGGATTCATGACCATCAAGACACCCCGCAGGGTTCTCGAATACGGGTAGCATACCTCTATAGCACGACAAATAATCATAAAACTTCGTTAAAGCCATCCACATTTGCCCAATCACCAAGCCACCATTGTTCCGTATCAGGTTGAAATTCGGAATTCCACCGGATAGTGACTTGGAGTGACATTCTCTGATACCTACGAAATGACATCGCCCCGCCTCAGAGAATGACTTTTTGCTGCCACGTTATCTTGTCTTCTGTGATGATCACCCTATCAATTCTCCACCTCCCCCAAATCTATCATCGCTGGGGTCAGTTACACACAAACACCCTGATCTCACAATCCAATTCCTCGTGTACGAAAACCGAGTGATTACAGCAACACCATGTCTTCTCCTTCGTGCGATGCCAAGCTTCACGTTCGAGAATCCCATCCCATCTTGCTGAAGCATGCGTGCACGGAGGTGGCGCGGCTGAGCCCCTGGGGGCCGGAAAAATACAGTAGAACTGATATGAAATAGACGAGGCTGTCGGCGATCAAACATCAAACGAGGGGTTCGCTTCGCTTCGGCTGCACATCACTTCACATCACTTCACGGCACATTCCATCTACAAGGCTGAAACCATGGGGAGGAATCGTACGATGGTTGTTTCGAGGGGGTGCGTGCCAGCCTCGCGAACAGTGCTTCGAGAGGCTGGTTTGGGGATGTTTTAGGGGGTGTGGAATTGTTTGGTGCGTTTTAGGAAGGTGGGTTGTGAGGGGGTAGATGTTGACGTTTAGAGTTGAGGTTTTTAGGTTTGGGTTAATGCTTATGGCTTGTTTGTGACTTATTTAGGTATCTGACTGAGTGGTTCATGGATAAACTGTACGAGTCTGGCTGAGACACTTTTGATTGTGCTCGGATAAATTGCCGTCTAAACATTCTCGCCTTCATACACCTTCATAGTATGAAAGATGTCGGTCCCAATGACCCGTAGAAGCAAGGTGTAGTCATTCCCCCCAATACCTAGTATCTTCTAAATTTTTGGGCCAAAGTGTGTGAATGATGAAATACGCTGTAAAAGGAAGCCGAGATGTTGATTAGAGCAACGCCAGAAGCCTCCTTTCGACGTCGAGATTGCCTCGAGCGGTGTAAAGTTCCGATATTCACTTACTCGCAAATTATTGGACCTGGCAGCACCTTCAATGTCATGAAATAAAACAGAGGAAATTGTGACTATTGTAAAGACACAATAACCGCGTGAGCCCGAAGGCCTCAATACATCTCACTGTATCGATTAACCAAATTACCAAGTTCTAAAGGCAACTGGTATCAATGTCCCGACTTCTCTGATGACCCTGTGCTCAGATGTGATAATGAGAACATGAGAAGTTGCATTGCCCTAATCAAATGATGTCTAATCATTCATGAGAGAACGTGGCTATCCACACCGGTAAAGTAGCAATGTCTCGAAAGGGATGAGGTTAGTACTTGTTCCGGCCCTTCGGGACACTGTGAAACACCGGATTGCTGCCCGTCTGTGAGTACACTTCGTCCTTGCACTCAAGGAAGGTATCTTTTCTCGATATGCGCATTGACATTGGGGGCGTAATTTGGGCGTTCCCTGGTCGCTAGGACACTTTCCAAGGCTTCATTCTGGTAAGAGTTGACGTTTAAGGTGATGTGGTTGGCTCAAGATAAGGGAGGGATGTAGGAGAATCGAGTAGCAACTTGCTGACAGGAGTCCTTTGCGGTCGTTGATTGTTGCAGTTTCAATGGCTTGCTTCGGTTCACGGATAATGAGCACACGAAGCTGATACATCTCCCTGCGAACACTGCGTATAGCTCAGACGTGCGGATCATAGGGTTTATTGTTATCCTTGAGCTGCTCATAGATCTAGAGTTCGTGGGGTATGAATGAAACCGATCGCGGGACTGGAAAGTTTCGGAAACAATTCAGAGATAAGGAAAGAAAGATAAGCAGAAGATCTTGACCCTGTTCTCACGGCGAGCAATGTAGAGATTTATGAGGATCATGAAATGGAGCGATAGTGAAAAATTATGAAGTGATGAGTGAGGAACTTCGAGGGAACTCAGACGAAAACTACCTACCTAGAAAATGCCGCCATCACGTGATACCACGCTACTAAACCCCCCTGCCAATTTTTGGCGCGTCTCGCGTCCCCGCAAGTAAATATCAACATCGTTCTCGAGAACCTCAAAGGCAACGACAATTAGTCTAAAAGGCAATCGCTGAAGCAGATAATTTGCGGGGACATAGCTCTGGACGTCTAAGAGTATCTCACTGCTTTGAAACGCTACTTAGACGTCTCCCTCTCCAATCATCACTCCAGGCGCAAACCTCTCGACACGAACTTTGCCCACCATGAGCGCGCCAGCTAGTTCAGAGGTCAATTTACTCACGGAGCACTTTTCGTATCGTCCGGCGGTCAGTTTTTCTTTGCCATCTTTGTCCCGTCGCTAATAGCTAGGCAGGCTCTAATAGACGACATCATCAATTCGATAATCACATTATCCTTCAGGGCGACAGAAGCCGTCGAGAAAGGTCTATTAGCAGCCAATCCATCCGACCTCGGCTTTAGGATTCCACCTCAAAATACTCCCGAAGCACAAGAGGCTGCGAGAGCAATCACGGAAGCTGCGAAACATGAGATCGAAAATGGTGTCCACCAACTGGAAACATTACTCGAAACTAAGATAGACAAGAATTTCGATAGGCTCGAACTTTACGCGTTCAGGAATATCTTCAATGTGCCGCCGGAAGTGAGGGATTGGGTGCGGTTGAGCCATTATGAAGGACTGAGTTTTGTGGAGGACAAGGATGCGCCGAATACCGAGACGGTGACAATGCAAAGGAAGAAACTGAGGGAAACTCAGAAATTACATTCGTTGCTGGTAGGCGAGATAGCGATGAATGAGGCTACAATTGCAGAGCTGAAATCTCTGCTTTTGAATCAAGGCCCGAAGCAAGAACCGGACACGGAGGTGCAGGTGACGTATCCTGCATTTGCATTCTTGCAGAACAAGGGGGATATCGCCGGCGATGGCTCACATCCAGTCACCACGACAGCCTCGTTCGCTATTTCACAATTACCGGCGCTGAAGAGCTTGTTAGAGGACTTGAAACCCAGGTTGCATCAGTTGGCGAATGGGAACGGGAAACAGGGTCTAGTTGGTGAAGAGGAAAAGACTTGGAGAAGAGAACGATTGGACTTTATTGAGAACGAGACGAAGAGACACCTGGAAAATGTGAGGGGCTTGGAGCTGGGAGAAATGGGCGAGGTGAGGGATGGAGAGTGGCAAGGAGAGGGGAGAAAACTTGGGAAGGGGGAAGTGGAAGATTTGGAAAGGGTAGTGGGTATGGTTGGTGGTGCAGAAGGTGATCCCATGGATGAAGATTAAGTGGGCTGTTTGTTTGGCGTTGGGAGTTTGAATATACCAGGAAGAAGTGCATGGTTTTGGAAAAGGGCTGGTCATGGACAGAGGCTGGATATCTGAACTGTAATGATTGACGTGAAATGGAATCTAAAGCTCCATGAGGTCCTACATGCTTACCATTATTCAAACTTTGCTCACGACATGAAAAAATAAACAATCTCCTTGTTATTATTTTAGCTGATCATTTGGCATACTCCGCACTTTTGGACTTGGGATGACAATTGTCATTTGAGGACAAATTTGCAATCATGGATGAGACGAAAATATTCACTTAAAATATCCCAAGTTCTTGACACCCTGTTTCCATCCCAAGGCTCCGCATTCCCTCAAGCATCAAGTTGGTCGACGCTTCTGATTTAAGCCTTCTAATGCCAATTTAGTTGATATGATTTTCCTGCCATATCCTCTGCCTCCCTCTCCCTATTCCAAACAGTGATTAGTCGTTAATTTCCCAGCAATAAATCCAGCACCCAACTTCGCTCCCTCTAGATTGCTTGCAGCAAGATCCAGCCTCAATCCACCAGTCTCCCAGTGTTATAGAAAGGGATCCTGACTTTCAAATCAGCTTCCTAGCTGAATCACTTTGTCTTCCTTGCCGTCTCTATCCGGAAAAGCGCTTGGTCAAACCCTCTTTCCCAGATGCCGATAGAAGAAATCTAAGCTTATTGAGTGAGTAATGCCCAAATGCTCCTACTTCTCATTCGAAGCACTCATCCAACAACAACCTCCATTTGCATCGAGAGCTGCAATTTCGAGTCTTTGCCTGGGCGCTGAGGAGCCGTAGAGGAGTCTATAAAGAGCCGTATGAGTGCGGCGGCTTGTTCGAACAGGCTTGTGAGGCGAGCTATATCTGGATGCGTTGATGAACGAGCATTGTGAATGCCCGGATTTGTTGAAGGGTGCATTTGGCAAGTGTTCACAGAGGTGAGCTGCAACAGCTAATGGACGGTGGCCAGCGCAAATGATGAGAACATCATGATATGTGCATCTAAGTTTGTCATGACTATCACACATGAAGCAAAACGGGTACAGACAGAAGCACCTTGATTATCAAGAGAAGAGATTCTTGAAGAGGATCTCCAAGGCTTACTTACCCTTGCATCTCCCTAGAATGCGGAAGCTATAGACTCTTTAGTTATTTCCAGTTTCGGGTACCTTCGTTGTCACGCATCTAAGCACAACTTCTTATGAACTTCGATATATGGTTTGCTTTCGCAGCATATATTTGTACAGACTTCTGTGTAATCAAAACAACCGTCTTCATGAATCATCAACCCATCCAAGAGCTTGGCCCATCTTGACTTTCTGACCTTTCTCTACAGCCCAGTTCCACCCGCCTTTTCGCTTAGTTTTCTCTCCCATCCAGCCTTCATCGAGGCTTGGTCGTCGTCCTTTTGGTGCTTCAAACACTAATACAATAGTGCTTCCTAATTGGAACCCACCCATCTCCTCGCCTCTTCGTAAAGCATGTCCGTGTAGAATTGGGCTCGCCGCCTCATAAGTCGCTTCAGCAAAGCCACTGTAAGGCTCTCCACGCTTCGCTGCCTCTTCGGCTGCTCGGTCAGCCGCAGTATCCGTAGTTAATGAATTCGTCCGAAGTTCACGATCGAAATTGACCTTGATTGAGCCAACGTTGGTTGCTCCGACAGGAGTGAAAGAAAAGAAACCCCATCGCCATCTACCTAGGAGCACAACTCTCTCATTCAGAGTAAATAATCCTGGCAAAGTTCTCTGAAGGTAAGGCGATACAGAGTATAACTCTCCTGCAAAATGGCGACGCTTCTCTACAACCCACGAGCATGGAGAATGAAATCGATGGTAGTCGCCAGGCGCAAGGTAAACTACCACATAATACAGAGCGGTTTGATGTTCTGAAGCCAGGCGAGAATACCATGGTCTTTCTCCTAACGCAAGATCCGCTCGAACTTCAGCTTCAGAAGAGGGCTTTGGTGTCGTAGAGGCATCTTGCGCCTTCTTGGACTTCTTCTGAGGTGGCCCGGAAAAAAGGTTTGGCAGAGTATACGAAATGCCATTGACCTGAGCAAATTCTTCATCTTGCTTGATAACATCCTCATCGCCATCTTTGTGAGTAGTGGTGCTTTGTTGATGATTATCGCCTTTGGTAGCAAATATTCTTGATGGGTCTGATGGATTGGGCGAGGTTTCAGGCTTGCTAGTTCCGAGAAGAGCGTCGAGACTGTAAGTCATTCCTTTGACTTGCTCCACCTCTCCGCTTACAATAGTTCCAAATTGAAGAACTCGGCCATCGGCAGGAGAGAGTAGAGCATTAGGGTTAGGATCAAGTGGTCGAACCCCAGGTTTCAACGTTCGATAAAAGAAAGATGCAAGATTTGGGTATACATGAAGATCGGGCTCCGATACCTCAGAAAGACTTTATGATGCTTAGCTCAGATACTGGACCAACATTGGGAAGAGATTTCCATACTTTACACCGAAAATGAAAGCATATAGCTTGAAACCAGGAACACGTAAATAGTATGGAATCTCGAGTTCGTTGAATTTCCCCCAGAGTCTTGATATGGCCTTTAATGGCAGGGTGGACATGACTTGAACTTGCCTAGCAGTTGTCAGCCACATTTACTCTCCCTTAGAAGTAAGAGACGAACCATGGCCCGCTCGGTCGAATCCTCTCGCGTCTCTTAGGTCTTCCTCCTGGACCTCCATCCTGGTTCTCACCCCCAGATCCTACACTCTTGACATATGCATCATCTTCCCATTGTTCTTCCTGCTTTAATCTTTCCCGCTCATTAACTTTGTAGAACTGGACGAGACCAAGAAATCCTATTCCCAACCCAACTGGTATGGGATACCATTTTATCTTGGTCTCACCCAAAGCCTTCCGTAATCGTGTGCCAAAGGATTCCTTGTAATTCGGGTGCTGACGATACAGCTTTGTGGAGGAAGAAAACAAACGCGAACTATGGCATCGGCAGGTGCATTGTGCTTGCGATAAGGAGAGAAGGACTGGTATTCGTTGTATAGCATGCGGTTGGACCAATACTCGAGACCTCGCAGACATAACTAATGACTGGAACGCCATTTCAGAAAGAGATGGTGGTTTCAGGGATTTGGACTCAGATTGATGGCCACGGAGGAAGTTGTTCATATGACGACTGTGGTTGCTTTCGATCACCACAGATTTTGCCGCTCGGAACAACAGATTGGTTCACCGCCTAGCAGGGGTCATCCATTATTGAAACCACCTTTCACCAGCTACGAAGCTCCGGAGCTTGCCAATTTTCCTTTTACTTACGCTGTCGCACCAGATATTCCTTTATTTGCTCTGCTTTCTTTCCCGCATAATGTTCTTATGAAAAGAGGACTCGGAACCCCTCCAAGAAGCTTCACCAACTTCCTTTTTGCCATTTGTCAACATTCCTCCGGCCATCATCATGTCTGAGCCTACCGGCACACCTACTCGACCTGATGCTCCAACCAGGGATGAAGAGCGCCCGGAGTCATTGACTTTCACCCTTCAAATAATATCGCCCTCCATTGGAGTCACTGGTCCTCTCAGCTTTCCTTTGCTGCCTGCTACAACAACTGTAAAGCAGTTGAAGGCTAAGATTCGAGATGCTCTGCCATCGAAGCCGGCCGATGAAAGCCAGCGGCTTATTCATCGAGGTCGAATGCTTGCGAGAGAGACAGAGATGATGCTGGAGATCTTTGGCCAGGAGACGGTAGCTACCTACACTCCCTCCAAACGAAAACCTGTACTGACGATGCTTCTCTTTAGCTTACCAACCCGGAACCCCAGACGTTACATCTAGTACTCCGTCCGACGGCTTCAGAGGGCCCATCCACTCGAACTCCCGCTCCAATCCCTGCTGCTGCTGCTGCTGCTACTCAAGCTCCAACTTTGAATCCTCTTGGCCAACAATTCCCGCAACCCCAATCAACACCTGCAAACCCGGTGTATGGTATGCATACCCAGCAGCCGCTTCCCGGCTTTCAGCATGTACAACAGCACCAGGTTCTTCATCAAGTGGAGCATATCCAGAATATCATGGCCCAGAGGCTGCAGCAATTGCAACGAGAAACTCAACGTTTGCATCAGGAAATGGGATTGCTTGAGCAAAGAGCACGTACACAGGCCGTACCAGGATCTTCTTTGGCTGGACAGCAACCTCCTGGTTCCCAAAATCCAACGGGAGCAGCGCCAGGTTTATTCCAGCTCCCTCTTCGCCAACCTCCGGCTCCCCCTGCTATGTTACAGAATTTAATCAATCAACAACAAAGGGGCCGTGCAGCTGAAGGCCGCCACGGCATACAAGATGCTGGCGGGAATACCGCCGCCGTCTTTGGTCCTACTCCTCCATCGGCTTCCGGCCGCGCAAGTCCGAACATACTAAGGCCCGAACACACGGCCACGTACACTCGAGAGGGCGTTGGTCCCAATGGAGAGAGATGGCATATGACAGTGAATGAGACCACTACAACAGTTCCTCCATCTCAGTCTCAACCGCAATCACATCCGCATCATCATCACCATCAACATGCCGCAGTAAACCCTGCACTGGATATCCAGGCTGTCCTCCGGAATGCAGACAGATTCTTAGCTGCTCAAGGAGGACGAATCAATATGCAGAGAAGCGCCTCGGTTCCACCTGCAAGCTCTGCTCCATTTGCTCCAGGCTCCGGTCGACCCGAAACGCCTGGTTCAATCAATACTCCCGCTACAACGAGCAGCTCTCCATTAGCCTCCCTCCTTCCAAATCCTCCAACCTTACCCACTTGGAACCCAAACCCTCAACTGGCCACAGCTGTTCCTGATTCATCGAATGGACCTATGGTTTACATTCTGTCCTCTCCTTCTGGTCCTCGGGCACTGCTTGTTAATAACACCGAGACCTTCTTCACCCCGCGTCAACATTCGAGACGCCACCAATCGCCTGCTGCGGTTCTTGGCCAAGGAATCGCTCCAGTTGGCTTTCCAGAGTACCGTAACAGACCTGCCCAGCGGGTCCGACGCAACCACCGCCAACAACAAGATGGTGCTCCCCTTGAGCCTATAAACGCTCCTCATGCTAATCCAGGCGGCGGAGCATTAGCGGCACGGGTTGGTCCCCTTATCTGGCTTGTTGTGCGTTTAGTTGGATTTGTGTGGTTTTTCACCGCCGGCAATCCTAGCTGGACACGATGGCTGATGGTCAGCGGGCTTGCATTCGCCGTGTTCATTATCAATACAGGAATCTTTGATGGCCTGGCAGAGCAGATTTGGGGCCCGGTTCGAAGGCATCTTGCGGCTTTATTGCCTCTTGCTCCTCCAGCGCCGAGAGATCCGGAGTTGGCTCGGATAAACGAAGTAGCGAGAATACAGGCTGCACAAGCACAAGCACAACAAGCTGGTCCAGCAGGTCCAGCAGGAAACGAAGTTCAGCAGCAACCACGAAGGCACGGTGAACTCGATCCCGCTCAAGTTGCGGCTCATCTACTTGAGCGACACAGACAGGCAAATACCGGTTGGTTGATTACACAAATACGACGAGCTGAGCATTCTTTACTCCTGTTCCTCGCTAGTCTGGTCCCAGGTGTGGGTGAGGCCCATGTCAGAGCTAGAGAACAGGAAAATGCTGCGATTGAAGAAGCGAGACAGCGTCAAATTGCGGCTGCAGAAGCCGCCACTGCTGCTGAAAATGCCGAGAGCAATGCAGATGGTGAGACAGCAGAGGGAAGCACAAACACGGTAGGCGAGAACAGTGGGCAGGCTCAATCCGAAAATCAAGATGGACTTGCTCGTCAACCTCTGGTTGAGGTTTAATGAGGGGCGTGACCTGGGCGGATGCAAGCACTATGAGACAGACCTTGTAAAGCAAAAGCATAGCGTAACACAAAATGACGAACCGCCCGATACCTGACATAACTTTAAGAAGGCAGTGCGATAACAGAGACTCAGATAAGCTGCTGTGTGCTTTTCATCTGAAAACATCCGAGCTCAGCCCGACCCGCATCCACATATCATTGAAAGAGCAGATGAAAGGACGATAGCCCGATCTCAACCACCGGCTGAAATCTCTCATACAGAGAACCGCTGACTCGTGCCCTGCGGGCTCGCAACTGAATACCTGGTAATAGGCAATTATGTCTTACTGCAGTGGCGAGTTTCTTTCCGAATATTCACGTAGCAAGTCACATCTGCGCAAGCTCACAATGGCAGGCCATAAACTTACAACGAAAACTAATGGGGACGGGAGGTTTTATTTTCATGAAACGAAATTGTATATTA
>Ga0302325_10025480_pt1 | contig 12291 bp, 6 predicted proteins | sample Palsa_T0_2_FD_201948 | JGI IMG/M metagenome (GOLD analysis project Ga0302325, IMG submission 201948) | Peat permafrost microbial communities from Stordalen Mire near Abisko, Sweden - Palsa_T0_2 | ecosystem: Environmental > Terrestrial > Soil > Palsa > Peat permafrost | place: Sweden: Abisko...
AGAGAGGGCGCAACGCCGCCGGATACCGGACCAGCGAAAGCCCACGAAAAAAGCGGCGACGCATCGCCGGGCTCGCTGGAGAAAAATGCGCGACGGAGCGAGACCGCGCCGACGCCAGCAGAACGCATGACGCAGCCGTCGCCGCCGGTCGACGCTGACGCCGTGCCGACGCCGCCGCAGGCAAATCCCGCAAATCGTCCCTCGACATTGGCCGAGTTGTTGAAAAAGAGCACCGTCATCATTGTCACCGGCAGCGAACAAGGCACCGGTTTCTTCATCTCGCGCGATCAGATCCTGACCAACAGACACGTCATGGAGAACTCGGGCAATAAAGTATTCGTCGGCAACCACGCGATGGGGCAACTTGTGCCCGCCGAAATCGTCGGCATTTCCGATTCGACGCGTTTCGGCGAGCCCGATTTCGCGCTGCTCAAGCTCAAATCCGGATCAACCGACAGCTTCCTGGCGTTTTCGGACGCGCTGCCATTCGAACTGCAGAACGTCATCGCCACCGGTTATCCGAACTTCGTGATCAGCGGCGACGAGAGTTTCCGGCGGATGCAGAGTGGCGACTTCCACTCGGTCCCTCCGACCGCGCTAACCAACGGCGCCGTGACCTACATCCAGAATCCCGCGAGCAGTTCCCCCGTCATCCTGCATTATGCGACCATCTCGCCCGGCAACAGCGGCGGGCCGCTGACCGACGAATGCGGCCGAGTCGTCGGAATCAACACCTTCGTCAGCAGCAATGATGGCGCCAATGCGCGCATGAACTATTCGCTTGCCTCATCGAGCGCCATCCAGTTCCTGAAGCGTTACAACGTTACCCCGAACATCGTGCCCGGCGCATGCACCACGGCCGTCGCCGGGATACCATCGGCCCCGACAGCTCCATCCACCGAAACTCCCGCGCCGCATCCGGCGCCTACCGCCAATTCCGACGACAGTAAATCGGGCAAAGCCCGGTCTCCGGCGCAGAAATGACAAGCAAGGATCAAATGCCGGACGGCGTTGTCGAACGAACCCGGCAATCGGATCTGCAGCCGCTCGTCGCCAACGGCGTGCCGGTCTACCGGATGTATGGGCAAATCCGCGTCGAACTCCTGCGTACCCTGTCACAAGCCCATCTGGACCTGTTTGCCGAACCCAATCCCGATCCGACGACCGGCGACATCCAGTGGTTCGCGCCGCATCCCGGTGCGATCGTCAGGCTTGCCGACTGTTCGGAAGACGATCGTGCCGATGCCGAATTTCATCTTGCGCGGCTTGTCGACGAGATTTCGCATCATATCGATCAGCTAAATCAATCGAATGACGATGACGAACGCGCCATGGCGAATGTGCTCGCGATGGCGATCGAAATTCCGGACGAGAGCCATATCTTTACCGTGGGTGGACAACCGGTCATTGCGGGCTGGGGTCACGTTCCGCGGGGACCTGCGCTATTGCGCAGGCAACTCGTCGCCCTGGTCAAACGGGTTCTGACGATCAATCCAAAGCCGGAAGAGCCACCGCCGCTGCCGGAGCAGCCGCCCGAGCCAGCCCCGCCGACGCCGCCGCCAACGACGGCCGAAGAGAAGCCCGCGGATGAGCCGGCGCAGCCTGCTGCTGCGCCGTTCGTCGCTGCCGACACTGGCCGCATCTACGCGCCGATTCAAATTGTGAATGAGGTCGCCGGTCCGACGCGCCTGTTCCGCCTGAACTGGATTTTATGGGCGCTGCTTGCCGCGCTGCTGATTGCGATCGGCTATCTGCTTCTGCGCTATTGCGCGCTGGGCTGGCCTTACGCAATCGGCAATCGCCTGATCGCCAATTACTGCGTTGCGGATATCCAGCCACAACGAACGGACGACCTGCTCACGCATCTGATAGATCTGAAGCAGGCGCTGGCGGAGAAGCAGCGGCGGCTTTGCGCCCTGCCGAGCCCTACTCCTACACCTATCCGCACTCCGACACCCATCCCTACGCCTACCCACACTCCGACACCTACTCCAACACCCACTGCTACGCCCAACTCCGCGGATCGGGTTCTGGACCGTGGCGGCCGGATCGGCGCAGTCAACGTGATCCTGACCTGGAATTCCGAGGACGACCTCGATCTCGACGTGATCTGTCCGACCGGCGAGCAAATCTACTTCAGCGACAAGACCAAGTGCGGCGGAACGCTCGACATCGATGCCAATTCCGGCAGCAACCCGATGACCAGTCCGGTCGAGAATATCACGTGGCCGCAGGGGGCGGCTCCCCCCGGAGTCTACAAAGTAGAGGTCAATCCCTATACGCGGCGCAGTTCGACGGGCCCGGTCGAGTACAAGGTCGAGCTTCGCATCAACGGTGAGGTGAAGGAGGAATATACTCGCCACTTCGATCCAGGCCAGGGAAAGATGTCGGTCTTCCAGTTCACGCTGCCCTATGCGGGCCGCCAGCAGTGACGTCCTCGCGGCACAAGGTGCGCGTCACGGCCGGCCGGCGACAATACGCCCGCACGTTTTGTTTTGAATTTGCAATCGTCTATGGTCTTGGGCAACAATGAATATTCGCGATTTCCAGGCTTTCCGGAACCCGGCGCTCACAGTCCCATGCTGAAACGTCTCCAGAGACTTCCCCAGGACCTGACGCTGGTCGCGCATTCCGGCCTGCAATTCTTCGATTACGGCTTTCGGTTGCCGGAAGATCTTTCCTTCAACCGCATGTTCCTGGAGATCCCCAGCAAGGACGACGACAGGGCCGACACGCAGCAATCTTACGAATTCCACCAAATTGAAAGCAACCGCGCCGGTCCGGGCTATATCTACACGGAAACGCGTCAGCCCGTCGCCGAAAAGTCGACCTACAGCGTCTCGCTGGCGCGCGCGCTCGAGATTTTCGATACGGTTTGGCTTCCGGTGCCTTATCTGAAATACAAGGGACAAGACGACGTCCACCGGGAAGCGTTCGAGCAGGGACCGTTCAACTGGTGCCGGATGCGGATCAGCAAACTGTCGCCGACCGAGCATCCGGCGGACGAATACAGCTATCGCCTGACGCTTGCATTCGACACCGCCACCGGCGAGGCCACCAAGGGTTGGCCCTATATCAGTCCGGTCAATGAGGACGTGCGCAATGAGTCGCGCTTCCATTTTGCCTCCGAATTCCGCGACATATCCTGGTTCCTTTATCAGCCCTGGGCGACCGGCTGGCTGAAGGACGAGTTGAAACTGTCACCTGCCACCGGCAAGCCGGTGAAGCGCGGCGACGGCATGGACGCCGAGTGCACCTACTGGGCCTACTACACCACGCTTTTGCAGGGCGTGCGCGCGCTGCTGGACGGCAAGAACAGCAACGCTGTTTTGCCGCGGGTTTATTTCATCAACACGTTAAGCGCACAACCTAAAGATCAGCCGATCGATGTCGACCTTGTACTGGACATCGGCAACAGTCGTACCTGCGGCGTGCTGATCGAGACCGGCAAGGGCGAGGAGCTGAATATCGAGAACGCCGCCTCGGTGCTCGAGCTGCGCGATCTGGCGCGGCCGGAGTTTGCCTATCGCGAGCCATTTCGCAGCCATGTCGAATTTGCACCGGCCGAATTTGGCAGTGCGCATCGCTCGCGCGAAAGCGGGTTGCCCGGCATATTCAAATGGCCGAGCTGGATGCGGGTCGGCCCCGAGGCGCTTCGACTTTGCGACAAGAGCAGTGGCGCCGAAGGCGACACCGGGCTGTCCGGGCCGAAGCGGTATATCTGGGACGAACTCGAAAATCGTCAACCCTGGCGGTTCAACGTCGCCGAGAGCCGGCTCCCGACCAACTCCAAGGTCTATGGCGCTCTCATGCTGCTCGTCACCAATGACGGCCAGTTGCTGAAGACCGCCGGGAAGAAGGCAACGCCGGCGCTCGACCCGAAATTCTCGCGCGCCTCGCTGTTCACCTTCATGGTCATGGAGATCGTTCTGCAGGCGATCGTGCAAATCAACTCGGTCGATTATCGCGCGGTCAAAACCCACCCAACGGTCAATCGCCGCCTTCGCCGCATCCTGTTCACGCTTCCGACAGCGACTCCCCTCCTCGAAAAGGAGAAATACCAGAAGCGCTGCGAGGCGGCCATCTCGCTGCTATGGGAGAGCTACGGCTGGAGCTCGCTGCCTTTCGGCGCGATCGCGCGACCCGACGTCAACATCGCCTATGACGAAGCGAGCTGCACGCAAATCCTGTATCTTTACAACGAGATCGTGAAGAAATTCCAGCTGACGCCATCCGACATGTTCGAGCTGTTCAGCCGGAAAGTTCCGGGCAGCGGCAAGAACGACAAACTGCGCATCGCCAGCATGGACATCGGCGGCGGCACCACCGACCTGATGATTGTCACTTATACGATAGAACCGCCGGGATCGGACGCGCTGTCGCCCGCGCAGAATTTCCGCGAGGGGTTTCGCAAGGCGGGCGACGACATCCTGGAAGCCGTCATATCGCGCCACGTCCTGAAGGCGATCGAGGCCGAACTCGCGCGGCAAAACGTCGGCAATCCGGTCGCGTTGCTCAATGAATTCATGTCGCCCGGCAAGAACGCGTTGCAGAAGCAGCTGCGCAAGCTGTTCGTGTCACGCATTCTGACGCCGATCGCACTTCACCTCCTCAGTCAATATGAAACCACAGCCGACATGGTGGGTGAACCTCGCGATCTGGTGACGTTTGCGAGCATCTTGCGCGAGAACGCGCATACGCTGCGCCACGTCATCAAGTTCTTCGAGGAGCCGATTATCGCCGCCGGCGCCACGGATTTTTCGTTGCTCAAGGTAGAAATCGGACTGGACTTCGATCGGCTCGGCGCCACCATCGCTTCCGTCATGGGCGACATCGTCGCGCTGATGTGCGAGGTGATCCACAAGTTCGATTGCGACGTCCTGCTGCTGACCGGGCGGCCATCATGTTTTCCGATTATTCGCGACCTTATCCTGCGCTACCTTCCGATCGCGCCGCATCGCCTGATCTTCATGCATCAATATCGCGTCGGCAACTGGTATCCGCGTTTCATGGACGACCGCAGCGCCGATCGGGCAGCCGCCGAAAATGCCCATAAGTCGATCGGCGTCGACCGCGTCGGCAAGATCGACGATCCCAAGACTACCGTCGTCGTCGGTGCATTGCTCTGCGCGCTGGCCGAGAACCGGGAGATCCGGGATTTCCCGCTCAAGCGCGGCGGATTCGCGATCAAGTCCACGGCCCGTTACATCGGACGTCTGCTGGGGGCGGACACGATCCGGAGCGAACATGTCATCTTCTCCCAGGAAACAAAGGCGGTCGCCAGCGAATCCAAGGCGCTGATCGTCGAGGCGCCGATGTTCCTCGGTTTTCGTCAGCTGAGACTGGACCGCTGGCCGGGCACGCCGCTGTTTTTCCTCGATATGCCGGACGAGCATCCCGCTCGACGTGGCGCCCCCATGCCCTGGACCGTGACCTTTCGTCGCAACGAGCCGCTTGCCGACGATCCCGTGGACAAGCAGGAATTCGACCTCGAAAACATCTGGGTTGATCGCGTCGTCGACCAGAATGGAAACGAAGTCGCAAAGGATCTGGTCCGGATTCGCCTGCAGACCATGCGCAACATCGACGGATACTGGCTCGATACGGGAACCGTGACGATCGCCGCTCCCGAGCAGTAGCTCTTGTGAATGATAGTGGAACAGGAATTCCGGGTTTGATTACCGAACAGCAGCTTTCGAGTATCTGCAACGAGCTTGCTACCGCCGCCAATTCGACGGTTGGCTGGCTTGAGCGCAACAAGGAGGCGATCGGCACCAAATATGCCGGCCTGCGCCGCGACTTCCGCAGGCGCGAAATGCTGGCGCGCCGCTACGAGCGCTCGTCGCACCGCTCGGTCTGCGTCGGCGTTTTTGGACCGAGCCAGGTCGGCAAGTCGTACCTGGTCTCGGCGCTGGCGCGGGAAGGGTCGAAGCCGCTCACGGTGGTGATCGAGCGCGAACGCGATTTCCTTTCCGAGATCAATCCGGAAGAGGGCGAGGAGGCGACGGGCCTGGTGACGCGCTTCAGCATCCGGCCGATCGCCGCGCCTGCAGGCTTTCCGGTCTGCGCTCGCCTGCTCGACCAGATCGAGATCATCAAGATCCTTTCCAACACCTATTTTCTCGATTTCGACGCGACCCAGGAACGGGTGCCGGAACAGGCCGAGATCGAGGCGGCGTTCGCGCAGGTCGAGCCGTTTGCGGCCAAGAGCAATGTCGATGTGCTGTCCGACGTCGAGATCGACGATCTCAGGCGCTATTTCAATTCACAATTCTCCAGCAAGAAGACCGTCGAAGTCCTGAACGACTCGAGCTACTGGTCGCGCCTGGAGGAACTGGCGCCGAGACTTCGCATTGAAGACCGCGTCAAACTCTATGCATTCCTGTGGGGCAGCATCGACCAGTTCAGCGAGGTCTATCGGCAACTCTATCAGGCGCTGGAGCAGCTCGGTTTTGCCGACGAGACCTATTGCGGGGTCGAGGCGCTGACGCCGCGCGAAACCAGCATAATCAACGTCAAGGCCCTGAAGGGTATCCTCGAAGCCGGCAACGACACGGTGAAGGTTCGCAATCCGTCGGGCATGACCCGCGAGATTCCCCGTCCGCATCTCACCGCGATCGTTGCCGAGTTGGTGATGCAGATCAAGGATCACCCCTGGCCGTTCTTCGACTACACCGACCTGCTCGACTTCCCCGGGGCACGCACGCGCGAAATGAACGACGACCCGCAAAACTTCGTCAAGAAGCGCGGCGCCGCAGCCGATCTGTTTCGCCGCGGCAAGGTAGCCTATCTGTTCGACCGCTACTGCGACGACAATGAACTCTCCAGCATGCTGCTCTGCCTCGCACCCGGCAATCAGGAGGTGCGTACGCTGCCCGGGCTGATGGCCACCTGGATCAAATCGATGCAGGGCGAGACCCCGGCGGCGCGCGCCAAGCAGCAGACCGCGTTGTTTGTCGTGCTCACGAAATTCGACCGGCGCTTTGAGGTCGCGCTCGGAACGGCCGGCACCGCCTCGACCGAACGCTGGACTGCGGCGCTGAAGACGCCATTGACGGATTTCTTCCGAACCACCTCCGACAACTGGGCCCAGGAGTGGCATCCCGGCCAGCCCTTCAACAACGTGTTCTGGTTGCGCAATCCCAATTTCATCGCAAAGGGACTGATGCGCTATTCGAAGGTCGAACAATCCGTCAAGGGCGAAGCCAAGATCGTGGAACGCGAGGTTGGCCTTGCCGACCCAACCGAGGTCGAGGCGATCAAGCTCGAATATCTGGAGAACGAATATGTGAAACGGCACGTTCGCGATTCGCAGCGGGCCTGGGACGAAGCGTTCCGTCTGAACGACGGGGGTATCAGCTATCTGGCCGAACAACTGGCGCCGGTATGCCGGCCCGAATTGAAGCGTGCGCAGATCCTGGCGCGCATCGAGGCCATGCGTTCCGAGATGGCGGCAGCGCTTGCAGAGTTTCATGTCAGCGACGACCAGGCCTCCGAGCGCGAAAAGCGCCGGCTGGCCGCGCGAGAGGCGATGATGAGCCTGCGCGAGAACCTGAGGGAGCAGCGGTTCGGCCATCTCCTGAGCGAGTTTCAGGTGACCAACGAGGAGTTGCAGCTGCTGTTTCGCCGGAAATCAGTGTCCGGCGACCTGCCGGACGGTACCGGTCCCAACCCCGACGATATCTTCGCCGACGTGTTCGGTCATGTCCCGCAACCCGCCGAGACGACCTCCGGACACGACAAATATCTCGACCTGGCGCGAGCGGCGATCGATCACTGGGCTGAGCGCATCCATGCAGTGGTACAGAAGGACAAGCGGCTCGGATTTCTGAGGGTTAAAGCCGGTCCGCTCGAGATCATCATCCGCGAGCTGCTGGAAGGCGCCGATACGATCGGGCTTTGTGATACCATCGCCAGGGAGATGCGCGCAATCGCACCCGCCATCGAACGGACCAACGAATCCATGCTCAAGCCGGCCATGGCCGCGGCAGAACTCATCGACCGCTACGTCTGGAAACTCAATCAGGACATGCTCAAGCCGTCGGAGCGGGTCCGGATCAAGAGTACGAACGAAGAGGCCTTCAAGGAAGTGCCGCCGGTCGAAGGGATTATCGACCTTCCGCAAAGGCGTGAAGCTTTTTTCCAGTCTTTCCTTCGCGATTGGATTGCTTCTTTCGAGGCCCTGGTCGAGAGGAACGCCGCCGGCAGACAGAAGCGGAAATTCTCGGACGAAGATACTATCGCCTTGCAAAAGATCATGACTGCACTTGCCCACTGAGAGGGATTTCATGCCGTCGGTCACCATCGAACAGAGGCCGGAAAGCCGACAGACGTATTTGCGCATTTCCGGAGTTGGCCGTCTGCTCAAGAAGCCGGAATTCCGAATCGCAGGCGACTCCAATGAAACGCTGGGGCCGTTCGGCTGGAAGAATCAGGCCATCGTCAACCGTACGCGACAGGCGCTGCAGGGATCCGATTTGATTCTCGAGGTCGATCCCCGCCTCGTCAGTTATATCGAAACCGGGCGCGCCATCGAAATCGGCATCGAGGAACTTGGATTATCCGAACGAATTCTGCCACCGCCGCTGATGGCTTTTCCGGCCTCCAACGCTCCGAAGCATCCTGATGCGATCGTGTATGACGCTCCGCCTCCGCGTCCGCCCACTCCGGATGCCGACGAGGAAACCCAACCGGTCGGGGGCTTTCGAGCCCCTTCGCAGACGCCCAATGTCAACCTCGACATATTGTCCAGGGTCATCGAAGAGGCTGGCCAAACCACGCTGGTAGGCCAAATGACCGAAGAGGACGGCGGCACCAGGCGGGTAGGCCAGGAGATCAACGGGGGCCGTGGCGTCAGTCCTGGCGGGGAGACCGAGGGGGGTGAAGGGAACGGAGGGGAGGATACACCTCCCGAGGATATCGACGGTCCCGGCGAAAAGCGCACGGAGGAAACGTCTGGTGAATTACCGATAGAGCCTCCCGTCCGGGGCTATAATTGGAAAGCCCTGGCCACGGCAGTCGTGGTCGGGTTGATCCTCGGTTTCTTCGCAAAATACTTTGCCGACGAATATGGACCGTGGCCCACCGGCGACGCGCCCGGCGGCGTCAACCGCAAGCTGGCGCTGGTGCAGGCGGACGCATTTGCGCCGCTGTCGGAAGATCTGAAACAAATACCGGATAAATCACCGTTGGGCGTTGCGCCTGATGCCTTGCCCGGGATCGGTCCGTTTAGCGGAAATCGCAGCCCGATCTATTTCAATCAGGGTGTTCGGAAGGCCCAGGAGGGCAATAAGCGCGAGGCAGCCTATTGGTACAAGCGCGCGCTCCTGGTGATAGATCCCAACGTGCTGGCGGCGCTCGGCGACAGCTACATCAGCGGCGCAGGCGTTCCGCGCGACGTGCGGACCGGTTACCAGTTTCTTCGACTAGCGGCCGGGCTCGGCAGCGAGTCGGCGCGAGGCTTTCTCGCCGAGCAACTCGCGCACGGCGCGATCCCGAACGCTCCGCCCGCCCTCGCCCGGGCCTTCCACCCGAATTGAGGTGAGCCGATGACCAACCTGTTTCGCCGGATCGCTCAAGGCAACCCGTTGAAAATGCCGGTCGCCGCGACCGTGGCGGCCTCCGCCGTCATTTTTGCACCGTGCCCGACGCCGGCGTCGGCGAGCGAGGCAAAACGCCCAATTGTACTCGCGCAGGAATTTCTGCTGCCACCTCCCGGTCCGCCGCGAGCAGCGTGCAACTCCATCGTCAATGCAGGCGGGGACAACGGAGATACGGTTCCGATCGACGTCAGCGGGACCTCTGGCACGGTCGAATTTCAATATGAAACCTACACCCAACCCGATCGGATGGTGGTGTTCATCGACCGGCGCCTGGTGTTTGATTCCACCTGCATTGGCACCCAGGGCTATCGAACCGAACGCATCCCCTTGCCGGAGGGCGCGACGACCTTGACCGTCCGGGTCGAACCCAATTGCATGGGAGGGTCAAATACGACCTGGGCGTTTAACCTGAAATGTCCGGTTCCGTAGAACGGTATTTTTGCTTCGCGATTATTGCGATCGTCGCATGATCAGCAAATTTTTCTTGGCCATCTCGTTTCCGGCGGCTGCGGCTTTCTCGGTCCAGTGCAGTGCTTGACCGCGATCCTTCGGACCACCCCAACCGTTGAAATAAAATGCGCCGAGGCTCATCATGGATGACGGCTCTCCGGCCGATGCACCCTTCTCGTACCATCGACGCGCTTCGCCGTAGTCCTGGCCCACGCCCCAGCCATTTTGATAGAGTATGCCTAGACCGAGCATCCCGTTTGGTTGACCAAGGTCGGCGGCCTTGTGATACCATTTGAAGGCTTCGTCATAGCGTTTGGGTACTCCCCAACCGTTTTGGTAAAGCGATCCAAGATTGTTCATGGCGACGGGTTCGCCGGCATTCGCAGCCTTTTCGTACCATTGGTACGCAAGCGCGTAGTCTCTCGCAACGCCCCAGCCAAATTGGTAGAGGATTCCCAGACCCGTCATGCCGTTTGTTTGACCTGCATCGGCAGCTTTTGCGTACCATTTGTGAGCCTGATCGAAATCCTTGGGCACCCCCCAACCGTTTTGATAAAGTATCGCGAGGCCACTCATTCCAGCCGTGTCTCCTCCCGCCACGGCCTTTTCATAGAGTGAACGCGCGATTGAGTAGTCTTTCGCAACTCCCCAACCGTTTCGGTAGAAATCCCCGAGATGGGAATTTGCGTTGAAGATCCCCGCGGACGCCGCCTTTTCAAACCATTGACGCGCCACGACATAGTCCTTCGTCACTCCGGCGCCGCTCTCATAGAGGTTGCCGAGTCCGAGCATTGCATTGGGTACACCCAGGCTCGCTGCTCTTTCAAACAATTGACGAGCGAGCGCGAAGTCTCGCGCGACCCCCACTCCCCTTTGGTAGAGGTTCGCCAGATTGTTCACGGCCAGCGCGAATCCGGCATCGCCAGCACTCTTGTACAAGGACGCAGCCTCGGCGGCATCGGTCCCGCCCTTCCTGTCCAACGCCCGGCCGAGTTGAAATGCCAATCTCGGATCATTGGGGTGCTGCCGGAGCGCATCCCGGCAAGCCGGTATCGCTTGCGATGGATCGACCAGCGCATAATCGACACCGGCTACGCCGGCGGGGCGTGTTCCATCCGTTGGAGATGAGGCCAGCCGGTCGCAGTCGCTGACGACGGCCGTTGTTGTCCTGGCCTCGCGCTCATTATTAGCCGGGGACTTGGCCCGCGACAGAAGCGACTGAACTTCGGCTTCCGGGACGGTTGATTGCGCAGCGAAATTCGCCAACTCCTTCAGATCGTCGCTGCTTTGCGTCATCGCGTTGACCTGTTGAGGGTCGAGCCGCGTTGCCACGATATAGTCGATGACGGCTTTGTCGCGATTGCCTTGCCTGAATTCCGCTATCGCCCGGCCAATAAAGGCGTCGACATTTCCCGGTGCGACTTTGATGATCTCGCCAAAATCGTTCCCCGCGGAAATAAACGAATGCTGCGAAAGATATGCTTTGGCGCGCAAACGGTGGGCCTTGATGAGATCGGCCGTCGATGCATTGGCGTCACCGAGGATCGCCGTGCAGGCTGGAATGTTCAAATCCAGATCGTCGCTGCCACACTTGGCCCAGTCGCCCGGGTCGGCGGCAAGGCAAGGCACGAGTGCCGGCCCGCAGATCAGCAGGACAACGGCCAGAACAGGCGCTCCGGACACCCCGCAAATGCCTCTTGCGATTGCGCGGCAAACTTCTGCGAGGCAAACTGCCAACGAGAGCCGAGCAACCCGCCAATTCATGGAACACCCCCACGACAATCGCTTCCGCCTCGCGCTTCGAACAAACGATCGTAGCCCGCCTTCCCGAAGGATATACGCGGAAGCTCAGCACAGACAATGCGGATGATCTATGGAAGAGCGCTGCTTTTGATGCGCGGCGAGATTGCCGTCAAGCCGGGACAAAGAGCGTCAGTTTGTCTTTTGCGCGACCTGGCAGGATTTCCAGTGTTTTGGACGTCGAAACATTTCTCGGCTATGAAAAGTCTCGACAGCAATGATCGTTAGCCGCCGCCGAGCAAGATCCAGGTTTTTCCACAGGGCGACCATGTTTCGTACTCAGCCTCGCCCTGCCCGCATGGCGGACAGTTTTTTCGCTCGCGTGCTGGCTTCGCTTCTTTTGGCCGCAACCCTGAACTGCCTCGCCGCCAATCCGTCCCTCGCTGACCAGCGAAGCGATTGGCGCGGTTGCCGCAGTCAGGATCTCGACGTCAATATC
>Ga0302325_10025481_pt1 | contig 12290 bp, 9 predicted proteins | sample Palsa_T0_2_FD_201948 | JGI IMG/M metagenome (GOLD analysis project Ga0302325, IMG submission 201948) | Peat permafrost microbial communities from Stordalen Mire near Abisko, Sweden - Palsa_T0_2 | ecosystem: Environmental > Terrestrial > Soil > Palsa > Peat permafrost | place: Sweden: Abisko...
AGCTCGGTCGCGCCCGCGTCCTCGGCGTTCTGGATCAGCTCGAAGATAAAGTGGGTCCGCTCGCTGTACAGCTGGCCGAGCAGATCGAGCACGGCGGTGTCCCAGCCGTACCTGGCGATGTTCTCGTCCCGGATCTTCTGGTAGTCGGCCGACACCGCCGTCCCTCCGCGCTCGCAGGTCGTCCTGCCGAATGTACCGGCGTCCCGCGCTCACCCGCGACGTGCTCCGCGACCAACTGCCCCGGCTCCCCGCCGGACCTGCCCTCGTCACGTGCGGGATCGGGGTCAACGACATCCTGTACACCGGCCCGGGCAAGCTGTTCGGCGACCTGCGGGCGCTGATCGCAGCGGTCCCGGACCACACGATCCTGCTCGACCTGCCGCTACCCGCGGGATGCTGGGGGTTTCTGGGCCGGGCCAGCGTGCCCTACGTGACGCGGATCAACCGGACCATCCACGCCGCCGCGGCCGGTCGAGGCCTGCCGGTCGCCGAGGTATCCGCCCATTTCCTGCCCCCGTGGACCGGGAAGTTCGGCCCGGACTGCTTCCATCCCAGCCAGGCCGGCTACCGCGACTGGTCCCGCGCCCTGCTCGCGGCGATCACGGTCGCGGAGACAAGCAGCACGCTCCGTTCGGCATAAAGATCTTCAATCTCCCGAACGGGCAGGGCCGCGTCCTTCCGGCACCTCCCGTGCCCCGGATGGTTATCCGGTCACGGGCGTGGCCAGCGGCTCTGAAAACATGGGCAAGTGCAGCACTTTTCTCTCGCCGTGATCGGCTCAGGTTCGGGCAACGTGGTGGTGCCCGAAGATCGAGGTGCCGGTCCCGTCGCGATCATCGAGTCCGGTCCCTTCGGCGGGACGTGCATCAACCGGGGCTGTATTCCCAGCAAGATCCTGGCGTACACGGCCGACGTGGCGGCCGGCGTGCGGGCCGCGCCCGGGTTCGGCATCGGCGCCGCGGTGACCGAAGTGGACTGGCCGGCCATCAGGGACCGCACCTTCGCCCGGGTCGATCGGACCTCGTCGCGGGGGCGCCGCGGCCGGGCCGAGTCGGACCGGGTGACCCTGTTCGAGGGCCGGGCCCGCTTCGCCGGGCCGCACGAGCTGGTCATCGACGGCGACACCCGCATCACCGCCGACCGGATCGTGCTGGCGACCGGGGCCCGGCCGGTGGTGCCGCCGGCCATCGCGGAAGCCGGTGTCGGGTTCCACACCTCCGACACGATCATGCACATTGACGAGCTGCCCGCCCGCATGGTCATCGCGGGCGGCGGCTTCGTCGCGGCCGAGTTCGCCCACATATTCTCGGCGCTTGGCGTCGACGTCAGCCTGGTCAACCTGGGACCCCGGCTGCTCGAGTCCTTCGATCCCGCCATCTCCGACCGCTTCACCGAGCTGGCCCGGCAGCGCTGGGACGTCCGCCTGTCGGCCACGATCACCGGCGTGCGCCGCGACGGCGGCGGGCGCGGCGGGCTGGCGGTGTTGCTCGACGACGGCACCACGGTGGCCGGCGACCTGCTGCTGGTCGCCACCGGCCGCCGGCCGGACACCGCTGACCTGGACCTGGACCGGACCGGGGTCAAGCTGCGGGACGACGGCCGGATCGAGGTGGACTCCTACGGGCGGACCACGGCCGAGGGCATCTGGTCGCTCGGCGACGCCAGCTCGCCGTTCGAGCTCAAGCACGTAGCCAACGCCGAGGCCCGCACGCTGGCTCACAACCTGGCCCATCCGGACGACCTGCGCCCGTACCCGCACGAGTGGGTGCCCTCGGCGGTGTTCACCGAGCCGCAGATCGCCTCGGTCGGCGCCCGCCGGCAGGACCTGGAGGGCAAGCGGTCCTACGTGGAAGCCGTCCAGGCCTACGGGGACACGGCCTACGGGTGGGCCCGGCAGGACACAGAAGGTTTCTGCCAGCTGTACGCCGATCCGGCGACCGGCAAGCTGCTGGGCGCCCACATCTTCGGCTACCAGGCCAGCCTGCTCATCCAGCCGCTGGTGCAGGCGGCCTCGCTGGGGCAGCCGGTGGCCGAGCTGGCCCGGGCCCAGTACTGGATTCACCCCGCCCTCGCCGAGGTGGTGGAGAACGCCCTGCTCAAGCTGCCCCTTGACGCCGCGGTGCGTCCGGCCGGCTAATCCGGGAAACTTCCGCCCCATCGGCCCGGCTAGGACGGGTGCATCCTCGAAGTCCCGCCGCTAGGATGAAGCGCCGGTAAAGACGGTCAGCGACCTGGGTGAACAGGCAGCAAATATTTCCGGTCACGAATTGCCTATTAATATGACCGGCAAAGAAGGCAATTGGTAGAGTGAATGGTTGGCCTGTCTGAAGGGACCTCGCGCATGTCCAGGACTCGCGCTTCGCTCGGATACCTCCGCCGCCCCGGTCCGCTGGTGGTGGTGTCTCTGCTTTACCTGCTGCTGGTGTCGGGCGTGATGATCTGGCGCGGCATCTCGGTGTCACCCGACTACCTGCTGCTGATCCTGGTCCCGGTGGCCCTGCTGAGCGGGCGGTTCCTGAGGTTCCTGCGGGACTGGGTGCCGTTCATCGCGCTCTTCCTCGGTTACGAGGCGGTCCGCGGCATCGCGCGGAAGAGCCGCATCCCGGTGCACTACGGGTACGTGATCCGCATCGACAAGGCCTTGTTCGGCGGGACGGACCCCAGCCAGTGGCTGCAGGCGCACCTGGGTTCACTGCGCTGGCTCGCGATCGCGTGCACCGTCGTCTACTTCTGCCACTTCGTCATCCCGATCGCGGTCGGCATGGTGCTGTGGCTGGTCGACCGGGTGCAGTTCCTGCGCTTCACGGTCGCGCTGCTCGGGATGTCGTTCGCGGCCTTCGTCGTCTTCCTGCTCGTGCCGGTGGCCCCGCCGTGGATGGCCGACCGCCACCACCTGCTGCCGGGGGTGCATTCGCTGATCGCCCTGCCCAGCGCGGTGAGCCCGTACTACAACTGGCTGGACCCCGACGCGGCCGCTGCGTTCCCGTCCCTGCACGCCGCTTATCCGCTGCTGGCCGCGCTGGCCCTGTGGCCGGTTTCCCGCCGTGCCGCGGCGCTGGCCTTCACCTGGTGTGGGGCGGTGTGGTTCAGCGTCGTCTACCTTGGCCAGCATTACGTCACCGACGTCCTGGGCGGCATCGCCTTCGCCCTGGGCACCTGGCTGATCATGACCCAGATCCTGGTGCCGATGGTTCCGGCGCTGCGGCACCAGCCCGCTGCGCCCGCACCTGCTGGTTTCGAGCCAGGCCCGAGCGAGCCGAGCTCCACTGACCTGGACACAGCGGAGCAGGCCGGGACCCAGGAGCGGGCGACGTCGCTGGGGTCCAGCTGATCGTGGTCGCGGGAATGTAAACCCAGCACCGTCAGAACCCGATGCTGGTCAGAGGCCGAACGACCGCCGCAAGGCTTCGTCGCGATCCCGGACGAAACGCCGGGCCAGCGCCGAGCCGGGGGCGTAGGTCTCGAAGGCGTGGCTGCCGCCCGGGTAGACGTGCAGTTCGGTGGGCACGTCAGCCTGCTGCAGGCGCTGGGCGTACTCGATGTCCTCGTCGATGAACAGGTCCAGGTCGCCCACCGCCAGGTAGGCGGGCGGCAGCCCGGCCAGGTTGGCCGCGCGGGCGGGCGCGGCGTAGGGCGACACCCGGTCGGTGCCGGCCGCGTCGCCGACGTAGGCCCGCCAGCCGATCAGGTTCGAGGTGCGGTTCCAGACCCGCGGATCGGTCAGTGCCATGCTGGCCGGGGTGGCGTTGCGGTCGTCGAGCATCGGGTAGATCAGCAGCTGGAAGCAGACTCCAAATTCACCCCGGTCCCGGGCCAGCAGCACCAGCCCGGCCGCCGAACCGCCGCCCGAGCTGGCCCCGCCGACGGCGATCCGCTGCGGGTCCACGTTCAGCTCCGCCGCGTGCTTGTGCGTCCATGCCAGCCCGGCGTAACAGTCGTCCATCGGGGCCGGGAACGGATGCTCAGGCGCGCGCCGCCACTCGACCGACACCGCCGCGCAGCCCACCGTGTCCACGATGTGGTCCATGACCAGGTCGTCCTGGTCGACCTGCCCAACGACGTGCCCGCCGCCGTGAATCCAGTACAGGCACGGCAGCAGGCCGGGCGCTCTGATCGGCCGGTAGTGGCGGACCCGCACGTCCGGAGCCCCGTTGAGGCCGGGGACCAGGTGGTCCTGCCGGACCACGGTCGGGCTCGGCTGAGCGTCGGCGGCCGCGGCGGCCCGCCGTTCCAGCATGGTCACGCGGGCGGCCGGGATGTCGGACAGGTCCATGATGGGCAGTTCCGCCAGCGCCGCTGCGATCTCGGGGTCCAGCCGCCGGTCTAGGTCCATGTTCGCTCCCGTCGGGTCCCGCAGTTCTCCGAGGATGATCGTACGCAGGCCGGCTCCGGCTTACCGGACCGGGCCTGGAGGGTTCTGCCGATAATTCGGTGGACTTCGTGAGCCCGAAAGCTATCCTGGCCCTATGTCGGCCGCAGCTCGCCTGCTTCTCGTTAGGCCGCACTGACACGATCGGTCAGTGCGGCAGCCCCTCATGCGTGAGGGGCTTTTTCATTTCCCCGGACTGAAACGAGGAGAACCGATGGACAACCAAGCGCCGCCTTTCCGGTATGACGCGCGGCTGGCGAGCCAGATCGAGCAGCGCTGGCAGGACCGCTGGGAACACGAGGGGACGTTCCACTCACCGAACCCGGTAGGTGTCCTGGCGGATGGCTTCGCGCGCGAAATCGGACGGCCCAAGTTCTACCTGCTTGACTTTTTCCCTTATCCCAGCGGGATCGGGCTGCACGTGGGTCATCCGCTGGGCTACATCGGCACGGATGTGTTCGGCCGTTACCTGCGCATGACTGGTCATCATGTGCTGCATCCCTTCGGTTTCGACGCCTTCGGGCTGCCCGCCGAGCAGTACGCGATCGAAACCGGCCAGCATCCGGCCGTGACCGTGCGCCAGAACGCCGCGGTCATGCGCCGGCAGCTGAGGCGGCTGGGGCTGGCGCACGACCGCAGGCGCGAGATCCTGACCAGCGACCCGTCCTATTACCGCTGGACGCAGTGGATCTTCCTGCGGATCTTCGGCAGCTGGTACGACCCGCAGGCGGGCCGGGCGCGGCCGGTCAGCGAGCTGATCGCACAGTTCGTCGCGGGGGACCGCCGCACACCTGACGGCCGGGCCTGGACGGACCTATCTGCCGTGGAGCGGCGCGACGTCATCGACGGCTACCGGCTGGCCTACGTGGCGGAGGTGGTCGTCAACTGGTGCCCGGGGCTGGGCACCGTGCTGGCCGATGAGGAGGTGACGGCGGAGGGCCGCAGCGCGGTCGGCAACTACCCGGTCCACCGCCGGCCGCTGCGGCAGTGGATGCTGCGCATCACCGCGTTCGCCGACCGCCTGCTGGCTGACCTGGACGACGTGGACTGGCCGGAGCACGTCAAGCGCCTGCAGCGGAACTGGATCGGCCCGAGCGGCGGCCCGTACCACCTGAAGGACTGGCTGTTTTCCCGGCAGCGTTACTGGGGCGAGCCGTTCCCCATCGTGTACGACGAGACCGGCCGCCCGGTGGCGCTGCCCGAGGAGATGCTGCCCGTGACGCTGCCGGAGATGACTGACTTCCGGCCGGTTCCGCAAGACGACGCCAGCGACCCGGTGCCGGCCCTGGCCCGGGCGCCCGGCTGGGCGGACGTCACGCTGGACCTGGGCGACGGCCGCAAGCGCTACCGGCGCGAGCTCAACGTCATGCCGCAGTGGGCGGGCTCATGCTGGTACTACCTGCGTTACCTGGATCCCTTCAACGAGACGGCACTCGTCGACGCCGACGTCGAACGCTACTGGATGCCGCCGCGCGGCGTCGACCTGTACGTCGGCGGCGTCGAGCAGGCCGTCCTGCACCTGCTGTACGCGAGGTTCTGGCACAAGGTGCTGTACGACTACGGCATCGCGGGAACCCCCGAACCGTTCGGACAGCTGTACAACCAGGGATACATCCTGGCCGACGCGTTCACCGATTCCCGCGGCATGTACGTGCCGGCCGCCGAGGTCACCAGGCAGCCGGACCGCTGGACGCATGACGGGCAGCCGGTGAGCAGGCGGGCCGGCAAAATGGGCAAGAGCCTGAAGAACGGCATCAGCCCCGATGACATCTACGACGCCTACGGCGCGGACACGCTGCGGCTGTACGAAATGGCGATGGGCCCGCTGGACGGCGACCGGCCGTGGCACACCGATGACATCGTCGGCATGCACCGGTTCCTGCAGCGCCTGTGGCGGCTGATCATCGACGAGACGACCGGGGAGACCAGGGTCACCAGGGACACCGCCCAGCCCCTGGACACCGCGACCGCGCGCCTGCTGCACCGGACCATCGCGGCGGTGCGCGAGGACTTCGTGGCGCTGCGGTTCAACACCGCGATCGCCCGGCTCATCACGCTGACCGCGCACGCGTCCCGGCTGGCCGGCGTCCCGCGCGCCCTGGCCGAGCCGCTGGTGCTGATGGTGGCGCCGCTGGCCCCGCACGTCGCCGAGGAACTGTGGCAGCGCCTGGGCCATGCCTCCACGCTGGCCTACGAGCCGTTCCCCGAGCCCGACCCCGCGCTGGCTACCGGGGACACCGTCACGCTGCCGGTCCAGGTCAACGGCAAGGTCCGCTTCACCATCGAGGTCCCGGCCGGCGCCAGCCAGGACGAGATCACCGAACTAGCGGCCGGTCATCCCGGCTACCCGAAGGACGAGGTGGCCCGCCTCGTCATCGTCCCCGGCAAGATCGTCAGCATCGTCCTGCGGTAAGCGCGCGTCCCCGCCCCGGAAGAAATCGACAAACCCCTGGGCCGCCGACCGGGCTTCCTTGGCCGCTTGCCGGGCGAAGGCGCCGGCTATCGCGCGGGGCGCGTTGACCGGATCCGGCGGAGCGACGTAGTCAGGATCTTCTTCGACCACCCGCGTGCCGGGTGGAAGGTCGGGCTGGAAATCGCCTGGCTCGCCGGAGTAAGCGGTGATGACGTCCCGCAGCTCGTTCCGCGACACGACCCGCGGTCCTGCACGCGAGATCGTGCACAGCAGGAAGCCGAGCTCGGCGTCCACGACCACCTCGTCCGGCACGAAGATGGTCTGCCACCAGCGCGCGGGATCCGAGACCGGAGGCGGGTCAGCCGAGGCGACGGCAAGACGGTAGCCGCGGCGGCCGCCGATCACGATCTCGGTCCCGCCGGTCAGCCGGGATTCCAGCAGCCAGGACGGGTCGAACAGGTTCGCGATCTGACTCAGCGGCGATACCAGCCGCGGTGCCGTCGGCCCGACCCTCACCTCTTCGTCGAGGATCCTCCAGCACCGCTCTCCGTCGCAGACGACGGCCTTGAGTGTCGCCTTCCCGGCGCGGAGCACATAATCGACCCGGTACCTGTCCGGACCGCTGATGCGCACCCGGGATACCTCGTGCTCGGCGGGTACCCGCAGGTCCGCCACGTCAATGAGAGACCCGAACCCGCCGAATCCCGCTCCGCGGAGCTCGTCCGGGAGCTTCGAGAGCAGCGCGGCGAAGTGAGCCCAGCTGTGCAGCGTGGCCTCGATCCCCGGCGCCTGGCGGCTCTCGCTGTCGTGCAGCAGGTGCAGCACCTCGTCGCTGACCGGCGAAGCGTCGGACGGCATGGGCTCGTCCTGCGGCATCGCCGCCTCGGGTTCCTCCCGCGTCGCCTGCCCGAACGGGTCATAGCGCGACTTGACCAGCGCGCCTATGCCCCTTGAGGCCAGGCCCGTCGCGAGCTTGGTCAGCTCCCAGCCGGGACCACTGGCGGACGGGAGCTTCGCGTTCTTCTCGGCCGCCTCCCAGCCGGACGGCGGCTGGAACTGCGCGTCGTCACCCGCTTCGGCCGGATTGAAGCTCACGCTCACCAGCTCGGTCAGGATGAGCGGCTTGCCCTGGAATATCTCCTCGTGCCGCAGCAAGATGCCCAGCTCGGCATCCACGATGACCTCAACCCGGTCTACCGGCCGACGCCACCGCGCCACGGCGTCCCTGATGCTCCGCCGCGGCGTCGCCACCACCCGCAGCCCTTCTCGCCCGAGGGCTGCCGCCGATCCTCCGATCTCCAGCGTGTAGCCGTTGAGCAGCCATGACGGGCGCAGCAGCGTCGCCAGCGGCGGCCGGGGCCCGCCGGTCATCTCGACCAGGCGGCCCTCTTGTTCGAACTCTTGCCAGCTCCGGTCCCCGTCGCATCCGCTGGCGAACCCGGCGCCCTGATACCGGCAGCGGCCGCCCGGCGCGACCAGCAGCGTGGACCGGCTCGTCTCGGTCCCCTGCAGGTCGGTGGCCGCCTCCCACTCGTTCCCGGTCGGACGCGCTGGCCGGCCGGAGCCGGCCACCGGCCCGTCCGGCCCGCGGGGCCTGGTCGGCGTCCCCGTCAAGGACATGCCCGCCTCGGGTCGCCGCGCCTCCAGGTCATGGTCGATCGTGTGACTTACCTCGGCGGCCAGGCTCAGCCGCGTCCAGTCAGCGCGGTACAGCAGGACCACCAGATCAGGCGTGTCGGTCATGCCGCCCACCTTTCCTCCCGAACGATCCGTTCCTCCCGAACGATCCGTGGCTCACCCGCACCGCCCCGATCATCGCATGAAAGACTCGGAGACGACATGTGCACCGTAGTGGTCAGCCTGGCACCAGAAGACCAGATGCCGTTGCTGCTGCTCGGGATCCGCGACGAGTTCACCGGCCGCCCGTGGCAGCCGCCGGCCCGGCACTGGCCCGGCTCGCCGCTGCTCGGCGGCCTTGACGAGCAGGCGGGCGGGACCTGGCTCGCGGTGCACCCCGATGTGCCGCGCGTGGCCTGCATCCTCAATGGCCGGGGCGAGTTCGCGCCGCCGGACCGCCGCCGGTCCCGCGGCGAACTGCCGCTGCGGGCCGCCGAAGAAGGCCAGCCGGCCCTGCGTAAACTTTACGACGACCCGGAGATGCTGGCCCGCTACGACCCGTTCTACCTGGTGTGCGCCGACCCGGCCGCGGTCCTGCTGCTCGGCTGGGACGGCCAGCGGGCCACGCTCACCGAGCTCGGGCTGGCCACCCACGTGCTGACCAACGCCGGGCACATGTACCCGCCCGACAGTGCTACGGCTGATGCGAAGACCGCCGAACCGGACCCCAAGGCGGTCCGGTTCGGCCCGAAGTTCGCCGCGTCCCGGCCCTCAGGTGACCCAGCCGCCACCCTCGAGCACGCCTGGGGCGACTGGCTCACCCTCGCCGCCGCCGACGATCCGTCCGGCACCGAACCAGGCGCGATCATCGTGCGCCGGGAACTGGCCGACGGCCGGGTGTATGCGAGCACCTCGGTCAGCCTCGTCGCCCTCGCTCAAGACGGTGGCCTGCGCTACGACTTCCAGCCCGTCCCGACCGACCCGGCGACCTGGTACTCCGTCGCCCTGGCCTAGAAGTACCGCTAGAAGAACTCGAAGTACTCGCGCATCTCCCAGTCGCTAACATCCTGGCCCTCCGGGACCGGCTCGACGACCAGCGCGTCCTCGTACCGCCCGATCTCGGACCGCTTCATCATCACCAGGTACGCGATCAGCGCATCACCGAACGCCTTGCGGTAGAACCCGTCCGCGTCCAGCGCGTCCACCGCCGCCGCCAGCGACATCGGCAGCGCGGGCGCCTCGACGGCGTACGGATCGGCCGACACCGGCGGCGGCGGCTCCAGGCCCCGCCTGATCCCGTCCAGGCCCGCCGCGATGTTCGACGCCAGGTAAAGGTAGGGGTTCGCGGCGGGCTCGCCGACCCGCATCTCAACGTGCGAGCTGGTGTCGCCCGCCGAACCCTGGACCCGCACCAGCGCGCCGCGGTTCTCCACCGCCCAGCACACCCGGTCGGGCGCGAAGGAGTAGGGCCGGAACCGCTTGTAGCCGTTGACCGTCGGGACCCCGAACATGGTCATCGGCACCGCGTGCTCGAGCAGCCCGGCCACGTAGTGCCGGCCAAGATCAGATAGCGGCCCGCTCTCGCTGGCGAACGCGTTCGAGCCGTCCGTGCGGGACAGCAGGGACTGGTGCAGGTGCCAGCCGGAGGAGAAGAAGTTCGGCAGCGCGGGCCGGCACATGAACGTGGCCAGCAGCCCGCGCCGCTGGCACACCTGCTTGACCGCCGAACGGAACAGCACGGCGGCGTCGGCGGCGGCCAGCCCCGTGATCGGGCTGAAGCTGAACTCCAGCTGGCCCGGCCCCCACTCGTCCTCCATGGACCGCGGCAGCAGGCCGATCGCGTCGAGCGCGTCGCGCAGCGCCTCCAGCGTGTCGCCCATGCCGTCCAGCCGCACCTCGGACAGGAACTGGTAGCCTCGCTCGAACGCGCTGACCGGCGGCGGGTCCGGGGTGAAGCCGGCGTTCTCCGGGGCCAGCTCCTCTGCGGAGCGCTTGACGATGTAGTACTCGACCTCGATCCCGGCCAGGAAGTCATAGCCCGCGTCGCCGAGCGAGGCGAGCGTGCGGCGGAGCAGGCCCCGGCCGTCCAGCGGCATCGGCTGCCCGTTCCCGAAGTAGACGTCGCACAGCATCCAGCCGGTGCGGTCCGCCCAGGGCAGCACCTCGAAGGTGGCGGGATCGGGTACGACCACCACATCGGGAAACCCGGTGAACTCCTCGATCCCGAAACCGCCGCCGGCCGCGAACGCAGGCACGAACACCTGGTTGCCGGTGTCCAGGCTGTAGATGGCGCCGGAAAAGTCGAGCCCGTCGGACATCGCGGCGATGGCGGCTTCTGGCGACAGCATCTTGCCGCGCGGCACGCCGTGCTGGTCGACGACCGCCAGCCGGACGGTCCGCAGGCCGAGCTTGCGGATCCGGGCCGCGACCTCCTCGGCCACGGCCTGCCGCCCCGGGTCAGCCAGGTCGTACCTGGCCACGAAGCCCGGCTGTCCGACGCCGGAAATATCAGTGCTCATCGCGCTCCCTCGAGGTCAGTCGTCGATGGCTTGATATCAGACCGCGGTCACGGCAGGTGCGGCGCCAGGCCGAATGCCGGGAAGATCCGCTCGGTATCCAGGAAGAACGTCAGGCGGCTGATCCGCCCGCCCGACACCTCGTGCACCTGCAGCCCCCAGGGCATGTACCCGCCGGCCGGATCCGGCTTGTACTGGGCCCACGCCGGGACCCCGTTGACCTGCCCCGCGGGCACCAGGATCGAGCCGCGGCACAGGCTCGGCGACGGCTCGAGCATCCAGCGGCAGACGTTCTCGGCGCCCCTGACCCACATGGCGTACGGCGGCATCGTCATCAGCGCGTCATCGTGCAGCAGCGTGACCAGCTGGTCCATGTCGTAACGCTGGAACGCGTCGACGTACTTGGCCAGCAGATCCGCCTGGTCCGCGTCCACCGCGGCGGGACGCTGCTCCTCGGGCAACGCGGCCAGGGTGGCCCGGGCCCGCTGCAGCGCGCTGTTAACCGCGGCCACGCTGGTGCCCAGGGTGGCGGCGGCCTCGGCCGCGGGCATCCGCAGCACCTCGCACAGGATCAGCGTGGCCCGCTGCCGGGCCGGCAGGTGCTGCAGGGCCGTAACGAACGCCAGCCTGATCGTGTCGCGGGCCACCGCGATGTCGGCCGGGTCGCCGTGCTCGGGCACGACGTTGCTGTCCGCCATCGGGGAGATCCAGATATCGTCCGGATGCCAGTCCCCGAGCATGGCCTCGACCGGCGGCGAGGCCGGCCCGAGGTCGATCGGCAGCGCCCGGCGCTGGCGGCCGCGCAGCATGTCCAGGCAGATGTTGGTGGCGATCCGGTATAGCCATGACCGCACGCTGGACCGCCCCTCGAACCCGTCCGCCGCGCGCCAGGCCCGCAGCATCGTCTCCTGCACGGCGTCGTCGGCTTCGAAGCCCGAGCCCAGCATGCGATAGCAGTAGCCGGTCAGCTCCCGGCGATACTGCTCAAGCGTGTCCGGGGTGAGCTCAGCAGATGCGGTCGGCGTCATAGTCCCCCACCCTACGTCGGTCCTCCGACATTTTGCCGGGGCATTTTAACGGGACATTTGGCCGGGGAACTTACCCCTTAGTTAGGCGGGCTCCATCCCGTACCTGCTCATCAGCTCGCGCTCGGCCTCCCGCGCCGGCGGCTGGCCGCCGGACCAGAGCCGGTGCAGTTCCTCGAAGTAGGCGTCCATGGCCGGTGCGTGCAGCACGAGCAGCCTGGCCGGCTCATCGCCCCGGTTGCCGAACGTATGACCCGCTCCCCGCGGCACCAGCAGGAAATCCCCGGGCCCGCCGGTCAGTTCGGCGCCGTCAAGTGAGAACGTGATCGTCCCGGCCAGCACGAAGAAAG
>Ga0302325_10025482_pt1 | contig 12290 bp, 13 predicted proteins | sample Palsa_T0_2_FD_201948 | JGI IMG/M metagenome (GOLD analysis project Ga0302325, IMG submission 201948) | Peat permafrost microbial communities from Stordalen Mire near Abisko, Sweden - Palsa_T0_2 | ecosystem: Environmental > Terrestrial > Soil > Palsa > Peat permafrost | place: Sweden: Abisko...
CCGTGCAACCGGTCAGCGCGGACGAATGGGCGTTCATCCTGCGACTGGCGAAGGATCCCGCCCCCGAGGCATAGCTGCCTGCTACCGCCGTTCGACGGTGAGGTCGCGCGAGACGAACCCGCCGGCCGCGGAGTCCCATGCGTGCAGCGTCACGCTCGGGCGCTCGCGGCGTATCCAGAACGGCCGGCGTTCGAAGAGTTCGGGAACGACTTGTGGCGCGGTGCTGCGCGCCGTTCTCGCCGGGATGCCACCGCACTCCGAGCGGACCGTGCGGTGGACGTGGCCGCTGACGATCAGGCGTACGTGCCGGTTTCGCGCGAGGACGGCGCCGAGGTTCGAGAGCCCGACGAACCCGAGCGCGTCCATGTAGTGCATGCCGGTCCGGAACGGCGGATGATGCATGCATAGGAGCGTCGGGCGCTCCGCCTCGGAGGCGAGCGTGGCCTCCAGCCACGCGAGGGACTCGTCGGATGCCGCGCCGCCGGAGAAGCCGGGGCGGATGCTGTCGAACCCCACGATGCGCACGGGAAAGCGGTCGACGGCGTAGTGCAGCGGGCCGTCCCCTCGCGGCAGGTACCCGTCGGGTTCGAACGCCGCCCGCAGCGCGCTGCGCCGGTCGTGATTGCCCGGGATGACGTAGGCGGGGCAGCGCAGGGCGAGCAACGCCGCGCGAACCCGCTCGTACTCCTGTGGATTGCCCGTGTCGGCAAGGTCTCCGGTCACGACGGCCGCGTCCGGCGCCGGCGCGAGCCGGTTGATGAATGCCACGGCTCGGCGCAAGTGTGCGAACGTATCGCCCATGAAGAAGCGTGACGTGCCGGGCAGCATGACATGCGTGTCGGTGAGCTGCGCGATCAGCATGGGTGGAATCGTTCGCCGGCTATTCCGGGATCGTCGAAAACGGCGCGGGCGGTTGCGAGAAGTCGAAGCAGTCTTCGAGCGCATCGGCGCGCGCATCGGCTTGGCCGAGGCTGCGCAGCGAGAACGTCTCCTCCACGTAGTGCAGGATGCTGCCGAACTCGTGCTGCGCGTGCGATACGTACCCGCGTTTGGCGTACGGAGAGATCACGACCAGGGGTACGCGAAAGCCCAGGCCCATCGCGTCGACCTGCGGGGGTGCGACGTGGTCGTACCATCCGCCCCAGTCGTCCCACGTGACGAGGACCGTCGTGTCCGTCCAGTACCGCGACTTCCCGACGGCGTTGACGATCTCGGAAACCCAATGCGGGCCGGAGAGGTCCGACTCGCTCGCGTGGTCGGAGTCGAGCGTCGACGGTACGACCCAGCTCACTTGGCGCAAGCTTCCACCCACGATGTCTTTGAGGATCCTCGCCTCCGGCGAGACGACGTCCGCCGCCCAATCGGCACCGAACCGGATGTGTCGAATTGCGTCGTATCCGCTCCACTTGAAGCCGCCGTCCGGCGCCCCGTACGGCGGCGCGTAGTAGGCCCACGTCACTCCGGCAGCATCCATCACGTCGCCGAGCGTCTGATAGTCGAAGCACGGAAACGGCCCCCGTTTGTCGCCACCCGGTGCAACGAGGTTCACGTACGAGCCGGCCGGCGCGTTGCAGCCCCACGCGGCGTCCTGCGCCTTCGTCCCGTCCTTCGCAAGCGACGGGTTCTCGTCGGCGTCCGCCGATTGTCCGGCGATCAGATACTGGTGCGCCGGATAGCTGGGACCGGTGTTCGATTGGAACATGCGATCGGCCAGCGTGTAGCGCCGCGCCATCGTCCAGTAGGGCACCGTCTCGCCCGGCGGAACGTATCCGTACGCGGCGTTTGGCGGCGACCCGGGCCCGAGGACACCTGCGTGCTGGAAGCCGTCGAGCTTTCCATCGTCGTACTCGCGCAGAAACCCGGTGTGTGCGTGGTCGAGGTCGTACGTGGTCTGGAGCGATGCCGGATGCAGCGGTATCGACACGCCGCCGGCTCCCCGGCCGACCGAAACGGTGTCCGCACCGGGAAATCCGTCGAAGAGGTTGTCGAACGAGCGGTTCTCTTGGATCACCACGATGACGTGCTTGATCGAAGCAGTCGTTGCCGAGCCGTGCGGAACCGTGGACGTGCCGGCGCCGCCGCACGCCGCGACCGTCCCGCACAGCGCGAGCGGGGCGTACCGCCGGAGGGTCACGCGGGCGCCTGGGCAGTCCGCAGCAGCGCCTCCTGCGCGTTGAAGAGCGCTTCGCCGTCGGCGGGAATCCTGCGCACGTAGCTGCCGTCGTGCAGCAGCCAGCGCGTTTTCGTGTTATCGGTGAGCAGCACGTCCAGGACGCCGCGGCAGATCCGGTCTTGCAGGTCGGCATCGAGCACGGGAACGATCGTCTCCACGCGGTGGTCGAGGTTGCGCCCCATCCAATCGGCGCTGCCGATGTACACCTGACGGTCCCCACCGTTCGCGAACACGAACACTCGCGAATGTTCGAGGAAGCGGCCGACGACGCTGCGCACGCGGATGGTCTCGCTCACGCCCGGCAGGCCAGGGCGCAGCTCGCACATGCCGCGGACGATCAGCTCGATGGGAACGCCGGCCTGCGATGCGCGGTACAGCGCGCGCACGGTCTCCGCGTCGCTGATCGCGTTCACCTTCGCCGTAATCCCGCTCCGGCGCCCGGCCAGTGCGTGCTCGGTTTCGCGCTCGATCAACCGGATGAACCCCGCCCGCAACGTCACCGGGGCAACCAGGATATCCTGGTACGGTGCCGCTTTCGAGAACCCGGTGAGCGCGTTGAAGAGGTTCGTCACGTCGGCGCCGATCTCGGGGCGGCACGTGAACAGGCTGAGGTCGGTGTACATGCGCGCGGTCTTCTCGTTGTAGTTGCCCGTACCGAAATGCACGTAGCGGCGGATGCCGTCGGGCTCGTCGCGGACGACGAGCGTTGCCTTCGCGTGCACTTTGAGGCCCGGCAGGCCGTAGACGACGTGCGCGCCGACCCGCTCGAGATTCCGCGCCCAGTGGATGTTGTTCTCTTCGTCGAAACGCGCCTTGAGCTCGATGAGCACGGCGACTTGCTTCCCGTTCTCGGCCGCCTCCATCAATGCGGCGACACCGGGCGACGTCCCGGACGTGCGATACAAGGTCTGCTTGATCGCGAGCACGCTCGGGTCGCTCGCGGCCTGGCGCACGAACTGCACGACCGGATCGAACGAGTCGTACGGGTGGTGCAGCAGCAGATCGCCCTCGCGGATGACCGAGAAGATGTCGGTCGCGTGCACGAGCCGCTTCGGAAACGACGGCGCGAAGGCCGGGTCGTGCAGCTCCGGCCGGTCGAGCGCCGCGAGGAAGTGGAAGTCCGACGTGGCCAGCGGCCCATCGATTTCGTAGAGGTCGACGTCCTCGAGCGATAGCGATTCGAGCAGCATCGCGCGCATGTGTTCGGGCGTCGACGCCTCCACCTCGAGGCGCACCGGCTGGCCGAACCGGCGCTTGCGCAGCTCGGACTCGATGGCCCGCAAGAGATCGTCGGCCTCATCTTCCTGGATGTCGAGGTCGGCGTCGCGCGTGACGCGGAAGCACGACGACGCGCCGAGGCGCATCCCGGGAAACAGCGCGTCGAGGTTGTGGGCGATCACGTCCTCGAGCAGCACGAACCACGACTGGCCGAGCGGCGCATCGATGGGAACGAAGCGTGGCAGGCTCGCCGGGACCTTGACCCGCGCGAAGCGCGGGACATCGCCGTCGGGGGTCGACTCGAACATCGCGACGCCCAGCGAAAGCGATAGATTCGAGATGTACGGAAACGGGTGCGCACGATCGACTGCGAGCGGCGTGAGCACGGGGAAGATCCGCTCGTCGAACATCCGCTTCAGGGCCGCGCGCGTCTTGCGGTCGGCGTCGGCATAGCGAATGATCCGGATTCCCACCCGCTCCATCGCCGGCAGAATGCGCTCGCGCAGGCACGCCATGTGCTCCGCGAGCGACGGCCGTAGGCGCTGGGCGATCGCGCGCAGGTGCTCTTCGGGCAGCCGTCCATCGTTGGACCGGCGGTGGACCTCCGCCTCGACCTGCTGCTTGAGCGCCGCGACGCGGATCATGAAGTACTCGTCGAGGTTCGTACTATAGATCGCGATGAACTTGAGGCGCTCGAGTAGCGGGTTCCGCGGGTCGAGCGCCTCTTCCAGGACGCGATCGTTGAACTCGAGCCACGAAAGCTCGCGACTGTAGTAGAGCGCGGGGTCGTCGAGCGGTGGGAACGACGCCAGCGGCTCGGTCGCAAGGGGTGAGGTCTCGACGGGCTCCGGTCGAACGATCATGCCGTGCGGCGCCTTCCACGCGTATCGTCCCGATTCCAGGTTCGTCCGGCGTGAGCGACCTCGCCGTCCACGTCCGCGACCACCTCGCGCTGTCCGCCTCGGCGCTCGCGATCGCGCTGGCCGTGGGAATTGCGCTCGGCGGGTGGATCGCACGCACGCGCGTCCTCCGCGGCGCCGGGCTCGGCGTGATCGCGGCCGCGCGAGTAGTGCCAAGCCTCGCCGTTCTCGCGATCATGATCCCGCTGGTCGGGGTCGGCTTCGTGCCGGCCCTCATTGCGCTCGTCTTGCTCGCCGTCCCACCGATCGCCATCAGCACCGACCTCGGGCTGCGGACGACGCCGTCCTCCGTCCTCGACGCGGCTGCCGGTATGGGGATGAGCGAGCGCCAGATCCGTCGCCGGGTCGAGTGGCCGCTTGCCGTTCCGGTGGTATTCTCAGGCGTGCGAACCGCCGCCGTGGAGGTGATCGCCAGCGCCACCCTGGCGGCATTCATCGGCGGCGGCGGCCTTGGCGAACTGATCGTGAACGGCCTGGCCAACAACGACACCGGTTCGCTCATCGAGGGTGCCGCCGCCGTCGGCGTGCTCGCGCTCGCGACGGAATTGCTCCTCGGTGCCGTCGAGCGGCGGCTGCGCGCCCGATGGGGAACGCTGGCTGCGTGAAGACGCACGATACCCTCTCGCGCGGCCGCGCCATCGCCCTGCTCGCAGCATCTTCGCTCGCCGGCGCTTGCAGCCGAAAGCGCGGCACCGGCGTGGCCATCGGATCGAAGAACTTCACCGAACAGCTCGTGCTCGGCGAACTCTACGCGCAAGCGCTCGAAAAGAGTGGTCTCGAGATCGAGCGCAAGCTGAACCTCGGCGGCACGCAGATCGCGCAGGAGGCGCTCCTGCGCGGCGATATCGACCTCTATCCGGAGTACACGGGCACGGCGCTCGTCAACGTGCTGCACGAGAAGCCCGGCGGTGACGACGCGGACGTGTACCGCGCGGTGAAAGCCTATTACGCGAAGCACTTCGACCTGACGTGGCTCGCGCCAGCGCCGATGAACGACACGCAAGCGCTCGCCACCACCCAGGCGTTGGCCGGCCGGATGCACCTGCGCACGCTGACCCAGCTCAGCGCGGCGGCGCCGCAGCTGCGCTTGGGGGCGATCCCCGAGTTCACCAAACGCGACGACGGGCTGCCCGGCCTGCAGCGCGCGTACGGCGGTTTTCACTTCAAAGACGTCAAGCTGTTCGACATCGGGCTCAAGTACAAGGCGCTCGAATCCGGCAACGTCGACGTCGTCGTGGCGTTCGGAACGGACGGCGAGATCGAGGCGGACGACCTCGTCGTCTTCGAGGACGACAAACACTTCTGGCCGACGTATCGCGTAGCTCCCGTCGTTCGTGCGAGCACGCTACGGCAACACCGGCAGATCGCGAGCACCCTCAATTCGCTGAGCCCGCTGCTCACCGACGCGGTGATGCGCAAGCTCAACGAGCTCGTCGACGGCGAGAAGCGCGAGCCGGCGGACGTGGCTCACGAGTTCCTGGCTGCCGCCGGCTTCGCGTGACCGACGGCGGCGCGCCGCTGCGCATCGACCGCCTGGTCGTGCGCTACGCGGGAGCGGAGAACGCAGCGGTCGACGAGGTGAGCCTCGACGTGCCAGCCGGCTCGCTCGTCGTGTTACTCGGCCCGTCCGGCTGCGGCAAGAGCACGCTGCTGCGCTCGATCAACCGGCTCGTGACCGCACAGAGCGGCTCGGTGCACATCGACGGTCGCGACGTGCGCGACGTTCCCCCGACCGAACTCCGCCGCGGCATCGGCTACGTCATTCAGGCGGGGGGCTTGTTCCCGCACCTCACGGTAGCCCGCAACATTGCGATCGTCCCCGAGCTGCTGCGCTGGGACGGCACCCGCATCGCCGCTCGCGTCGACGAGCTGCTCGCGCTGGTGCAGCTCGACCCGGCCAACTACCGGAACCGGTTCCCGCGCGAGCTCTCGGGAGGCGAGGGACAGCGCGTCGGCGTCGCCCGCGCGATCGCGGCCGAGCCGCGGCTCCTGCTGATGGACGAACCGTTCGGAGCGGTCGATGCAATCGTCCGGCTCGCCCTGCAAGACGAGACCGTGCGCATCCAGCGCGCCCTCGGAACCACGATCCTGTTCGTCACGCACGATGTCGACGAAGCGCTTCGCATCGCCGACCGCATCGTCGTGATGGCACACGGGCAGGTCGTGCAGTACGACACGCCGCTGCGCGTTCTGGCGCAGCCGGCGACGCCGTACGTCGAAGCGCTGCTCGACACGCACGACGCCGTGCGCAGGCTCGCACTGCTGCGCGTGAGCGACGCGATGCGTCCCCACTCCGGCGAGCCGGGCGGGGCGCGCATTGCCCCGGGGCAGACGCTGCGCGAGGCGCTCAGCGAGTTCTTGCGCGGTGCGGACACCCTCGCAGTGATCGACGGCGACCGCCCGCTGGGCACGCTCGCGTTCGACGACGTGCGCCGCGCGCTGGCACGCGCAGCGGGGTGAGTTACCTCGTCACCCACCCGGGCGACGTCGCGTTGCGGCTCGCACAGCACGTGGAGCTCACCCTCTCCGCGCTCGCCATCGCGCTGCTGATCGCAACGCCGCTCGGCGTGCTCGCTGCCCGGAACGGACGGGTAAAGCAGCTCGTGCTCGCCGTGTTCGGGACGATCTACACGCTGCCGAGCCTGGCCGTGCTCGCGCTGCTGGTGCCGATCCTCGGCCTGGGATTCGGCACCGCCCTGGTCGCGCTGGTCGCATACGCGCAGATGATGCTCGTGCGCAGCATCGCCGTCGCGTTCGAGGGTGTGCCGCAGCCGCTGCGCGACGCCGCGCTCGGTCTCGGCATGACGCCGCTGCAGGCGTTCTGGCGGGTGGAGCTGCCGCAGGCGTTCCCGATCGTGCTCGGCGGCATCCGCATCGCGACCGTCTCCCTCATCGCGATCGCGAACCTCGCCGCGTGGATCGGCGCCGGCGGCCTCGGCGTGCTGCTGTTCGCCGGCATCGAGCGACAGGATAACCAGAAGATCGTCCTCGGCGCCGTGCTCTCCGCGCTGCTCGCGCTCGGCGTGAACTTCGCGCTGGAGGCGCTGGAGCGCAGTGCGCGCCGCCGGGCGGGACTGGCCTGATCTCGAGCGACGCGGTCGTGGTGTTCGTCTACGGCACCCTGATGAGCGGGCTGGACAACCACGCCACCCTCGCCGGTCTTGGAGCGCGATTTCTCTGTGCGGCCTCGATCGGCGGCCGCCTCTATATCTGTGACGACCCGGCGCTCGTGCTCTGCGATGACGGCCCGCGCGTCCTCGGCGAAGTGTACGAACTGCCCGATGAGGCGCGAGCCCTGCGCGTACTCGACGCGTTCGAAGACGAGGGCATCGTCTACGCGCGGCGCCGCTGCGACGTGCTCACGGCGGCGGGCTCCCTCTGCGCTTTCGTGTATGTAACCCTGATGCCGATCGAGCTGTGTACCCTCGTGGAGGGCGGTGACTACCGCGCGTTCCTCGCTCGGAGCTAGCCGCCGCTCGGGGCTAGCGGCCGTTCTGGGCCGCTAGTCGACGGTCAGGAGCGACACCGCGAAGCGGCGGCCGGCATCGAGCCACTGCCCGCGCACGACGAAGCCGGAGGACGCCGCGAGCGCGGCGATGTCCTCGCTCGAAAACTTGTGCGACGACTCGGTGTGGATCGCTTCGCCGTGGCCGAACTGCACGGTCAGTCCGAGGTCGGCCACCACGGCGGCGTGGGCGCGCCGCGCGACCAGGAACGAGTCGACGCTGCCCGTTTCCGGGACGTAGCGAGCGACATGCGAGAAGTCGTGCAAGTCGAACGTGCCGCCCAACTCCCGGTTGATGCGGCCGAGCAGATTCTTGTTGAAGGCGGCAGTGACGCCGGTTGGATCGTCGTAGGCGAGCTCGAGCGTGCGGACGTCCTTCTTCACGTCGGCGCCCAAGAGCAGGCTGTCCCCGGGCTCGAGCGCGGCAGCGAGCGCGCGCAGCAGCGCGCGCGCACGCGGCGGCTCGTAATTCCCGATGTTGGACCCGAGAAACAGCGCGAGGACGCGCGTGCCGGGTGCCGAGGGCGCAATCCCGCGCGAGAGGACGTCGAAATAGTCGCTCGCGTGCGCGGCGACGGTGAGGTCGTCGTACGACGCGATCAACGCTTGCGCCGACGCCACGAGCGCACTCTGCGAGATGTCGATCGGACGGTACGTCAGCGTGCGCTGTCTGCGCAACGCCTCGTCGATCAGAATCCGAGTCTTGACCGCGTTGCCGCTGCCGAGCTCGAGGAATTCGACCGGGCCGCCGGCCGCGTCGAGTATCGCGCCGGCATCGTGCGCGAGAATCTCCGTCTCGGCGCGCGTTAAGTAGTACTCAGGTAACTCGCAGATCGCCTCGAACAGCGCCGACCCCAGCGCGTCGTACAGGTACTTCGGCGCGAGCCGCTTGGCCGGCGACGACAGCCCCTCGCGCACGTCCTCCGCGAACGTGGCTTCCTGCGGACCGCGTGGCGCACGGTACAACACGAAGCGATCGGAGACGCGCTCGAACTCGTCGCGGACGAGGGTGGTGTTGTTCATGTGAGCCCGCCCTTACCCGGCTCGCGAAGCCGGTAACCGCCTCCAGGTTGCCCTCACAACCCCCCACGCGGACTCCTGGATGCATTCGTTCGCTTCCTCCGCGCGGCCGGGATGCCGGGTAGCGGGGCCATCGTGTCCAGCGTGATGCGGGCCCAGCGGTCGTAGATATCTTCGATATACTGCCGCGTTTCGGCGTACGGCGGTACCCCGTGGTACGCCGAAACCGCGCCCGGCCCCGCGTTGTACGCTGCCAGCGTCGCTGCGAACGGGTCAGGATAGTCGCCTTCGTAGTCGCGGAGGTAGGCCGCGAGCAGGCGCGCCGAGCCCGCCATCGCCTGGGACCAGTCGAACGGGTCGACGCCGTACGCATCGGCAGTGTCGATCGTGAACTGGCCGATGCCAACGGCCCCCGCCGGCGACATCGCGTCCGGCGAGAATCCCGACTCCTGGAGCAGGGTAGCGCAGAAAAACCCGGGGTCGAGCCCCTGCGCCTCGGCGACCCCGACGGCATGCGTCGCGAGGATCAGGGCGTCGGCTGCGGGCATGCGCGGGTTGCTGCGGACGACGGCCCGGGTCACGGCGTCGGCCAGAGAGGCCGGCGGCGGGGCGTCGGCGACCAGCCGCATGCCCCGTAGGGGAGTCCGGGCCGGCTGGAGGTGCCAGCTCTCCATGTAGATCCGCAGGAGCGGGAGGTGGACCACGAAGGCAACCGGTGCGGCGTGCTCGGGGGTTGTAGGGGCCGGTGCCGCGCAACTGGGGAGGATTCCCAGGAGTAGCAGGACCAGGGGAAGGTGAGCGAGCGCAGTCGGCACAAGTCGAGGGTGCGCCGCTCCGCCCGGCGGAGCTACCCTCCGGACACGCGGGTGGCTGCGCGACGACGGCGGCGAAAGGGCTACTGTGGCAAAATCGGGGACCAGGAAATGATCGCGTTCGTCGTGGCCATGCTCTTGGTGTTGCTCCTGGGCGACGCCGCCTCCACGTTCCTGTACCACGTCCCGCAGCACATCTGGGGCAAGCTGCACCTGCGCGTCCATCACGACCGCAGCCGGTCGTACTGGGACCACGCCGTCCTCTCCGGCGACCCTGCCGTTATGCTGGATGGCTTCCTCGGCGCGTTCCCCTACATCGTCATCGCGCTCGTGATGGCGCGCATTTCCCTGCCGGGAGCCCTGGCTGGGCTGCTGCTGGGACAGATGCACGTGTGGTGGCGGCACACGACCGAGCTCGGCTGGCGGACGCCGCAGCCGCTGGTCCGGGTCGCGCGCGTGTTCGGCGTGGTGCTTCCCGAAGATCACGACTGGCACCATCGCAACCCGGACATCGAATTCGGCGACATCTTCCGCTTCTATGACGCCCCGGCGCGCGCGTGCGTGTCGCGCATCCGCGCGTTCATGCGCCGCCGGCGGATGGCACTCCGGCGGCTGGAGAGAATCCGCGCCGTTCGCACGATGCGCTCGCGGCAACCGGCTCGATGACCAAACGCGTTCTCCTGCTCATCTCCGACACCGGCGGAGGTCATCGTAGCGCGGCCAATGCGATCATCGCCGCGCTCGACGAATTGCCGGGCGACGTGCGGTTCGAGCACCGGGTCGAGGACGTGTCGGCGCATTGCGGGTTCCCGCTTTCTCATCTGGGGCCCGCATATAGCGCGGCGCTCCGCTTCGCCCCTCCGATCTATGGGGCACTCTATCACGCGACCAACGGCAAACGACGCTTCCGCAGCGTCGTTCGCTTTTGTGAGCCCCTGTACCGCGAGCGGCTGTGCGAGCTGTTCTTGTCGTACAAACCGGACGTGATCGTCTCGGTCCATCCCCTGCTCAACCACGCTGCCCTGCGGGCGCGCGCGGATGCGGGCATCTCCGTTCCGGTCGTCACGGTGGTGACGGACCTCGGCCGCGTTCACGAAGGCTGGCTCACTCCGGAAGTCGACGCGATCGTCGTCCCCGCACAAGAAGTGTATCAGCGCGCGCGCGAGCGCGGCATTCCGGCCGAGCGCCTGCGGCTGCTCGGGCATCCCGTCCACCCGAAGTTCGAGGACGTGACCGAGTCGAAGCTCGAGCTGCGCAAGCAGATGGGGCTTCCCAGCGACAAGACGATCGCGCTGCTCATGGCCGGCGGTGAAGGCGGCGGGAAGCTGCTGCCGACCACGATGGCGCTCGCGAAATCGCGGCTGCCGCTCCACCTGGTCGTCGTAACCGGGCGCAACGCGGCGCTGCGCACGAAGCTCGAAGAGCTCGCTCCGTCACTGCCGACCCCGATGACGATCCTCGGCTATTCCAACGAAGTGCCTGCCCTCATGCGAGCGGCAGACCTCCTCGTGACGAAGGCGGGGCCGGGCACGCTCGCGGAAGCGAGCATCGCCGAAGTGCCCGTCGTCGTCTACGACTTCGTGCCCGGGCAGGAGCGCGGCAACCTCGACTACGTGCGCACCAACGGCATCGGCGTGGTCGCCCTGACCACGAACGACGTCGTGCGCTCGGTGCGGCGCGTCGTCTCCAGCGTCGAGCGCCTGCGCGACATGCGCGAGCGGCAGGGCGACGTGGCACCGCGAGGCAGCTCGCGACGCATCGCGGAGCTGATCGCGAACCTCGCCCTCACGGGTGAACTCGGCGACCCCCCTCCGCAGCGCCGGAGAGTTGCAGCGGCGTCGCGCTAGCCGTACCAGGAATCGGACCAGCCGGGCGTAAGGAGGCCCGCGACGTGTCCAACGCTTTCCGCGCCCGCGCTCGCCACCGGTCCGCCACACGGGCCCGGCGGTGACCTGCGCGTGGCTGCGGCGCTTGCGGTCGTTCGCGTTCTCACCGGAGCGTTGTTCGTGTGCACCGGAATTCTCAAGCTCGTGCGACACGATCTCGTCGTTCCGATGTTCGCGCGTTGGCACGTCCCGTCGCCGGGTGCCGCGGTGACGATCGTCGGCGCGATCGAGCTGGTCTGCGGCCTCTTGCTGGCGCTTGGCATCCTGACCCGCTCCGTCGCGCTCGTGCTCGCAACGGTCATGGTCGGCGCCGTGTGGACGGCGGGCCGGGTCGATGGCGGCATCCACGTGGTGGCGCCGCCCGTGCTCTTCGTCCTCTGCGTCGCGATCGCGTGGCGCAGTGGGCGCTTCCCGTCGGGTGTCCCGGCGCGCCGGCCGGGCGTACAATGAAAACGCACGCAGTGGAAGAGCAACAGGTCGCCGCGCTCGTCGACGCCGCTCGCAACGGCTCGAACGATGCGTTCGGCGAACTGGTGGACCGGTACCGCGCCCCGGTCGTGCGGCTCGCCTACTCGCTCACGCACGACCGCGACGAGGCTAAGGATATCGCGCAGGACGCGTTCCTTCGCGCGTTTCGCAGGCTCGGCTCGTTTCGCCCGGATCGCCCGTTTTCGCGGTGGCTCTTCGTCATCGCACGCAACGCATCGCTCGATGCGCTGCGCCGGCGCCGACGGTCCCTCGCCCTCGTTCCTCCCG
>Ga0302325_10025483_pt1 | contig 12290 bp, 14 predicted proteins | sample Palsa_T0_2_FD_201948 | JGI IMG/M metagenome (GOLD analysis project Ga0302325, IMG submission 201948) | Peat permafrost microbial communities from Stordalen Mire near Abisko, Sweden - Palsa_T0_2 | ecosystem: Environmental > Terrestrial > Soil > Palsa > Peat permafrost | place: Sweden: Abisko...
GGCAGGACCGCCGGTGCATCAAGCGGCGCAACCCGTGCATCACGCAGCGCAGCAGCCCGTGCATCAGGCTGCAAAGCAACCCGCGCAAGCCGCACATCCCGCCGCCGCGGCGCACCAAGACAAGCCACCGAACTAGCCGGCATTCGCAGGCCGATGGGGAATCGGCATGCGGTATCGCAGGATGCAAGAAGGAGGCCGCGCGATGCGGCCTCCTTCCCATTTCCGTGAGGCTCTGTGTGACCTTACGCGGGGGAGAGGACCCGTTCAGGCACGTGTCTGCCTTCGTCGATGTCGAGAATGTCCGGCCACGACGTGATGTCGGTCCGCTTCGGAGCGATGCGGGCGCGCAACTCCTCGAAATGCTTGAGGCTCTCGCCGACAGGCTTGTTCGTCTCCACCTCGCGATTAAAGGCGTCGATCTCGGCTTGGCTCTTTTTCCCGATCAGAGGCTTGAGGTATGCCTCCAGATCGGCGTTGCGAGCGGGATCCTTCGCGACCTCCGAGACCAGCTGCGCGAGCTGCTTCGCGTCGATTCCGAACTTAGAAAACAGGGCCTGGTCCATCGGGCAGTCATAGTGATATTCGCCGATGCTACCGGTCGCTAGCATTCTTGCTTTATCGACGGTGCGCGCCAGCTGTACGACCCCGAGATACTTCTCGTGCACGCTGCGGGGGTACTTCTTTGAGGAATCCATAAGAGTTTCGCCTTTCATTGGCGCTCCCATGAACCCCGGGTGGCGTGGACGGTTGCCGATTCCGGCCAGACGCAAACTATCGGTGCCGTGGCGGGTCGTGTCGGAAGCAGGGCTTACTGACGCCTTGAGAACAGGCTCGCAATGATCGATGCACCCGCCCTGTGCCCCGAAAAACCCGCACCGTGAGGAACACTGAAGCCGTGGTGCGGATTGCCTCGCGCGTTGCCGAACTGGCGCGCGAGCATGGTTTGGAGCCGCTGAAGGTAACGCGGGAGACGGACGGCACGACGACGTTTGCCCACGAATCGATCAGCGTTCACCTTTTCGAAACCGATCGCGAACTCTACGTGCGGGGCCCGGGAAGCGCCCGAGCCGCGCAGATCGATCCCGATGCCGAGTCGACCGGACATCTCAGCCAGGCCGCAGTCGGCGGTGCGGCGGAGACGATCGTGGGCTTTCTGCGAGCCGGGTTCCCAGCATCGTGAATGCCGAACCGCGGCGAGCCGACAGTGACGATCTCGAGCCCGTACAGCGCGGCCGCCGGTTTTCGATGCGGGTCGAGTTCGATCGGGCCCTGGCCGACGGTATGGACATCGCCCTGCACTTCGAGGCGCTCGACGGGACGGACGGTTTCGACATTGCGGAACACCAGCGCATCAGCTTGCGCACGCCGGAATACAGGGTGCACGGTACCGCCGTGGGCGAGCCCGGCGTATACCGGCTCGCGGGTATCACGTTGAACCACCCTGCGCTGGCGCCGCGCGCGTACGGCGTGGTCCCCGACGTGCGACTGACGATCCTGGACGAGCCGCCGTCGTATCCCGAGCTCGTGTTTGCAGGGCGCCACAACCTTCGCCCTGGGCCGTGATCGCCGCCACGCGGCCGGGCTCCATGGACCGCTTGCGCTAGGAGCATCGGTGCCCCAGTGGGAAGCTCTTGCATGACTTTCCTCCCACGACGAGTCTGCTTCCCAATATGAATCTCGATATCTGCCATCCGTACGCGACCCAGGGCAATAGGTAGCATGCCGCCACGTGAACGCGGCGGCGCAGAGCCCGTCGCCGGCGTCGACGCATCCGATCCGGTCCGCTCGATAATCAAGACGATTCTCGACTTGGTTCCCGTGTCGAACTGGAGCTTCGCACGGTTCAGGGGCAACGGCGATGCCGACGAGCTCCTCTCCGCCACCGGCGATCCGGATGACTTCGAGCGCCTGCGCGACCAGTTCGACCTCCAGAGCGCTCAGATCGCCGCAGGCCCGAGCATCGCCGCCGTCCGGGGCGTCCGCGGCCCCTACGCGAGCGGCATGAGCTTGCTCTTCGCCGACAGCCGAGCGCGGTTCGGCATCCTCACGCTGCTGCGCACGGGCGAGCTGGAGCCGTTCAGCTCGAGCGAGATTCGCGCGCTGACGTTCGCATTGGACGCTGCCTCGGACCGTCTGTCCGAACTGCGCCTCATGGAGTCACAAGGCGAGCGTCTGGCCGGGTTCCGCCTCGACGACAACGTCGAGGCGGCGGCCGCAGGGGCCGACGCCGCCGACGCGTCGGCGCACTATATTCTCAACAAAGAGCTTGAGATCGTTCTCGCATGGACGTCGGAAAACGAGCGGCGCGTCGCGTGGACGCCGCTGCGGTTGCCGCTCGAGAATCGCCTTCCGCCGATCCTGGAGGAAGCGGTCCGGCGACTCACCGCGGCGTGGAGCAATGAAGCGCGCTCGCCCGAGGCCGGTGTGGCCAGCCCCGTTCCCTTTCTCGTCGTGAGAACTCGGCCGATGAGCGGGCCGATGGGATTGTTCGTAGGCGTGACGATCGAACGAACCAAGACGAGGCGTTCGTTGACCGGCGCCGCCTCTCGGTTCAATATCTCGCCGCGCGAGGTCCAGGTGCTGGCTCTGCTTCTCGACGGTCTTGCGCTCAGCGAGATCGCCGATCGTCTCCACATCGTCTCGTCGACGGTTCAGGACCATATCAAGCGGCTCTTGGAAAAGACGGGCACGCACAGCCGCGGCGAGATGACCGCACGCGTGCTCGGCTGGGAACAGACGACCTAACGCTCCGCCATCACCCGGGCTGCTCCACGGTCGGTATGCCGCAACGATGCGGCCCCAAGCGGCGCTTGCTATACTGTGCGCATGGTGGTTCGCCCGGTTGAAGAACGCGACTCGGAGGTGTGGGCCGCGATGCGCGGCCGCCTCTGGCCAGAGGCAGACGCCGCCGACCTTGCCCGCGAAGCGCATGCCTTTGCAGCCGGAACCGCGCAAGCGTTCCTCGCGGCAGCGTTCGTCGCGGACGGCGGCGATGCAACGCTCGGAGGCTTCATCGAAATTGCGGTGCGCCCGTTCTCGGACGGCTGTGATTCGATGCCCGTGCCGCACGTCGAAGGATGGTACGTCGAGCAGAACGTGCGCGGATGCGGTGTTGGGCGGTCCCTGATGAGCGCGGCAGAGGCGTGGGCTCGTGCCCGCGGTTTCAGCGAGATCGCCTCCGACACGGAGGTCCACAACGTCGCGTCGCTGCGCGCGCACGAGGCGTGCGGCTTCGAGGAGGTCGACCGGCTCATCAAGTTCCGCAAGCCACTGAGTTGAATCGTCGACCCGCACCCTCGGGGAACGGTGAGGGCACCACCCATCAGGATGGTGCCCTGGCTGCCGTCGATCGGTTGAAAGCGTTTCGTCGATTCAACCCGGATACGCTGCGACGCCGGTCGCCGAACTGATGTGGTTGCTTGCGCTCGGCGTGATGATCCTGCGGACCAAGTGGTTCGGATACCGGAGCACGCGGATGTCGTTGTTCACGAAGGGCTCGGTCACGAACAGCGTGTTTCCGGCGTGGTTCAGCGACATGTTGAGGCAGTTGTCGGTCTCGAAGAGCACCGGCGTCGTATACGGCGGTGGGATCGTGTAGATGGCATTCTGATCGCAGGCGATCAGCCTGCCGCCATTGTCGAGCAGGAGCGCGCCTGAACCGGCCGGGCTCGGCAGGGTGGCGCCGGTCAGGACCGCGCCGGCGCAGTTGCTGAGTCCGGCGGGCCCCGGGTACTCGATGATCTTCACCGGGTTCTGTTCGATCGTGGCAAATACGTCGCCGGCGGCATCGACGGCCACGCCGCCAACGCCGGTCGCCGGACCGGGAATCGTGCAGCGATACAGATACGCGTTGCCGACGCCGGGATTGAACTCGACGAGTTGGTTGCCGATGTTGTCGGCAACGAAGACGTGGTTGGCGCTATCGGTGGTGGAGTTGATCGGATCGACGAGGCCGGCGGTGTATCCGCCGATTGGAGCGACGGGCGTCCAGACGCCGGCGACTCGCTTGTAGCTCGTGACGCCGACGGGCCCGCGGCAGCCGAAGTTCGAGACGTACAGCAGCGGGAGCGTGCGTTGGATCCACGCGCCCGAAGGACACGGGGCACCCGCGGTCACGTTGGTTAGCCAATTGAATGCGGGGCCGGTGCCGAGGACTTCGAGTTGGCTGAGGTTATTGTCGGCAACGACGAGCTGTTGGGTCCAGGCCGAGGGCTGCGCCCGCAGGTCTTCGCCGGCGCCGGCGACGGTTGCGGACCGGATGGCGGAAGACGCCGGTGCGGCGCCGTGCGTCGCGCCGAAGCAGGCCGTGGCGAGTGCGGCGGACGAGGCTACTGCAAGGGCGGTGGTCCGAAGCGAGCGATGCAACGAGATGGTCATGGCGGTTCTCCTGTTGGGTGGGTGAGCTGTGTGTCCAACAGGATGGCAGTGGCTCCGTCCGATTATCGTCCGATCCGGTGCGCGCTCGTCGTCGCATAAAATGGCCCAGGTCCGTGGCGAGCCCCCGCTCGCCGCACACCAGCACGACCGGCCGAAGCATCGACCAGGACCGGGCGCTCCGCGAATCCAAAGCGGTCGATGTTGGCGAGGCCAACTTCGAGGAGATAAACGCATGCGTCGATTGCTTCCCGCAATCATTCTAGCCGTGGTCGTGGGTGCGGCGCCCACACCGTCCAGCGCTCAGGTCGTCATCAGCCTTTTCGCGCCGCCGATACTTCCGGTGTACGTGCAGCCTCCGGTACCCGCGCCGAACTACATCTGGATGCCGGGTTACTGGGCCTGGGGAACGGCGGGGTACTACTGGGTCCCGGGCACGTGGGTGCTCGCACCGTCGCCCGGGCTGCTGTGGACTCCCGGCTACTGGAGTGCCGTCTCGAACGGATTTTCGTGGAACCAGGGATACTGGGGACCGGGCGTCGGCTTCTACGGCGGCGTCCCCTACGGATACGGTTACTACGGCACCGGCTACGTCGGTGGTCAGTGGGCTGGGAACGTCTTCCGCTATAATACGGCGGTGACAAACGTCAACACGACGATCATCAAGAACGTGTACGTCGATAAGACCGTCGTCGTCAAAGTCGTGAACCGCACCAGCTACAACGGCGGCCCGCATGGGTGGCACGTTCGGCCGACGCCGGCGCAGCTCGCGGTAGCGCCGGTGCGGCGTGTGAACCCAACACCGGTGCAGCATCAGCACGAAGTTGAGGCCGGGCAGAACCGGACCTCTCTCGCGACGGTGAATCACGGAACGCCGCCGCATCCGGCCGTCGTGAAGCCGCTTACGCCGCACAATCGCCCGCCGGATTTCCGGCCGGTGACGTCCGCGGACCGGCAGGCGGTGCATGTGGCACGGCCGCCGGCGAGGCCGCCGGAGCCCGCGAAGCCGCCGCATCGGATGTAGGACGGACCGTTTGGTGCGACGGTTCGCGGCGCAGAGATTCACGAACGTGGTCGCTGCGCCCGAACCGTCGCCCAAGCCGATCGCAGAACGAGCGTGCGATAGGGCACTAGGACGGCGCGCGGGCACGCGAGAACGCGTCGCCGGATGCCGGGAGTTGCGCCGGCGTCGTGTTGCCGTAGAGCCGTCCAGGTTGAGGAGATCCCCACCCGTGAATCAGTCACCGCGCCCAGCCCTCGCGACGCTCGGTTTCGTTGCGCTCTTGCTTGCCGTCGCGGCCTTCCAGCCTGCGGTAGCCGCCGGGCGCTTCGGGCCCCAGGCGCATCGAACGACGTCCCCCATACAGCACGTCGTCGTCATCGTCATGGAGAACCGGACCGTCGACGACTTGTTCGCGGGTTTCTACGGTCAGTGGCCGGGCCTCGATATCGCGAATCCCAACGGGAATCCGACGCTGCGGCAGATCTCGCTGAGTACGGCGTGGGATCCGCTCCACGATCACAAGACCGCGTTCACCACCGAATTCGCGGGCGGAAAGCAGAACGGGTGGACGAGCGAGTCGTTCGGGTGCCCGGGCAGCGGGTGCGACCCGAACCCAACGGTGCTCGCCTACGTGAACCCGACCGAAGTGGCGCTGTACCGATCGATGGCGCAGAACTTTGCGATCGCCGATGAGGTGTTTCAACCAAACGAGGGCCCGAGCTTCCCCGCGCATCAATACCTGATCGCCGGCGAGTCCGGCGGTCTTCACGAACTTCACGGGAAACTTGCGGAAGCCGAGAATCCGGTCGGTGGTAGGAAACAAACGCAGGACGGCGATGCCGGCGATAGCGAGCCGTACGGCACGATCGGCGGGTGCGACAAGCCGACCGCGAAAGAGCAATACATCGACATGACCAGCTCGTACCCGGGCATCGAGGCCAGGGCAATGAAATACCAGCCATGCGAGAACTACCCGACGATTTTCGACCTGCTCGACAAGTCGCTTCCGGGCTCGCGCGCGTCGCATTGGACGTACGTGATGCCCGCCGTCAACAGCATCTGGAGCGCACCCATCGGCGTGAAGCATCTCTACGACGCATACGTCCGCGGCGCGCGCAACGTGACGGTCGATGCGGACGGCCAACAGTTCGTGGCGAACGTCCGGAAGGGCACGCTCCCCGCGGTGAGCTACGTGATTCCGTGCTTCTCGGAATCCGACCATGCGGACTCGCTCTCGACCACGGGTCCCCATTGGGTATCGTGGGTCGCCAATGCGGTGGGCGAGAGCGGCTTCTGGAACAGCACAGCAGTCGTGGTGGTGTGGGACGACTGGGGCGGCTGGTACGACCACGTGCAGACGGGGCATCCGCTGGAGAACCCGTGGGGCAACCCGGACAGTCCGTACGAGTGGGGCTTCCGCGTCCCGATGATCGTCATGTCACCGTACGTGAAGCAGCGCGGGTTCATCGATCATACCAAACGAAGCTACAGCTCGATCCTCGACTTCATCGAATCGACGTACGGACTTCCTTCGCTGGGCGCCGATGATGCGTATCTCAACGACAACCTCTCCGGTATGTTCAACTTCTCGCAGAAGCCGCTGCCGTGGGTGCCGCTGAACACGGGATCGTTTAAGCCGCCAAAGCGGTGCCCGAAGCTCTGAGCCCGATCGCCCTGGTGACGGGCGGCAAAACTGCGTTCACACGAGGTTCAGCCCCGTACCGTAGGATGGTGGGGCACCATACGTTGACGTTCGCTAGCATCCACGTTCGATAGCATCGTCAAGTACGTCGAAGAGAACTTCAACCTCGCATCGCGCGGCCTCCAAGACGCCGAGGCGACCTCGCTGAACAGCGGCGACTCGTGGTCTTTGATCAACTACAACCAAACTCCGATTCCGCCGATTGCGGGACTGATGCGGATCGACTTGCAGCGCGAGCTGCAAGGCGAAGGCGCGCATTCATACACTGCCCGGAACGCCGCTCGACACCGACAAGTAGCTCGGCGGAGCTCCCAGGGGGTCACGATTTGCCGCAAGAAAGGCAGCGCGACGCTCTGGGAGACATCGTGTGAACCGACGGCATGCTTTGGCGCTGCTCCTCGTCTGCGCCGTGGGAACGACGGCAGCGGTACCGGCCGCCGCCACGAGCAGCGTGCCCGGTCAGCAGATTCCGGGCAGCAAGATCGCACACGTGATCGTGATGATCCAAGAGAATCGGACGGTCGACAACCTGTTTTCGTCCTCGTTCTTGACGAACGGCGCGGGCTATCCGGGCGCGGACACGACGCGCACCGCGCTCCTCCACACCGGCAAGACCGCGCCGCTGCACGAGGAGCCATTTGAGGTTCCGTACACGCCGCTGCACATGCATCGGGACCTCGTGCGCGAGTGGAACGGGGGCGCGATGAATCAGTTCGACATCGACCCCGCGGAGGCGACGCAGATGGGGTACACGCCGCCCCCGATGCCGGCGCTCGGGTACGTCCCTGACTTCGAGACGCTGCTGTACCACGCGTTCGCCTACCGCTATGCGCTTGCCGACATGAATTTCTCATCGCGCCTGTCGCCGACGTTTCCAGGCCACCAGTGGCTGCTCGCCGGCCAAGGCCCAGCGGACGACCCGGTCTTTCCGGCGCCGGGACCCGCTCCGACTCCAAATCAGAACGTCTGGGGTTGCGACTCCGCGCCAGGGACGACCGCTGCGGCGTTCACCACCGGGGAGGACACGCAGCCGGGTCCCGTGTGCTTCGACTACCAAACGATCGCCGACCTCATGGACGCCAAAGGCGTTCGCTGGCGCAGCTACACGGGCGCCATCCAGACGTACGACGGTTCCGTCTCCGCGTTCGGTGCGGTGAAGCACATTCGCTTCGGCCCCGATTGGACGCGTGACGTGACCTCGCCGCCGTCGCAGATACTCGACGACATCGCCTCCTGCAACCTGCCGTCGGTCTCGTACGTGACGCCCCCCGAAACGGCGTCAGACCTCTCCGGAACGCTGGGCGCGGGCGGCCCCTCGTGGGTCGCGACCGTGTACATCGCGTTGACGGACTCGATGACGCTGCAGCACGACCCGGCGTGCCGGTACTACGACAACACGGCGATCATCCTTACCTGGGACGACTCCGGCGGCTGGTACGACCACGTCAAGCCACCGCCCTCGACGAACGGCGCGTCGTTCGGCTTGCGAGTGCCGCTCCTCGTCATCTCCGGCTATGCGAATTCGGCATATGAAAAATCGAAGGTGCCGTTCGTGTCGCACGTCGTACGAAGCCACGCGAGCATTCTGCGCTACATCGAGCAGAACTTCGGCCTCGCGAGCCTCGGCACGCTGGACGCCACCGCCGACGATCTTCACGACATGTTCGACTATGCGCGCAGCGCGCCCGTGCCTCCGATCCCCAATTCGGTGGTGGCCGCGTGGAAGCGCAAGATCGACGGCCGTGGCCGGCACCTCCCGTGGACGCTGGCCGTCGTCGACCGCGACTAGCATCGCGGCCGGCCCGTGCGGCCGCGACCCTACGCGGACGGCACCGGGAGGAGACCCGGCCGGACCTCACTCGTCGTGCCGCGCGGCGGCGTCCGCGAGAGGCACTTCAGGGGCATCAAACTCAGACGAGCAACGCCGCCGGGGCCGCCGCTTGGCCGGCGGAGAGAACCCATACGCTTGGGCATACGGTAACTGTCCGACTAAACTGTACGGATAGATCCTGGTCGCCGGGCTGCGCCCCGCATACGATGGTGGAAGCAACCACCGCTCGATCTCAGGAACCGCGAGGCACCCCATGGCCGCAACCGTGCACACCATCGACGCAATCCAGACGCTGCTTCGGCGTGGACTGATGCCGGTGACCGATAACCGTGACGCGCTGCTCGAGCTCGGATTCGAGCGGACCTACCCGCAGGTCGCGAGCGGCTACGAGGCGACGCTGTGGGAGCGATCGATCGAACTCGACCAGCGTTCACGCGGCGGGTATCGGATGCTCGCTCGTCAGCGAGCCGTCCTCGAGCTAGCGACTCGGCCAGGCGCGGCCGAGGGCGGCAGGCGTGAGCGCGGCCCGCTCGCGTCCCGAGCGGTGCCGCGCCCGGCTACGCTATCGCGCGATCGCGATCCCCTTGGCTGAGCTCATGGAATACGTTGCCATGCGTCCCCCGCCCGGATACGACAGGACGTCGGCGCCGTTCTCCGGATCCGATATGTAAAGGAGCGACGTCGTCGGGTCGAGGGCCAGGTCGAAGACCTGTTCGCCGATGCATTCCGGCAGGGTGATCTCCTGGGTTACGCTGGTGTACGGGGGCGCAACGATCAGGATGCTCCGAGCACCCTGGTCGGCGAGCAGCAGGTTGCCCGTATTCGGGTCGACGGCGGCGCCGCCGGCGTAGTACTCGCCGATCGTGAGCGCGTGGCACTTCCTCGAGCCGGCTGGGAACATGTCGACCTCCGGCGAGCCGCTGGACGTCCGGTTTTGATTGACGAACAGGTCACCGTGCGCGTCGACGGCGACACCGTTCACCATGTAGAAGCTCGGACACGTGAGCGTCTTCGTCGGCTGCCGGCTCCCGTGCTCGTAGACGCTGACGCTGCCCGGTCCGCTTCGTGCAGAGAAGACGTTGCCAACGTAGGTGGTTCCGTCCGCGCCCACCGCGATGCTGCCAGGAAGCTGCCCGCGGTCCTGGAGCCGCCCCACCTGCCGGAACGTTCTCGTGTTGTAGATCGCGACGTCGCCGTGCGATTCCCGCGCGACGAGCAGCCGGCCGGAGGGATCGATGGCGAGTCCGGCCGCTCCGGGCGACGAAATCGTGCCGATAGGCCCGGCTGGGCTCTGGTTGTCGATGGCGAAGACCTCGACGGTGAGGCCGTTCGAAAGGAACATCTTCGATGCTCCCGCGGCGGACGATTGCGCCGAAGCTGCGGTCGCACAACCACCTATGGCCAGGAGTGCTGCTGCGACGAGGGGCAGCTGCTTTGATAGCATCATATCGAACCTCAATGACTCTCGCGAGAGTGAGTCCTCATAGCGTAGCAGCCGATGCCTGAAGAAAGTCTGAACCCACGGCCTCATGAACCATGAAGCGCCGGGTAGGGCGGGTGGGTCTCCCAGACTCGCGCGCGGCAGGCGGTCAGGCGTGTTCGCTCCGAACGATGGCACGGCACGGAGAAGCGGCAATTGGCGGCACCGAAGAAGAGCACCAGCGTACCACCGGACAAGCTGCGGCTGTACGAGAAGTTGATCGCGGGAACGCCGGGGATCGATTCGAAGGCCAACCTCGGCGCGGCGTACACGGCCGTCAATGGTAATATGTATTCGATGATCTCGAAGTACGGCGTGGTCGGGATTCGGTTGCCCGAGCCCGATCGCTCGGCGTTCCTCGAGAAGTACCACGCAGCGATCTTCCGAGCCGACCCGGCATGGCCGCCCAACAAGGAGTACGTCGCCGTGCCCGACGACCTGTTGCAGAACACGGCCGCGCTCCGGCCGTATTTGAAGGCCAGCTATCGGTATGCCCTTACCCTGAGGCCGAAGGCCGCCGCCAAGCCGAAGGCCGCCGCCAAACCGAAGGCTACGCCGAAACCAAAACCTACCGCGAAGCCGAAGGCCGCCGCGAAGCCGAAGGAGGCTGCCAAGCCGAAAGAGGGCGCCGCCAAGAAAGCGGCTACGAAGTCGAAGGAGGGCGCGGCCAAGAAGCGGTCGTGAGCGCGTCCCGCTACTTCGCGCGGATGCGGTTGTTCTTCGGGTTGTCCTCCAGTCCGGCGAGTCCCAGCGCCTCCAGCACCGGCGGTACGTACATGCCGAAGCGTCCGCGCAAGCCCTTCTTGATGCCGTACCAGCCCTGCACCGGGTTATCGGGCGAGCGTCCCCAGGCTTCGACGGTTCCTTCGGCGGCGGGCTCTTGTTCGTCGGCGCTGCCGAGCGGCATCCAGTCGCCGTGCGCGCGGAGCATGGTGTGGAGATCGTCGATGCAGCGAAGGTGGTAACGTAGCTGCGTCTGCCCAACCTGCACCACCAACGCCGGTGGATCGAGCGAGGGGTCCCGCCAAGCCTGGTACTCTGCCGTGCCGGGCGGCGTCTGCAAATGCCCGGTGCTTCGGGTGCGCCGCTTCCCATAGCCGGGTTGGTCGCCATCGTTGCTTCTCTCGGCGCGCCGGCAGGCGCGCGGATCGCAATGCCGATCGCGAATGGCGACCGCCGACACATGGTAACGCATACGTTACCTTATAGGCAAGGTGTTCTCACGCGACTTGGGCCAATGCTGCGAGTACTCCCTCCCACGATCGGCCGTAGGCGGGGGCATTGCCGGCGAAGATGTCCGGAGTTGCCGCGCCTTGTCCGTGTAGAACCGTCACCCTCGTCGCATCGCCGACGGCCTCGAATCGGACCTCCACCTCCGTCTTGTTCGCGCGATCGGTGCCGGGGTACCAGTCGAGCACGAGCCGCCTGCCAGGCTCGAAGACGCGCGCGAGACCCAACTCCACTTCGGTGCCGTCGCGGGCACGTTCGAAGAACCGGCCGGATGCCTCGATACGAATGGCGCTCGCCGCATCGGGGGTGTGACGCCGCTCGGCCGGCCACCACTGGCCCGCCTGCTCGGTGAAGAGCGAAAACGCGCGCTCGGGGCTGCACTGGAGCACGACGCTCTTCGTGATCACCGCCGTGCCAGCTCCTCCAGCTGCGCCAGGGCCAGGTCCCAGAAGCTATCGATGTACTCCTGCACGGCACGGAACCCTTGGACGCGGACCGCGTACACGTTCCGGGTACCGCGCTCGTCCGGGGCGACCAAGCCCGCCTCGGCAAGCACGCGCAGGTGCCGCGAAATGGCGGGGCGGCTCACGGAGAAACGCCGAGCAAGCGTTCCGACCGGCATCGGCGCGCGGCGCAGAGCGCTCAGGATTTCACGGCGTATCGGGTTGCC
>Ga0302325_10025485_pt1 | contig 12290 bp, 8 predicted proteins | sample Palsa_T0_2_FD_201948 | JGI IMG/M metagenome (GOLD analysis project Ga0302325, IMG submission 201948) | Peat permafrost microbial communities from Stordalen Mire near Abisko, Sweden - Palsa_T0_2 | ecosystem: Environmental > Terrestrial > Soil > Palsa > Peat permafrost | place: Sweden: Abisko...
TAGAGCACCAGCAGGTAGCGGACCAGCAAGGGCACGGAAGACAGCGCGGGCGTCGACAGCGGCATCGCGTATCCGATCCTCCAGAGCCCGATCACCAAGGCGGCCAATGCCGCGGTTGCGGCCACCACGCGTGCCGGCATGCGCCACACCAGCATTAGCAGGATCAACATCGGCCACAGCAGCAGCCCATTGGAAAGCGATAAGCTCGCAGCCACTGCGGCGATCCACGCCATCAGCAACGGCTGCGAATAATGTTCGCCTGCACGGAGCCTCTGATAGACGAACCCCAGGCTCGATAGTGCGATCGTCGCACAAAGGTACGGCAGGACCATCGGGAGATCCGACCCGAACCAGAAATTCTCGGATTGCCGCATGGCGAACAAGCAAACCGCCGCCAGAGCCGCCGCGGTCCGCCATGCACTACCCCTCAGCTCTCCCATGCGGCGGAAAATCACGGCGAGCCAAACCAGATGCAGCAACTGAAGGGTAAAAATCGTCACCAGCAGGAACAGGTTCCTGCCGTGGAACAAATATAGATCGGCCAAATAGAATAATTTCGGGAGGGGGATGCGATGATCGTTGTGCTGCTTCCACAGGAGTGCGGCGCTGTAATGGCCGTGATTCGCGGCCAACTCTTGTATGAACATCCATTGGTCCACCCAGAGGAGAGGCGTGTACACAAGGTAAACGGAGTATGCCGCAAAGAGGATCATGGCGAATCCACCGGCCAAAAGAGCATAAGAGATCCAATTGGCCATCGAGGCGGCTGGGGACGAATTTGGGCTTGACTCTGGCATGTTCCCTAGCAGGTCTTGTCGAGAATCTTCTGATCGTAAAAGCTCAGCCAACGGGGATGCTCCCGCAGCCAAGAAATCGTGCGGCCCAACCCGTCGCGGAGGCTGGTCAGCGCAGTCCAACCCGTGTCCCGCCGGATTGCGGCCGGATCTCCTACCCACACGCAGGTATCCCATGCGCGCGGCGCCATTCCACCCCACGCCGGCTCAGAGGCAACTTGGAGAAGTTCCCGGGCTTGTTCGACAACGTCTGACAGCGTGGTCTGGACGCCGCTTGCGACATTGTAGATCGCCCCGGGCGGGACGTTTTCTCCACCTGCGATGCGAATCAGCGCCTCCACCGCGTCATCGACATATACGAAGTCGCGCGCGGTATTGGGCGACACCAGCGGCGGCAACTCGCCTCGGAAACAGTGTATAAGCAGAGTGGGGATCAGTCGCGTGGGCTCCTCGTAGGGCCCGTAAATCGAGTACAGGCGCGCCGTGGCGGCGTGAAAATCGAGCTGACGGGCAGTGAACCGGCAATAGTGGGTGGCTGCCGCCTTGGTGATCGCATAATGGCTATTGGGTTCAATCCGGCTGTCTTCCCGAGCCGCGTGTGCCTGGTAGCCATACTCCGACGAGGAGCCCGCCTGAACGAATGCCTCCACGCCCAGCTCGATGCAGGAATCGAGTACGTTAGCGCAACCCAACACGTTGGTAGTGGTCATCTGTTCGAAGCCGGTCTGGCTGGCATAGGCTCCATAGGCGGACAGGTGAAAAACCCAATCCGGTTTGGCGGCAGCCATCGAGAGCCGCACCGCGTCGCGATCTGTAACATCTCCCGTGGTCACCTGGCAGTCGGCGGAGATTTCCTGGAGCCGCCAGACTTGATGGGCCTCGCGCAAAAGGAGATGGACCTGGTTGCCGTCGCGGAGCAGGCGGCGGACTAAATTGGCGCCGACGAACCCGCTAGCTCCAGTCACCAGAGTGCGCTTCATCGCTCAAAGGAAGCCTTTGTAGTCGAAAGATTCCAGGTACGGCCGCGCACGCAGGCGGATCTCTGAGATTTGCGCGGGCGTTAACTCGCGCGCCGTCTGCAAATTGACCTCCGGCGTGGGAATCCGGATCGTCCCCCAGGGATAAACCTGCTCGAGTTCGCCGCCATTCCAGGAAATCCTGGCAAGCGACTCCGCGGCTTCGAGACCCAGCCTTTCACACACCTTACCGAGGGTGCCCTTTGGATCGCGCATGACATCTTCGGCGCGTACAATATCCACGCGATCCGGATACTGCTCCTTGAAGAGCAGCGCGTAGTACTGATTCAGCGTCCACCCCAGAAGATAGTTTTCCAGCGCCATCGGAACCGGCCGCTTACTGGTGTCGGCAAACGCGGACCAGGGGTTCCGGACAACATGCAAGACGTGAGCGCCGGGAAGATCGCGCAGAATTTTGTCGGCGTCCACGGTGATGATCGGACTATAGCCGACGTACACTTTTTCGCGGCCGGTGCGCCGGTAATCCTTCCAGGCATCGAAGGTCGCCTGGAAAAACGCGCTGACGTTCGCTGCGGTGCTTCGTCCGGTTTGTTGAATGCGCCGTTCGTAAATCTCGCACCGCTCGTCGTCATTCATGTCAAAGGGCATATGCCGGAACTTGCTGACCTGCGGAGTTCGCGAACGAACCTTGCCCTCTTCGTCGATAATCGCCTTGTAATCGGCGCGCGCCGATGCGTCGAGAGAAAAAACCGGCCACCGGTATTTCACCGGGAACAGGCTGGCTAGCATATCGTTCACGAACCTGGTGCCGATCTGCGATTCGAACGGATAAACGAACATCTCCGGATGGCCGTCGAGGAAACGATGGGTGGTGTTCCCACCATTTTCGTACATCGCCCCAATCATGAGAAGGCGGAAATCGCTCATTTTGCTCCTGAGTTGTTGTCGGTAAGGTAACGGTAAAAAAGTGCGAGTTCCTGATCAGATCCGCGTCTGGGCGTCTCAAACAGAAAGCCCTGACTCGCGCTGTCACTGATCCAGTCGATCGCGAAAATCTGATTGGCGGCCGGCCATTCGATGCTGCCGAGAACGCGCGCGGTCTTCAGGCACACCGCGTGAACGCCGCAACGGCTGCGGTCGCGGTCGAGTCCCGGCGCGTATCGCGAGAAGCGCGGAATGACGCGTGAAGTGCCGGCAAAGGCAATCCCGCGCGTGAGGCAAAGTCCGCGCGTCCATCCGGGAAGACGGCACACTGCCTCGAATCCGCCGTTTCGCGCATACCCCAGTTCACCATATCCGCTGTTGGCGACCCAAACGCGGCCCTTCCACATGCGGGCGGAGTGCGGCCGGGTCAGCCCCGAACAGAACGGTTGACGGGTGCGGCCCGAGAAGATCACCCCTTGTCCATCCACCTTGTATTTCAAATGGCCCGGCCGAAGCCGTCCCAGATGACAGGAGGACGCCGAATAATAAGAATCTTGCGGGGACTGGCCGGCCGCAATGGAATTAAGCTGGATGTAGTTTCGCTCGAATACAGGCTTGCCGGCCCGCTCCACGCATTTCGGCCACCATACCCGCCGGAAACGCCCTTCCGCCTCCAGCTTCACGACCGCATTATGACCGACCGCGTTGGCGTACAAATCGCCTCCAATGAGGGCCAGATCGTGAATGTATAGGGACCCGGGATAGAAGGCTGTCGCAACCGGCACGAACGGGCTGGAGGGACGCAGGCGCACGCTGGTGTCCGTACGCGCCAGCAGGCCCGCCACAGGCTTGAGAACATAAATCTGGTTCGGGTTCCGCGTGCTGGCTAAATACATCCGGCGCGCTGCCCGGTCCACCGTCAAACCCGAGGGATGAGGGACCGGAAAAAAGGTGACGCGGGGGCGCCCGCCTCGAGCGCTCAAGGCAAGCACCAAATGTTCATACTCACGGGTGATGAACAGCGTGATTCCGAGCTGTTCGAGTATATTCCACCACTCTCCATGCGCGGAGCTTACAAGTAGCTTGGGGTCCACCTGGGAAGCATCCCGCCACTGGCTGGCGATTTGAGCCGGATCGCGCCACTCCGCCGTATGGCGATTCCATAACGCTTCCATTTGACCCTGTCTCATGGTTTGGGGGGCGAAAACGCCTTACGCATCTGCCATGCACCCAGGTACATATGAAAGGCGGAATTCAGGGAAGTGGTGCTCTTTCCCGAGTGGCGTTTCGAACTGAAAATCGGAATCTCAATGACCGGGTACTCCTCCATCCGACATATGATATTAAACTCGAGATCGATCAAATCGTCGTCGCGCGTCAATTCCAGAAGCCGCGACAGCTTTCGCGAGAAAACCTTGGGAGTGCCATTGATGTCCCAATAGGGCAGGTCAAACAGGGCCCGGCACTCCAGATTATAAAGGAGCGAACCAAGCCTCCGCCGGGCGCTCTCGCGTATTTTCCGGTTCGCTTTGATGACGGCGTCGTCGTGCACCGATCCATAAAGCAGGGCGAGCAGTAAATCCCGCGAAGTGGTCCGCGCCGAATTGGTGAAGCACAGCAAATCGCCCCTGGACTGGGACAAGCCGTAGCGTACTGCCCTGCCCCAACCGCCCGCGTCGATGCACAACGTCCGGATCGAGGAGAACTTCGATTGCAAGTCCCGGCAGATTTCGAGGGTGCGATCCCGGCGCTGTCCATTGACCACCGGCAAAATCTCGAACGCGAGAGGAAGCCGCTCCAGGCCGCTCACATATTCTTCGAGAACCGCTTGGATGTGGCTTTCCTGGTTGTACACCGGCAGAACGATCGACGCGAGCTCGACGCTCACGATGGGGATCTCCCGAAAATCGAGAGGGCGCACGCAACAATGGCCTTCCGGTCGAGACCGTGGCGCCGCCAGCAGTCCGCCTGGCTGCCGCTGGTTCCATCGGGTGGAGTCCGCACCGCCAATGGCCACAGCCGGCACGCCAGGCCGCGCGACGCGATTACCAGTCCGAGCAGCGACGCTAAGCCTCCGGAAAGTGTCTGCGCTTCTACCGATATGACGTGCGGTACTCGGGATAACAGCTCTTCCAGATCCTCGAACGGATCAGGGTTGAAACTGGAGACAACCGCGACGGAAGCTTGGATGCCCTGTTTTTCGAGGTCGATGGACGCAGCCACTGCCTCCGCGGTGATCGATCCCATGGAAACGATCGCGAGGTCCGTGCCCGGGCGAATGTTCTGAATGCGTCCGAGCGCGAAACGGCCGTCGAGACCAGAAACCACGGCCCGGTCGTCTTTGCCGAGGCTGTAATAAATCGGCCCCGGAAGCGCCCAGGTCCGCTCGACGGCCGCGTAAGCCTGGGCCGGGTCCGCCGGTATGACCAGGGTCAATCCGGGCAGCGTGCGCAGAGCGCCGATGTCCTCCAGCGCATGGTGACTGGGGCCGGCATGGCCGTATTCAAAACCCATTCCCATACCAACCAACCTCACCGGCAGCTTGTGCAACACCGGTCCGTTGCGAATGAACTCAAATGGCCGCAGCGACGCAAATGTCGCGATCGAATAAGCATACGGCAGAAAGCCGGCTTCCGCCAACCCGGTGGCGACTCCAATCAAATTCTGTTCGGCCACGCCTACATTCAGAAACCGCGAAGGAAAGCGTTCGCGAAACGGCTCCAGGGCCATGTACCCCAGGTCGCCGGTGAGCAGGAGAATGCGTTCGTCCTCCGCTGCCAGCTTGCACAGGGCCTTCACCAGAGCCTGCCTCAATCGGCTGCCTCCAGCTCTTCCATCGCCAGCCGGTACTCTTCGTCGCTCATCGGCAAGTAGTGCCAATTAATGGGCTGATCGGGTAAGTGCGATTGAGTCAGCGCCTTTCCCTCCATCATGTAGGAGACGCCGCGGCCGAAGATTGTCCGCGCCAGGACTACGTGCGGCGCATCGCCCGGACCAGACGGCGAGTTCAAGCCGGCGGACAGCTCATCGAGTGAATGACCATCGACTTCGGTGGCGCGCCAGCCAAACGCCTGCCACCGTTCCTTAAGATTGGGAAGTTCGAGGACGTCCCTGGTGCGGCCCATGGCCTGCTGGCCGTTGAGGTCGACAATGACCGTCAAATTGTGAAGACGGTGATGCGCGGAAAACATGACTGCTTCCCATATTGAGCCTTCGTTGCACTCCGCGTCGCTGATCAGGCAGAAGGCGCGTCGCGCGGAATGTTGCATCCGCGCGGCCAACGCAGCGCCGGCGGCGATGCTCACGCCGTGGCCTAAAGATCCGGCGGAGAAGTCTATTCCAGGGACCCGGCATTCCGGGTGCACGCCCAGAAGACTTCCGTCGCCGCAAAATGAGTCCAAGTCGCCATTGGCCAGCCAGCCCTTCAGATTCAGCGCCGCATAAAGCGCGAGAGCGGAGTGACCCTTCGAAAGAACGAAACGATCGCGGTCCGGGTCCGCTACCGACGAGATCCGCAGCACCCGCTGGTACAGCGCGCAAAGGATCTCCACAACACACAGGCAGGACCCGATGTGCCCTACATGCGCGCGCTTGGACTGGCGCAAGATAATCCGGCGCATTCGCTTGGGAGTCAAGGTGGCGATCGAGGCTGCCTGCGCTTCCATACCTGGAGAATCTCGCCTCACCAGTTTTTCCCGAGCGTAGAGCCTGGAGGGGCTCGAAAACTTCTGGTCATACTGTCGTTGCCGCCGACCATAATGAGGCGGCAAGTGACAGACACTCCATTAACATAACATAGCCTCACAAAGAGGTATGACTGCCGGGCGCAAAGTCGTCAGCGGCTTTACGAACACCATCTGATTAAGCCAGGCTGCAATCTTCGCTGCTGGCAGTAAGGCGCGGACTATAATACGGATCGCACCTCGAAATCTGCGGGCCCCACCGTTCGGCGAATAACTCGCGCTCCTCCCATGCGACGCCGCGCGGACGAGTGCTGGACTCCAGATGGCACAGGCGCGCCGCAGCCTCCAGAATTACCTCATAACCTGCCTGGCGCGCTCTCAGGCAAAAATCGACATCGTTGTAGTTGACCGGAAAGTGAGGATCGAATCCGCCCAGTTCCTCAAAAACTTCGCGACGGAACGCGATGCACGCTCCGGTCACCGCGCTCACGTTGCGCGTGACCGCAGTCCACGGCCAGAACCCGCCGTCCAGGGTTCCCCTGCCAGGATGCCCAACTGCTCCCATCAACCCTAGAGCGATGCCGGCATGCTGGATCGAACCTGAGGGATAGAGGAGCAGCGCGCCAACCACACCCACTTCCGGACGCTGCACCTGCGCCACCATCACCTCCAGCCATGAGTTGCACAACGGCCGCACATCGTCGTTGAGTAACACGATTACTTCGCCCCTGGCTGCTTTCACCCCCAAATTGTTCATCGTAGAGAAGTCGAATCGGCCCGAATATGGCACGCGTGTGCAGGAGGAACCCGACAGTACTCTGTCCAGTTTGTTCTTTTCCTCGGCAACATGCTCCACTACGATCGTTTCGCGATGAGGGTACGCGGTCGTGCGTTCGAGCGCGTCCAGACACTTTTTCAGGAGCACGGCCCGACGCGAGCAGATGACGATGCTCACCAGAGGCGAACCCCGTACCTTGCGGCGAATTGCGAATCCAGTCCCCACAGGCTCCACGCTAGCCGCGATGCCGTGCTCGGCAATGAAGCGCTCCAGCGCATGTCTCGCGCTTTCCGGGTTGTAGCAGTCCTCCCCAGCGCGCATTAGAATTCGCGGCACGCGATGAAATCGCACCGGTTGCTCGGTCAGCCGCAAGGCAAGGTCGAACAGGTAAGCGCCTTTGGAGCCTTCCCGAAACCCGCCGACGGCCCGAAATGCGCCGGTGGATACCACTAAAAATCGACCCAGGTATAATGGCGAAAAAATCAAGTCCGGCGACCATTCGGGCTTGAAGACCGGAAGGCGCCGCGCGCCAGAAGGGGACAAATGATCCTCGTCGCCATACAGCACGTCAAACCGGTCGTTCTGGAGTTCCGCGGCGAGTTCGGACTGCGCGTTGGATGTGAGACGGCTCTTAGGACTTAGAAATACCAGGTAATCGCTGGCTTCCTCCCACGCCGCCCGATTCAGAGACGCAGCCGGCTCGTCCCCCACTCTCACCACTTTGAAGCGCGGCTCATAAGAAAGTTCGCTCTCCGCCATCTTGCCGGATCTTTGACTCTCCAGCCAAAGCCGGTACACCCGTTGTTTCTCCCTGCCCATCGCGCCGGGATTCAGCAGACCCACTGCACGCGCCTTGATCAAACTGGTAGCGTGACCGATTCGCTGCAAAATGCGGAAAACCCTGCTGTCTTCGAGTGCCCACAATCGTGCGTCCATCTCCCGTTGGTTCGCGACCAGCCGGTCTATGCGTCGAACGAGTTCGGCACCATCCTGCTCCCGGTGTGCCGGTTTCCTTGCCTCCAGGTCCACCGTTTCGCCGGGTGCGTTGTCCGCGCGCAGGATTTCCAAAGCCTCTTGGAACACATCATCCTTAGGCACCCCCTCATTATTACACCGTATTTAGCGCTGCGGGGCAAACCCGTCAGAGGTCCCGAATCTGCTCGGCGCCGGAGATGAAGTGGATGCTGGGGCAAACGCGCATGGGGAATTCGTCGTACGCCACACCCCCGCGCCAACGGTTGTGGCTTTCGGCGGACAGGTAATACGTCTCGCTGTCCTCTGACAGACGGCTTAGAGTACTGTTCAAGCTGGCCGGAGAGAACCCGAATCCCTCTGCCATCAGCCGCAGACCTGCCAGATGCTCGGCTGCGCCGCGGCCACGGTATACATGGTCAACCGCGTGAATGGAGACACCTGAAGACTTCAGGTATTTCCTGAGCCCGCGCAAAACGCCCAGCATACCTTCGGCAGGAACGTGCTCCAGCACGGAAATGGAATAGATGCAATCGAACTTCCCGGCGGGAATGCTCTCCAGCCGATCGTGAAACTGCGATCTTACGAAGTGCAGATGGGCATATCGCCGACGGAACTCCTCGTACTCGACCGGCCCGTTTCCAGATCCGTCATAGGGATCGACGATCCAAGCTTCGTACCCCATTCGCGAAAGCTGATCCGCCACCAAGGGCTCGCCAGCGCCGATTTCAAGTATCCGCCCGGGACGGCCGACCTTTGCCAGAACTGCTTTCAGTATCCACGGCCGTTGCAGGTCCTTGAGATCTCCATTGGACGTCGCAAGCTCGTGTAAATGGTCGAAACTGTCGCAGAAATCGCGCACCGTCCCATAGCCCAGCGGCTCCGTCGGATAAGACTGATATCGCAGGACAATGGGTGCGGCTTCAGGATCCATCTGCACCAATGGCCCTTCCGCCGGCGATTTGTTTACCCGCTGATCCATGTGGTTCGCCGGTTCCCTTTCTGTGTCTCGCCTGTAGCTCAGGGCTCGACTCGTGGCCGCCAGGCGGGCGTGTCCAAACCTTCGATCGGGCTCCAGATAGGCGCCCTCGGCCCACTCGTTCCAGGCATTTACAAACAGAACCGGTTCCTGGACCGCCGCCACCTGATGCGTCTGTTCCACCAGGACTCTGAGCCAATGTTCGTACAGTTCCGGGGACGAATGAATCAGGATGTGCGCCCTGGTCCCGCGCCGGGCTGTATTATCCCAGGCCGGCATGACTCCGCGATACCAGACGTAGTCGGGCCACGGCCGAGCCAGTTGGTTTTCGACAATCGTGGGATAATCCTCCAGGTAACCTTCAAAATCGGCTCCGATTCCCGGGAGCGAGTGCGGGTCTACCAGCGCCCTCTTCGTATGCGGTGGAAATTCCACAGCGGCGTCGAATCCGTACTGGCGAGGGTCGTCGACCCCGAAACTTTGGACGGCGCACAGATGGATCTCTCCAATGCCCTCGCTCGCACACACCTTGCGCCAGATTTGAGCGGTCCGCACCGGGTCCGGAAGCTGGCTCACCCGGTACACCAACAGCATCGGCGCGCCGTTTATGCGAATGTATCTGGGATCTTTGAAAAAGGGGATGATCTCCCGAATGAACCGTTCGCCTGCGCCGGAGTAGTCCTGCGCGATCAGAACATCATCCGCGGCTCCGTCCCAATTGCGCGTCCAGTTCTCGTTGGCCCAACATAAGCAGAACGGAAAATCCGGCCGGCCGCTGTGAAGCATCTGCTCAACAGGCCTCTCGAGCACTCGCCTCCCGTTGAACCAGTAGTAGTAGTAGCAAAACCCGTAGACGCCGTATTGCCGCGCCAGCGCGGCCTGCTGCTCCATGATTTCGGGCAACCGCAAATCGTAAAATCCGAGGTCCGCGGGCAACTGGGGCTGGTAATGGCCAACGAAGTTAGGCCGCGCCTGCGCCACGGAGGTCCACTCGGTGAACCCTTTGCCCCAGTTCTCGTCGTTTTCAGGAATCGGATGAAATTGCGGCAGGTAAAACGCAATAAGCCGCGCCGAGGGCTCCGCATCCGTGGTCGTGACAGCGTTCGTGCGGCCCTCACTCAAGATTGCTTCGTAGAACGTCTTGATGGGAGGAACGTTGATCTGCCAGTCCAAGCGTCGCAGGGCAAAATTTCGCCCGTTACGGCCGATTCGCGCCGCCAGTTCCGGGTCGCCCAGAAGGCCTTCGATCTTTCCGGCGATCTCGATGGCGCTCCCTTCCTGAAGCAAAACGGCGTCCGTTCCATCCCTCAGGAAGCGCCCCAGATTGGTTTTTGGCAGCACCACCGCTTTGCCCGAAACCAGAAATTCCGGTAGCTTGGAAGGGAACCGATAATCGTTGAACCGATCGGATCGTCCCGGCTGCACCAGCAGAGTCGCCGCCGAGAGCAGAGCAGGCATCTCGGCGCGCGGGAGAAATCCCAGGTCGGCCACGGCCCCGGATTCGACGGCTTCGCGAATCCAACTTTGATCCTGGACGTGATTCCACCCCGTCTTCAGAAGACGGATCGACACGCCCGCCCTTTTCAGCACCTGTACGGCAAGAAACAAACTCCGAACCTCAGCCGCATTCGAGTCATGGATATTCCCGCTGTAAACCAGGATGTTCCGGGCATCCAATTGATGACGCCAGGGCGCCGCCGGCTCGCGAAATTGTTCGTCGAATCCAGGCCAGAACACCAGGCTCGGAACAGGCGCAAGTTTGAATTCCAACAGCCGGTCCATCAGCGCCGTCACCCCCGCGGCGCCTTTAAGAAAGCCTTTGTATCGCAGTGGATGGGAGCGGTGCTCAGGAACCAGCCGGTCTAACGTGTCCGCCGGCAGCTTCTCGAGATCTGCGTAGCTGTAACCGGGACACTCGCTCTCGAGAATGACTTCTTCGTTGTCCTCCAGATGCACCAGGTACGGGCACGAATGCAGTTGTGCCAGGCGTTCCGTCAGCTTCCTTACAAGCTCCCGTGGAGTCCATGCGTGGATCAGGCTCGGGCCCTTTCCGTCGGGGAAACTCACTCCATCGGCCGCCTGAACATAGGAGAGAATTTCAAAATCGGCAACACCGTGAGACCGGATTGTGCCGGGATCGTTGGGAACGCAAACCGCACAGCGAACTCCCAGTCTGGTCAGGATGTTGGCGATGCTGAAAATGTGCATCGCACTGTTCCCGGAGAAGTCGCAGTGGCTCACGAAAACAACGTTCATGAGTTAAACCGCCGCCGCCATCTTCTTAAGCTCATAGCCTGGAGAGGTCAGGCTGAAGTTGGGGTTGTAGCACCTGTCGCCATACTTCGCGATCCCGCCCCAGCGGTCCGCGAACAAAGCCCTGTCCAGCGGCGACCCGTCAGTTGGTCTCGACCTTCGCAAAATTACCCGCGGGGTAACAATATTCCGAAACCCCGCGGTACAAGCCCTCAGACTCAGATCGGCGCCTGCGTAGAGCGAATCCTGGTAGTAGGCGACCAGCCCACCGCTCGCTTCCAATTTCTGGCGCGAGATCATCAGGCACTCGCCTGAGACACACGAGACCTCCCGCGCGCAGGACAGAGACCCGGCGTAACCATCGGAATCCGCACGCCACCCCTGCATCGGGTAGCCGACAATTCCGTTCATGCCGAGAACCAATCCCGAATGCCACACTGTGCCGTCCGGATTGACGATCAGCGGCGCCGCGCAGGCAATCTGCGGTTGCTCGCAGTACAGCAGCAGATGCTCGATCCAGTCCGGGGTAAGAACTTCAAGGCCCGGGTCGATCCAAAGAAGGTACTCCGCCTCCGCTTTGAAATTGGAGTACGTCTCGATGATTTGAACGCTAGGAGTTCTCGCCCGAGGCGCGGGTTTGATGGTCAGCCGGTGCGCCAGTGCCGGATGAGGCTCCGCCACTGCCGGAATACGCATCCGCTTCAAATGGGCGTTTACGGCCGACGCCTGAATCGGCTCGATGGGGCCCTTCTCGTCTCCATGAAACGCCACGCTGCCTGGAATTCTGCGCCAGAAGTACAAAATCTTCGGCAAATGGTGGATTTTTCCGCTTTTTTCCGATACCCGCAGCATGAATTCAAAATCCTGCACCCGGTCGAATCTGGCGTCGAAACCGCCCAGTTCCACCGCCAGGCTTCGCCGCACGACCAG
>Ga0302325_10025486_pt1 | contig 12290 bp, 10 predicted proteins | sample Palsa_T0_2_FD_201948 | JGI IMG/M metagenome (GOLD analysis project Ga0302325, IMG submission 201948) | Peat permafrost microbial communities from Stordalen Mire near Abisko, Sweden - Palsa_T0_2 | ecosystem: Environmental > Terrestrial > Soil > Palsa > Peat permafrost | place: Sweden: Abisko...
GAAGCCGCGTATATCCTGCTCACCACCGATGTACTGACGGGAATAAGGTGGGATTACGTGTCCGTTGTATCCAAAGTAGGTTCCGCCTGTGAGGTGAAACGCGATCACATTCTTTCTCCACCTCGGCGACAACTTGTAATACTGCATATCAAAGACGGGACGAATGGTCTCAACATTTCCGCCCAAACCGGCCACTTCCACCGAGAAGAAGATGCTCTTTCCGCCGGTGGGATTGAGCGGATTATTCTTCGAGTTATAGGTGTAGGACGGAATAATTTTGCTCGTTCTCACGCCATCAAGGGCGTTCGGACCGCTCACATTGTCGAAGTACAAGTACTGGAAGTAATTCGTAGCGCCGGTGGTTTTGGCCACGATGCTGGAAATGTCGTAAGAGTAGCTGATGCCTATGCGCGCAAAAGTCCGCTTGATCACATGACTGGTTGAAGCCGAAAGGCCCCTGGAATCCTGAACGTAATTCAGCAGGTTCGCGCTACCGAGCGAGTTGTAATAGGCCGTGAGGTTCTGATTGGACAAAATCGACGCTTGCCGGGCCTGATCGTAGTTGTATCGCGAGATGAAGACCTGAACGCCGAGCAACCACTGCGAATCGAACACGTGGGGTTCGGTGAAGCCCAGGGTGGCCGAGCGTGTCACGGTGCCCAACTGCGTATTCAGAGACAACGTTTCACCCAAGCCAAGGAAGTTGTTGGTCGAGTAGTTGAGGCCCACGAACGTGCCCGCAATACCTGACACGCCGCCATTCAAACCGATCTGATTCTTCCCCTTTTCCTTCAACTTGAGAAGGATGTCGACGGTGTTCGAGTTTGAATTGCGCTTCAGTTCCGTCGCTTCTTCGGACTTTAAGACCTCGAAGTACCCAAGCTGGTTCAGCCGCAGGATGCTTGCATCCCAGAGGCGCGCGCTGTAAATGTCGCCCTCGTCGAGCAGGATCTCGCGCCGGATCACCTTATCGCGCGTGGTTGTGTTGCCGGTAAAATCGATGCGGCGTACGAAGAACTGCTTGCCTTCGTCGGCGGTGATCGTCAGGTCGACCGTGTCGGTGTTGGGAACAATGTCGATGGCCGGTTCCGGAACGAAATCGATATAGCCGAAGTCACCGTAAAGCTTCGTCAGGTTTTTGATGCCGTCGCGCAGCTTGTTGATGGCGAACACATCGCCGTTATCCATACGGAACAACTGTTTGGAAAGCACATCGGGAGTTCGGAAGAGCTTCACGCCCACGTAGTTGATCTTGTGCAGGCGGAATAGGTGGCCTTCTTCGATCGGGATCGTCAGGTTCGCGTCTTTGCCTGGCTTGCTCTTCGGAAAAAAGGGAAGCGGCAGCAGTTTCTTGCCGCCCGGGGTATCAACGATGGTCAGAGTGTGGTCCAGAACCTTCGCCGTGAAATAGCCCTTTTGCTGATAAGCATCGCGAATGCGCTCTTTGTCTTCTTCCAGCTTGCTGGAATCGTAGGTCTTGGCAAACAGGCTCTCGAAGAAGATCGAGTACGGAATTCCGATGGGGTGAAGATTCTTCATCGCCCGGATTACGTCCTTCGAGCTGAAAACCTCGTTCCCCAGAATCGTGATCGTACCCACCTTTACCTTGGGGCCTTCATTCACATTGAAAACCACTTCCAGCGAGGAAGGCGGAATGCGGCGGATCTGCGGTTCCACAATTGCAAACTGCCGCCCGCGCTCGGACAGATACTCCTTAATCACGACCGCGGCACGCTGAACCTTGTTGGGGTCATACTGCGATTCCACAACCAAGCCCACTTTGCGTTCCTTGAAGCGATCGAGAATTTCGGACGTGGTGAGCGACTTGATGTTCTCGTACTTGATGCTGCGGATGACCGCGCGCTCGGTGACGATGAAGCGCAGGATCAGGCCGTTCGGACCGGGCTCGGCTTCCAGACGAATGTCGTCGAAGCGCTGCTGATTCCACAACGCATGATAATCGCGGTTCAGCGTCTCTTCGTTATAAGTGTCGCCAACTTTGGTGAAAATCAGCGCCCTGAGAGTGTCCTGCGGGACACGGCGCGCGCCACGGAATTGAATCTCGCCGATTACATTCTCGTTAACACCTGGAGCGATGGGGGTGGTACTCGGAACTTGCTTCGGGGCTTCAAACGGTGGTGCGGGCTTTGCTTGACCCGGAGGGACCTGGCCCGGTTGAGCTTTCGCCGGATCTTGGCCCACGGGTACCGCTTCGAATGGGTTAGCAGGTTTCGGCGCGGCTGGCGGCTGGGCTGGGGGAGCCTGCGTCGACGCCGGGACCGGAGTTTGCTGGGGTGTTGCTGGGGGAGCTTGAGACCGCGCGGGTACGAGGGCGACGAGGCCCTGCAGGCAGAGAACAGCGGCGGTCAGGCACGGTGGCCTGAGAAACTTCATGAAGACGTGTACCCTTTCCAGTCGACGAACCCTAGATTGACGCGTTTGAACCATCACGCGTTTCTCCCATCACGTCGAGCGCCGGAGTTGAATTACTTAGTCTAACCGATCCGGGGACCCCCAAACAAATGGGCCGCATAAACAACAGGTGATATCGAGCGTCACACCGGCGCCGTCCGCACCTGGCCGGAAGGGAAGCCCGCTCCGGGTGCGCGATTCTGCCTGCGGCTACCGAACTAACTGTGCACATCATTTCCAAAAATCCTCTAGCCGCGGACAACGCCGATGGAAACCAAGAATTTGATTTTGTCCTATCCGCGTTCATCGGCGTTGTCCGCGGCTACGTTTCATGCGGCTGCTTTGGCTTCCAGAGGCGGCTTGTTGAGGCAGCAGCGTTTGAATTTGATGCCGGAGCCGCAGGGGCAGACCGTGTTGCGGCCGGGTTGAGGGGTTACTCGGATCGGGCTTTGTGCACTTTGTGCAGTTTTTTCGATTTGGGCGGATTGCACAGTGTCGAAATTTTCGCTTTTGGAGGCCGGGGCGGTTGCGGGTTCGGCGGGCGGGAAGGTCTGGGCTTCTTTGCGCCAGCCTTGCGTCTGGCCATCGATGGCTTCGAGTTGTGCGGGGAGCGGGGAGAAAGCTTTCAGGGCTTTCTGCTCAGAATCGGTGGCCATCTTCATGATGAACGTGGCCGCGCGGAAACGGACGGATGGGGAGGATTTCGGGTCGGTGATGCATTCCCTGATTGCTTGCATCGCGTCTGAAGCGAGTTCGATGGCTTCGTCTTGCCAATAGCGGCGCTGTTCGCGGGCGGCGAATTCGAGTTCGCGGGCGAAAGCGGGGATGGTGCGGCGCCAATAGCCTACTGTGTTGCGGTGGAGCTTTTCGGATTTGGCGGCCAGGTGGATGGACCATCCGCAGGCGAGACGGGCAATGACGCGGTGCTGCTGCTCGGTGAGCGTGGGATCGGGGGAATAGTCGGCGATATCAATCCGGGTAAAGTTGAGGTTCATGTGAGATCCTTTCTGGCCATAGAGTAGCTCAGCGGGTGGTGCGGGCTGGGTTGCGGAAGGGCGGATTGTTCAGTGAAATCAGTGGGATAGGGGAAATTGAAATCGTGTGAACGGTACCGCTTGCTGTCGCGCGCGGCTCAGAAAGGCGTGTATGGGTCAGAAACACGGGGGGCGGGCGGTAAACTCCTGGTAAAAGAAATGTAAACAAACTGGCCTCGTGCGGCACCCCCCTCCCAACCCGTCGTTACAATGCCATCAGATATGCGCACCATCCTGGTCATCGACGACGACGAAAACCTACGCGATACGGTCGTTCTGATGCTGGAGCGCGACGGCTTCCGGCCACTCCAGGCCGCGGATGGCAAGACTGGGCTCGAACGTGCCCTCATTCATAAGCCGGATCTCATCCTGATCGACCTGCGCCTTCCTGGAATGAGCGGTATCGAGGTCTGCAAACAGCTTCGCGCGTCGCGTGTCCAAACTCCCTTGATTGTGCTCAGCGCCGTCGGCGAAGAGATGGATAAGGTCCTGCTCCTCGAAATCGGCGCCGACGATTACGTCGTAAAGCCGTTCGGAACGCGTGAGCTTTTGGCCCGAATCCACGCGGTGCTCCGGCGCTCTTCGCCCGATTCACATGTTCCGATCCGTTTTGCCGATACCGAGGTCGATCTCGAACGCCGGGTTGTCACGCGCCAGGGTAAGCCGCTCAAACTCACGCCCGCCGAATATAACCTCCTGACCTTCTTCCTGCAAAACACTGACCGCGTTCTCAAGCGCGACGTCATCCTGAACTCGGTTTGGGGCTACGAATCCTTTCCTAACACCCGGACTGTGGATGCCCACGTCGTGCGGTTGCGACAGAAACTGGAACCGGAACCGGCCTCCCCGCGGCATTTCGTCACCGTCCATGGCGTTGGATATCGTTTTGTCGTCTAAGGCATGCCTACAGCCGGCGCAATCCTGGGCGTAATCCTGATCGTGGAGGATAGCGAGCCCTGCATCACCACCCTCGAAATGGCGCTGCTCGGCATGGGCGCACTTGAAACCCGCACCGCCAGGACCGGCGCGGAAGCTCTCATGTTCCTTTCCTCCGCGGATCACCCTGTGCGAGCCATCGTTACCGACCTGCAGTTGCCCACGATGGACGGCTACGAGTTGATTGAATGGGTTCGTGGCCGCGCTTCTCAAGCCGCATTGCCGATCATCGTCACCAGCGGCGATTCAGATCCCGGTAATTCCGAGCGCCTACGCTTACTTGGCGCCGACGCTTATTTCGTTAAACCTTACTCACCGGCCGCAGTTCGCCGTACTCTGGAGAAATTACTCCATGCTTCATAAATTACTTATTATTTTCGCCGTCGCTGCTTCGGTTCAAGCTCAAACAGCCACTCCGCTCGACCAGATTCTCGCGCGTCTCGACCGTCTCGAAAGCGAGAATCAGAAACTTCTTGAAGAAGTCCGCGAACTCCGCCAAGAACTGAAGAGCGCGCCGCCCACATCGTCGCCTGCCCCGGCAACAGCCGATGCTGTACCGCCATTAGCGGAGCGCGTCGATGTCCTTGAACGCCGTTCCGAAGAGGTGGACCAAGCCAAGGTACAGGCCGCCCAGCGCTTTCCTGTCACGATCAGCGGCATGGCCCTTTTCAACGTTTTCGCCAATGGTAAGAACGGCGGTTCCCAACAGGATCCTCTCGCCGCCACTCTGACTTCGGGCCCGAGCAATTCGGGAGCAACCCTTCGCCAAAGCGTGATCGGCCTGCGCTACGATGGGCCCGAAACGTTCGGGGGAGGGAAGGTCAGCGGCGCTCTCGACCTTGACTTGTGGGGCGGTGACAGCACGTCGCTCAATCACCTTCTGCGACTGCGCACTGCTACCATCCGCATCGATTGGACCAACACTAGCGTCTCCTTCGGCCAGGACAAACCGCTAATCGCTCCGCGCGATCCCGATTCCCTTGCCCAGGTTGCGTACTCTCCCCTCACCGGGGCTGGGAACCCGTGGCTCTGGCAGCCCCAGGCGCGTGTGGAACAACGCTTTGCCTTGAATGAAACTTCGGGCGTGCGTTTGCAGGGTTCGCTTTACCAGACGCGCGAATCGTACTCAAATCTTCCCGCACAGTACCAGAGCGCTACGGTGGCAGCCCGCCCCGGTTGGGAAGGCCGAGCCGAATTCTGGAAGCACTGGGGCGATCAGCAGAAACTCGAAATCGCCACGGGCTTTCACACGAGCTTCAGTAAGGTTGAAGGCGCTTCGATCCCTTCGGATACGGTTTCGTTCGACTGGCTCGTCGACCCGCTCCCACGTTGGGAGATTACGGGAGCCTTCTATCGCGGTCAGAATCTGAGCCCGATCGGCGGAGGTTCCGGCATCACTCTTTTAGCCACGGACACACTGCAGGGCGTCCGCCAGGATTCCGGCTGGGTGCAGAACTCCTTCCGCATCACGAAGCGGCTCAAGATCAACGGATTCGCGGGTGAACAATCCGATCGCCCGTCCGATCTTGCCAGCGCCGCGCTGCGCAGCAACCTCGCTTGGGGCGGCAACTTGATGTACCATCTCGCGCCCAACGTGGTCACCAGTTTTGAAGCTATGCAGTTGCGAACAAAATATATGAACGTCGGCCTGCGCCTTACCGATCACTATGACTTGGCCATCGCTTATCTTTTTTAGCCTGTTCCCATGTCTTTTGAATGCGGCCACAGTGTCGGGCCGCATCGAACTAACCGGCACCCGAGTGAAGGATATGTCCGGAGTCGTCATCTGGCTCGACCCGGGGAGTTCGGTGCAGCCGCAGCCCTCCTCCGCTCACGCGGTCATGAAGCAGAAGGATAAGACCTTTGTCCCGCACATTCTGGCAATCGAATCCGGGACTACGGTGGACTTCCCTAACGCTGACCCCATTTTCCATAACGCCTTCTCCAGCTTTGACGGCAAGATTTTCGACGTAGGTCTTTATCCGCCTGGAACCTCCCGCACGGTTCGCTTCGATCGAGTCGGTGTGGTGCGGGTATTCTGCAATATTCATTCGGCTATGAGTGCTGTGATCGTGGTTCTGAATCACCCTTGGTTCGCTGTCTCAACCCGCGACGGCGGCTTTCAGATCCATGATGTTCCCGAAGGCGATTACACGTTACACGTTTATCATGAGCGCGCTACGCCTGCGACCTTGGCCGCTTTGACCCATACGATCTCGATCAAGCTGGAACATGTGGGCTTGCCCCCAATCGCCATTTCAGAGACAGGTTATCTGCCGGCTCCACACAAAAATAAGTTTGGGAAGGACTATCCTCACACTACGATCTATACGGAGCACCTGCGATGAGGCTGTCGCTCCTGTGGAAGGTGTTGCTCTCCATCTCGCTTTCCCTGACGTTGCTTTTCGGTGTTACGGGGTGGCTGGTTCAGAATCACGCTATCAGCACCACGACGATTAGCCTCGAAGCCGAAGTTCAATCCAGCCTCAGTGCCTACGAATCCCTCTGGCGCGCCCGTAAGGACGAACTTGCCAGCGTCAGTCTGATCCTGAGCACTATGTCCGACGTTCGCGCGGCCTTCGGTACTGGCGACCAGGCCACAATCCGCGATAGTGCAGGGGAACTCTGGTCGAAGATCTCAGGTCGCGTCGCTATCTTCGTTGTCACGGATCCCCGCGGCGCCGTCATCGCATCGCTTGCATCCGGACCCATCATGCTGAAGAGCAAGTTGGACGAAGTCGAGGCTGTCTCCACGTCGTTCCCTCACCAATCATCGGGCGTCCTGCAACAGAATGGCCGCCTCTATCAGATCGTCATCACACCGGTGTATGTACAGTCACCTGCGGGTCCAGGCCTTATCAACGTGCTGGTTGCAGGTTTCGCCATCGATTCCAACTTTGCTCATGACCTAAAGACCTCTACCGGTGGTAGTGACTTCATTTTTCGTGCAGGGGGCCGCACAGTTGCATCGACGATCCCATCGAACGCGGCTCCAAACGATGCGCTTTCACGCGTAACGAAGCTGCTCGATGTCCGCGGCCAGCCCATCGGAGAGCTGCAAATCTTGCGTTCATTCGCCGCGGCCCAGCAGCGCATTGGAAACCTGCGCCGTCAAATCACCATTGTTTGGGCGCTGGCCGTATTCGCCGGCCTCGTGCTGACGTGGTTCATGTTCGCCTCGATTCGCAGCGCCCGCGAGGAACTTGTCCGTCAGGAGCGCATCTTTACTATTGGCCGTCTTGCGACTTCCATTGTTCACGACCTGCGCAATCCGTTGGCGGCCATCTACGGTGGTGCGGAGATGCTCGTCGACCAGGATCTGCCGCCGGAATCGGTGAAACGTCTGGCCGGCAACATGTACCGTTCATCGCGCCAGATTCAGGAGATGTTGCAGGACTTGGTCGATGTCTCGCGGGGTAAGTCTCCTTCGCTAGAGCTATGCAGGCTTGCCGATATCGTTGAGGCTGCTTGCGGCTCTCTTGCTCACGACAAGGTTTCGATTCACAGCGAGATTCCTATCGATATCGAACTTCCATTGGAACGTGCGCGGATGGAGCGGGTATTCTCAAACCTGCTAGGTAACGCGGTGGAAGCGATGCCGGGCGGTGGAGAAATCCGCATTAGTGCTTCCCGTCAGAGCAAGTCGGTCGTGGTTCAAGTGGAGGACAACGGACCCGGGGTCTCGGAATCCATCCAACCGCGTCTTTTCGAGCCGTTCGCGAGCGCGGGCAAGAAGAATGGCCTCGGTCTGGGCCTAGCGCTTTCCCGCCAAACTGTTCAGGCGCACGGTGGTGAAATTTGGTCGGAAGCGAAGCCCGCTCCGGGGGCAAGATTCTGTCTCCGGCTGCCTTGCTAGCGTTAGACTAAGTCCTTAAGTTCAGAAATCCGGTACGTATTTCGTCCGACTGGCAAGGCGTCGGCAGGAGTGCCGACGCGGCTCGCAAGAGTGCGAGCGCCACGATTGATATGGGAGTGTATTTGAGCGGCCAGTGATCGGCGGATTTAGTAAGTGCGCCCTATGTTGGCAGGCAGCTGAAGCGCGGAGTAGTTGTCACCAGACCGAACGATCCGGTACCCCTTCCTTACGCGCGGGGCTCTGAAACGCGGGCACGGCTCAGGAATGGACGGCCATTCCACTGCTCGAACTGCTGGATTTAGGATAATAGAGGGCGTGCCCACGGAAAAGGATCTCCTTGAACGCATCCGCGAATTGGAGGCGATGAACAGCGCTCTGCAGGACAAACTTGATGAGATCTGGTCTATCCTCGCTCCGGTCTATGAGCCGGATGACGATGGACAGGACGAATCGTCGCTCGTCCAGATCGATCTTCCGAACAAGCGGCCTTCATCTTAGGCATTACTTCTTTTTCCGTTTCCACCAGATCAGCCCGGCGATGACCATCACCAATGCTATCGTTGCGGCAAGCGCTCCCCGATGGATCAATCCTTCCAGCCGCGGCCATTGATCTCCCACGAAGTAACCGATGCTCAGGAATGTCAGCACCCAGATCACACCGCCCGGATACGCGAAAATCGCAAACTCGTCATAAGGCAGTTCCGTCGTCCCTGCAATCAGGGCGGTGAAATGCCTGACGCCCGCGAGAAAATATCCGAAAAAAAGGGTCCATCTTCCGTACCGCTCAAACGCATCCTTGGCCTTTTGAAGATGCGGTCCCGCCAGCCTGCGCAGCGCGAAGGCCACACCACGCCGCCCGAGGTAGTAACTCACAGTAATTCCGCAAAGGCTTCCAGCACACGCGCATAGCGCGGCCGGTACCGCGCCCAACGTGCCTCTGTGAATCAAGACGCCAGCCAGCACCAGAATCGTTTCGTCCGGAATCAGCGGTCCCACGATCCCCGCGCACAGCAACAGAAAAATCGCCAGGTAACCGTACTGCGCCAGCAGTTGTTCGACCCAACTCATGCAGCCGACCGCGCTGCACCCAGCTCGTCGCGAATCTCACGCACTGCCGCCGCTGGATCCTTAGCGCGGGTCACCTGCCGCCCGATCACCAGGTAATTCGCGCCATCGCTTATCGCCTCAGCAGGTGTCGCGACGCGCTTCTGATCGGCCGCAGCCGCTCCCCGGGATCTCACGCCGGGTGTCACGACCAATGCCTCGGGACCGGCCTGGGCGCGAATCCTGCGGGCCTCGAGCGGCGAGGCCACCAATCCGTCGATTCCGCAGGCCATGGCGTTATGCACTCGCAGCGTTACAAGGTCGCCCACCGGCACGCGATACCCGAGGTCCTTCAGATCGGCTTCGTCAAAGCTAGTCAATACCGTAACTGCGAGCAGCTTTAGTGGGGAATCGCCGCGCCCTTCCACAGCCGCGCGCATCACCGCGTTGCTTCCATGTACTGTCAGGAAGCTCACGCCGGACTGCGCCACCTGCGCAACCGCTCGCTTAACCGTTTCCGGAATGTCGTAAAACTTCATGTCGAGGAACACCTTCTTGTGAGCCGCGAGGAGTCCCCGGACGAATTCCATTCCCGCCGAAGCATACAGCTCCATGCCGACTTTATAGAACGAGATATCGTCACCAAGCGCCGCAACCAGTCCCGCGGCCGCGCTCTTGCTCTCGAAGTCCAGAGCGACTATCAACGGATCGTTTTCAGACAATGTGGATCGCCTTTGTGGTTGGTTTGACAACTCGGCCGATTCTATAGGCCGCCGCATAGTTTAGCATCAACTGGACCGCATCCTCTTCGGGCAGCGATATCAAAAGGCCCCCCGAAGTCTGGGGATCGAACAATAAATCGCTCACTTCACCGGTCGCTTCAACGAACGGCATCACAAACTCCCGATTATTCCTAAGCCCGCCGGGTATCGCGCCTTGCTCTGCGTATTCGACCGCGCCTGGAAGAAACTGCACGGCTGCTTGATCGATCTCGACGGTTACACCGCTTCCGCAAGCCAGCTCCCGAGCATGTCCCAAGAGCCCGAAGCCCGTTACATCCGTGCACCCATGCACATCGAACTTCAGCATCGTTTCGCAAGCGGCGCGGTTCAAAGTCAGCATCGATTCGACCGATGCCGCCACATCGCCTTCGCGCGCGATCCCCTGTTTCAGCGCCGTCGAAATCACCCCAGTCCCGATGCGTTTCGTAAATACCAGCACATCCCCAACCCGTGCACCGGCGTTCGCTTTCACCCGTTGTGGATGCACCGTGCCTGTTACTGCATACCCAAATTTGAGTTCCGTATCCGTGATGCTGTGGCCGCCTAGAATGGCCGCGCCGGCTTCGTGAATCTTGTCGGCGCCACCGCGCATGATCGCTTCGAGATCCTCCAGGTCGCCATCGCCCGGCCACGCCAGAATACTGAGCGCCGAGATCGGGTTTCCGCCCATTGCGTAAACGTCGCTTAATGCGTTCGCGGCGGCAATTGCGCCGAAGGTGTAAGGGTCGTCGACAATTGGTGTAAAGAAGTCGACCGTTTGGACGAGCGCCACTTCGGGCGTGAGTTGATACACACCGGCGTCGTCGGAAGTATCGTATCCGACGAGTACATTCTCATTGCGCACACGTGGAAGCGCGGCCAGCACGCGGTCCAACACCTTTGGACCCAGCTTGGACGCTCAACCCGCGGCTTTTACGTGCGCCGTTAGTTTGCGATTCGACATCTGAGACAGAACATTCCTCTATAATCACAGGTAATCATGAACGCCCGCTTCCTGTTGCCGCTCCTGTTCCTTGCCGCGCCCATTCTCCAGGCCGCGGCGACCGTTCCTACCAACGACCCACGCATGAAGGGCGCTTACCGCAAGGCCGATGAGAACGGCTGGACCATGGTTCATCTCGAAGGCGCGCCCTCTGAAATCGGCTTCCAGAATGGCTATCTGATGGCCAGCGAAATAGCGGAACTCAAGAATGTCGAAGCGCTTGAGTTATCTCACGACAATAAGAAGAGCTGGAACTTCTTTCGCGAGGCCGGGAAGAACGTGCTTTGGCCGCACATCGAGCCGGAGTATCGCGAAGAACTGCAGGGCATCGTGGCCGGAGTAAACGCGAAAGGCATCAAGCTCGATATATGGGACGTAGTCGCTCTCAACGCGTCTCTCGAATGGTCCTACTTCGTTCAGGAGACGGCGAAGAAAAAAAAGCCCGCCGTTACAGGCGATCATTGCAGCGCTTTTGTGGCGACGGGCAGTTACACCAAAGACGGCAAAGTCATCATCGCCCACAACAACTGGACTGCCTATCTTGATGGCGAACGCTGGACCGTTGTCTATGACATCGCACCGGCCAAGGGCAATCGTTTCGTGATGGACGGACTTCCCGGGGTGATCCACAGCGCCGACGATTTCGGCGTCAACTCATCGGGCATCATGATCACTGAGACGACGATCTCCATGTTCCATGGGTTCGACGTCAACGGCATTCCCGAATTTGTCCGGGCTCGTAAAGCCATGCAATACGCGAACTCCATCGACGATTTCGCCCGCATTATGAAGGAAGGCAACAATGGAGGCTACGCCAACAACTGGCTGGTTGCCGACCGCAAGACAAACGAAGTGGCCAGCCTCGAATTGGGTCTGAAACACGTCAATCTCTGGCGAACGATGGATGGCTATTTTGTGGGTTCTAATTTTCCCGTCGATCCGGAGTTAATCAAGGACGAAACCGATTTCAACGCTACCGATCTTAGCGTCAGCGCCAATGCAAGACATATCCGCTGGGAGCAGTTGATGAAGGAGAACAAAGGCCAGATCGACGTAGCCATGGCCGAGAAATTTCTGGCCGACCACTACGACACCTTCGAAAAGAAAGAGCAACCGAGCGAACGCACACTGGATGGTCACATCGATCTCTCACCGCGCGGCGCGGGCGGCTGGGTTCCGCCGTTCGGTCCCGCCGGAGCTGTCCAGAACAAAGTGGCCGACGCCGCGATGGCAGAAAGACTAGA
>Ga0302325_10025487_pt1 | contig 12290 bp, 10 predicted proteins | sample Palsa_T0_2_FD_201948 | JGI IMG/M metagenome (GOLD analysis project Ga0302325, IMG submission 201948) | Peat permafrost microbial communities from Stordalen Mire near Abisko, Sweden - Palsa_T0_2 | ecosystem: Environmental > Terrestrial > Soil > Palsa > Peat permafrost | place: Sweden: Abisko...
TTTGCCATTCCACTTACATGAAGCTTCTCCAAAGAACTGGGTAGCAGGCTGTATAGACCATTTCTCGAATCCCCCAGTGACAGTGGAGCGACAAAGCATGACGCAGTTGCTGCAAGATATTTCAATGCAACAAAGCTACTCAAATCTAGTCTTGAGCCATCATGACCAAGCCACTGTTGACAACCATCTGGGAGCTCCAACCTGGTCAAAGTGTCCGCTGATGGAGCAAGAGTTGGTAAGATTCGTCCTGGTGAAAATGTCCGTAGGATGGAAGACATTGACGAAGGCATATAATTGATCCACTCATTTCTTACTGGAACGCTGCATATATGCTGTTTGAGAGAGCCCGAAAACCGAAGGAGAATTGCTTTCAAGGCTGAAGGTCCAATGTACCAGCCAAGTTCAAGGACCTGAAGTTGGTTGTTTGTGTCGAAGCAATCAAGTGGAAAGAGGATACTCTTTGGAATCTCGAACTGTTCGATATGCTCGATTTTCAAGCGACGAAGAGTAGGGAATAGGAGGATTTCGAAGAGGTTGATAGCTGTAGGCAAGCTCTCGTGAAGGCTGAGGACTTGGAGTGAACATCTCAAAGGGCAGCACGCCTGAAAGCAAGCTCGGCACTGGTGAAGGTACATCGCACATAGATTCGGAGCTAAAAGATTGCAGATTTGGAAGTCGCTGTAAGAAAGAATGGAGTTGAGCTTCTTTTAGGGGAAGAAGATTGGTGTCTGGTAGGGCCCTCCGAAGAAATAATACTCTGTGACCGTACGCTGGCTCGTCGCCTAGAGATCGATTGAAAAGTTCGAATCTTCGCGACGGTATCCCCAAGACCACATTTCGAGGAATGGCAGGCCGAGAAAAGTTTGACAGCGCATGACAAGTCAAAGACAGGTTGAAAAGATCCTTGTTACCAGACCAGATATCTGATGCAAGATCCGAGAACTATGTGCAGGAGAACGTCGTCGATGAGCTGTTGGAGAAACATCTTGCTGGGTTGGAAAACGGACACCGAGGATTAAAATTTGAAATGCAGAGAAGTGTTTCTGCGAATTCTTATGACACATTCAGGCGCCAACCAACCTTGTCAGGGTCGGGTTTGGGCCGCCGGGGCTGTCGAATCCCTCGGTACAAATATAAATAACACCTTGCATGCTCGCATCGCAAATAGCTCCTTCCTCAAGTAACTCGCTATTTCCAACATATGAGCTATCAGGGTAAGAATACTCATGCTCAATGCCATGCTCAGGTGAAGAACATTTCATGTTTTCATGTCGCTTGATCCCTGAGCCCCTGAATCGCTCGCTTATAGCTCACGTGCTCCAATTTAACTCGCGCTCGGACTGTTTACTAGCAACCGCGTCGCCGAACGCGACGTCCCACCCCGCCTTATCTATCATTACCAACAACGACTTCAGGGGTCAATGATCGCAATGTCGCACGACAAATACACAGCAGTTCGAAGATTCATTGTGCGGCACATCCAAGATCAAGATTTCGCCGAAGACCACGGTATTCCAGGGCGAGTTCTGATCCATTTGTGCCTGGAGCGCTTCTACCCGGAAGTGCAAGATCCTGAGGTTATCTGGACCGAGAAAAAGTCAATTGAAGGGGTGATAAGGCGAATGGTAGAGGACTCTATGCTGCAGCCGGTAAACAAGAATCAGAAGGTTGTTTTTCGTCTAGATCCGTACTTCAATATCAAAGATAAGATGAATCCGACAGCCAGTCAGCCGAGCGAGGACCCGCAGAGCACGCAGGAAGCGTTGGAAGCTCTTGAGAGGGAGATAAGCCCGAAATCTGAGGATCAAGACGTGGATCAGCAGATGGATGACGATTTATATCAGCAATTGGCGCAGCAATTAGACCAGTCGATGCATCAGGTGGATCAAGCAGAGGAAGAGCAGGAATACGGGGCAGGAGAAGGGAGGGATGATCAGGTGGAGATACATCAGGAGGATCAACCTGTGCACAATCTGCCAGAGAGGCTGCAGGAGGCAGAGAAAGCTGCGAGATTAGCGGCAGCCAGTGAGTTCCCTAACCACACCCATTTTCTTCATGCTAATTGCGTTCCTTGCACAGGGCATGCAGAAGCCTACGCCGAGATAACGAGAGGGGCTGCCCCGATGCCACGGACATATACTGCAGAAGAGGAGGAGCACGATGAGGATGAAGACCCTATCAGAACACCGGGCAGGAAGCGTCGAAAAGTGATGGCAATTGCACCTAGTGATGCGTCGAGTAGTATGGATTCGATAAGTCCAGGAGAATACCCAAATTCCACCCCGCGGCGGAGACGAATTCGACTAGGTACTCCTCTTTCTGCCTCGCGAAGACGTTCTGCACCTTGTAATTCTCCCTCCAAATTGAGATCTCCCGAGCGCATGGAACAAATATTTGTCAAGGAAGAGAGGACTGTAAGTTTATGATATCATTCAATATCGAAATCTGACAAAGAATCTAGGACACGTCTCCGGCCTGGCTAAAAGCCAAAGTCGCCGATCTTCGTTCTGAATATCCGGGATCTTCAATCATAAGTGAAAAAGGCCTCGTAAAATGTCTAGACTGCGAAGGGCGAATATTCAGGCCAACGGGGAACCAAAGTCTTCATCCGGTCATCACACACTTAAGGGGCAAGCCCCATCAGATCAATGCCGCCCGTCGTCAAGAAAAGATAAGATCCTCGGAATGCTTTTTCCCTACCACTCTTGAAGCCATGAACTTCAACATGCCTCAAGACCCGCTGGCCGTATTCGCCAACCCGATACAGCAGCCACAACCAAATATAGCAAATGCAGCAAGCGCATTTGTCAAAGCTCTTCAGGATGATGCTCACCACAAGGGTATTAGGACAACGTTGTTAGAAAGTCGTGTACAGGACATGCAGAAGATGAACAAAGAGCAGCAAGAGCATGTCAAAGCTTCACTCGCGGCATTTGAGAAGCAGAAAGCTGAGCAGCAGGAGCTCGTTTCCAGTATTTTCGTCTCTTTAGAGGAAACACAGAAAAACATATCTCAGGAAGTCGCGCATCAAATAGAATCTGTTGAGGAGAGGAGCAAGGAACACTTGCAGAGAATGGAGGCTCGTGTGACTGCCTCGGAAGTGGAGTCAAAAACGAAGCTCAGCAATCTGGACAATCTACTCGAACGGTTCAACCAGAGGAATCTCAACAAATTCGATGATATCACTGATCGTGTCAATGAATCTCAGAAGAGTTCCGAGGAGCGGGACTCGCAACTCGCTGAGGAGATCAAGAGTCTCAAGGAAATCAATGAGGGACAAAACGTAATAATTCGCGAGTCAGAATTGCAGATCGAAGAGAAGACTAAACACCTTCAGAGGATGGTTGAGGTACAAAATGACACAATCCTTGTCTTGAAGTCACAGGTCGGTCAAAGCACCGTCAAAATCGAGGAATTTCGGAAGACCATCAAGGCACGCAATCAAGAGATCCACAACCTCGAATTAAAGCTTGATGAGAATATGGGGCAGATGAAGGAATATCAGGCTGTCACCAACGCACAACTCGAAAAGATCGATCACCTGGAATCGCCATCCGAATGGACCACCCAAAAAATTAAGGAGCTTGAGAAGACCATTGAGACACAAGACGAAAATATTCATGATTTGGAATCGCAATGTCAATTGCTCAGAGACGCCCAAGAGCAGCACGAGAAAGTAATCGCTGACCAGCTAGAAGCTCATTTTCAGCAGACCAAAAAAGAGCTGTCTGATGCCAGGAAAGAGAGTGAAGAACAGAAAAAACAAATTCAAGGACTCGTAAGCTGGGTTCAGACATTTCGAAAATCGTTCGAAGAGCGAGAGAATGTCCGGCACAAATATGAAAAGGATACGTCGGCCAAGATTCGATCTTTGGAAAGTGCGAAAAAGGACCAGGACTACTATAAAGAAGGACTTGAGGACATGTTATCTGGCATTATGGAAGATGTGGTGGAAGTGCGAGAGCTAGTGGACACGATCCGTTCGAATACAATCAAAGCGAAGACCAGCCCAGTCAACACACGAGCGTCAGCATGAAATTTTGATCCTGGTTGTGCTCTTATCTGGAATCTTCTGGCAAGGCGAACAGGATTGTGTTTGATGTGGAAAATATCTGTCAGCATTTGGGTAAACGTGTACGGAATTGAATGACTGCGCCGCTGTCATACCTCGAGAGACCAGTCGATATCTGCTAGCCGCTTTGGCAATGTGCATATGATCCAATCAGAAGCTATTTCTATGTCCTCGGTCCTCCCGCAAGGTGGACCTGTGGCACAGTTTCCAATACCAATTCTAAACCTATCATGTCATTGCCCTTGCCTGAAATGATGGGGGGGCTGCTGACTGTGGTCAGATAAGCTGCAAATAGTGGCAGTCAAAGTACTAATCAGTGGCGCTGCGGCTCCATGCAGCCGCCTGTTCCTGGGGCGTCATGCCTTGATTCTAGGCATGCAATTGGGTGGGAATGCGACCCACGGGTATCATGAACTTCAGCCTGGCTGCCCCTGCAAGAAATGCTTATATTTTGGGCTAGACTACCAACGAGCTGAAAAAGGTAAGCAGGATGCAGCGCCTTTTAATGATGATATTTTGGTTGCAGGTGATATTTAAGTTATTCTTTAACTTTTATTTCCACCTTTTGTTCTATCGATTTTCTAATCATTGCTTCAACTGTTCTTGACTTCTTTCCATTTGCTTTTCTCAAAAGATCACCCAGTTAGAAAACTCAAACTCAATTAGCTACCATGACAAAACCTTGGGCAGACCAGCCATTTGCTCTACTTCCTTCACCAACAAACACAGATGGAGTAAGTTGCCCCACCTCGACTCCAAGGCTTATTGTCTAACCCTCCCAGATCTCAAAAGAAACAGTTGAAACCGCAACCCTAATGTGCTTCGCGCACAACATCATATTCCGCACCCTCAACGCCATAGCCCTGCAGTACGCGCAACTCACGCTCCCCACCGACATCTCCGATTTCCTCGTTTACTGCCAATGCTTCCACGAAGCGGTGCACGAGCACCACCACCACGAGGAAACCGACTTCTTCCCAGTCATCGAAGCTTATACCGGCGAAAAGGGGATCATGGATACGAATCTTGAACAGCATCATGCGTTTGAAGAGGGGTTGAAGAGGTTTGGGGAGTATGTTTATAGTGTTAAGGCAGAGGAGTGGGATAGAGAAAGGTTTAAGGGGTTGCTGGACAGTTTTCTGCCGGCGCTGACAACGCATTTGAGGGAGGAGATTCAGACGTTACTTGATTTGGATAAGTATGGCGGGGAGAAATTGAAGAAGGCTTTTGGTGATATGGAGAAGAAGATTTTGAATGGACCATTAGATGCTGTATGTTTTACTCTCCCGTTGTGTAAGTGGAGAGATGATGGGGATAGTGCTAATGAGATATAGTACCGCGTTCTCCCGGTTGGACTGGGTAGTATCGATGCTACATATGACAAGAATCAGCAAGCACCGTTTCCATTCTTCGTTCCTTATCTAAGCCACTACTGGTATTCGAGGAGGCATAGGGGAGCGTGGAGGTTCTCGCCTTGTACCGTGTTTGGTAAGCCGAAGGAGTTGCCGTTTGCGGTTGAGGAGAAGTAAGAGTCGGTTGAGATGGGGTGCTGATAGATCATGGGCTTGCATGTTGGAGTTTCAGCGCGTCGAGTTCATCGTTAAGATAGCGTGGTGGAGTACCATATTTTCTGGAGAAGAGGTGTGACCAATATGTTTTGTACTTCACAGACGAAAATTCATCCTCAGTACTGTGAATCTTTTTCCTTCCTTTTTTGCTCAAGAGTCTTGAGAAGGATCTGGTATTAGACCTAGTTCTCTATTTAGAATAATAATTTACTTACCGTTCTGTTCCTCCTGCATTGAGAAATCAATAATGCCAGTTAATATACCACATGAGAAGTCGAGGGCCTCTTTCGCCTTTGCCTTACTCCCATGCCAAGTATGAGCAAGCTGGTTCCCGATGAAGGAGACGAATTACCACAGTCATAATAGAAAAATTGCACGTTTCTCGCCGGCATCACACTCAAATTGCCGTTTCAAAAAGGACGATACTTACACAATGTGGGACTAAAGATACCAACCTTGAGCTGGAAAGGAGGCAAACACCAATCATAGTGAAGAAATAGCTGCAAAATTTGTATTTACCAGAAGTATTCATAATTCATTCTAGCTCCTACCCAGCTACCTAGCATTAAAATATCACGTGTTTTTGTTGCACATCGCAGCTGCTGCAACACTTCGCTCTACGTATCGAAAGTGGTCGTCGACTCGAGATGGTACGACCGAAGTATCGACTACCCCACCACAATCATTTCAGCACCAAAGCAATCTACGAAGGTAGTAGGACAGTTAGTAAATGAAAAGGTTCAGAGGATTACCAAGTGAGAACTTCATAATGTCAAGATTTGAAAAAGTGGGTTTGCTGAGTTCGTCAATTCGTCTTCGTTCCTTGCCTCGACCGTGCCGCCAAACCCTTTCCTCTCACAGTCCCCTTAAGAATTGTTGATCACAATCTCTAATTTTGTTAAGAAGAAAAGGAGGTGAACTTTCATCCCTCAATTGGGTTGGTGAAACAATGCCAACATGCACCAGGCCCAAAAGAGTTAAACGCCCGTTTTGTGTGCCCCGCCATGTCAATTAACTTCAGCGAGCACCAAAATATATCTTCACCACTTTTCCGTCATTGAGCATTTACCTGGACCACTCAATGCTTGAGATGGATTCTCAGGTCCACTAATGTGACAAATTCTATACGCCATTGCTCGTAACAACCTTGCATTGCGCTGTACCCGCAGGAAGGCTGTGCTCAAGCCTCACCTCAGTCGCCAGAACATCGGCCGGGGAGCAACCATCCGCACCACCACGCGTTCTCTGACAAATATACTTGCATATCACTCTCTTGCTCCTCGATTATCTGGTCGTCGTCCCACCGCGCAACAATTGGCAATTCTTTTGCAAAAGCACACGATACAATGCCCACCTACCTCGTCCACGGCTTCCGCTGGCAGCGACCTAACATAAGAATCCACATCATTCTGCACGACCTCGAAGATGCAGCCCCGGAATGGGTGGTTGCACCCGCAACGTCCGTCACGCTGCTCAACTCCTTCTACACCCTCTACGACTTCCTGCCTCCTTCGAACCCTCCTCCAGCTTCATACCCTCTCCCCGCGCCAACCGAACAGATAATAACCCAGGATGAAAATAACGAGGTGAAGAAATTGACGAAGAAGAAGGGTTCGATTGCGAGTTTGAGTTCATTGGGGCGGAAGAGCAGGCGTGCGAGATTGGAGAAGGGGACGAATGGAAAAGAGAATGGACATGTTACCGCTAGCTCGGAATCAGAGGCTGAGAGGACGACACCAACCACTACTGCAGCTAAGGAGTCGAAACAGAAGGTGTCGTTTAATGACTGGAGCGTGGTGAAGTTTGTCGAGCAGTATGATCCGAATGATCTTATTTCCACCAGCCAGCCGTATGCGTATGTGGGGGATTACATGGTCGAGGTGAAGCTTGGAGTCTCTGTTAACGAGGAGATAGCGAAGTATGAGGCGAGACAGAGGGCGGAAGAGGCGCCGCTAAACTCTCCTGTTTCCCCTGGCACCCCGGCAACACCGAATATTGGTGCTAGTGGGGATTTGAGCAGTCCTGGATTGAGTGCCAGAGATATTAGGAGGATAAGTAGGAGGTTGGGATGGTTTGAGAAGTTGAGGGATGGCTTACAGAAGGGGGCTGATATTGGATGGTTTGTGGTTGTTTGTGGGGATGAGGAGAGGGCGAGTCCGGATATAGAGATAGGCACGACGAGTGAGGATACGGAGGAGGAGGATGTGAAGACTCCGAGGAGTGCGGGGTTGCGAAGCTTCTTTGGCACAGTTAGTAGGAAGAAGAGCATTCCTGAGGAGTGACAGCTGGCTCTCGATTGATTTATTTTGTTAGCATGGCGTTGGAGGGGAAAATTGGAAAATTGGATCATAATGGTTGATAGTGAGCATAATAGGATACCCGGAATAATAAGCAATTTGGTTTCTTTATCATTGCTTTCCTTCATAATCTCTCTTCCAGATCTTGTCCCAACCTTCCTGATCGACAGCGAATTCCCTCACGTACTCGCTCTCCAACTCATGTGTTCTCCTTCCCAGCAGCACCAAGCTATGCAACGGACCACCCAGCTCCTCATCAGCAAGGCAAAGCTGCTTCAGTGTTCCACTGACAAACTTTTCCGTCTTTCCACCTATTCTTGCTGCACCAATCGCAAGACTCTCTTCGTCATACACACCACCTTCTCCTTCCGCCTTCTTAATCTCCTCAATTTCCAGCATCTGACTCGCACATTGTCCAACAGTCATATATCTCGGCGCCTCATAAATTTTCCTCCCCCTCGCCATATTCTCCAAGCTCTGCTCCTTCACTTTGATATCCAGTAACACCAATGTATGCAGCCCAATGTTCCTGTTCTCTCGAATCCGATCGTAGAAAGAGGCTGGCTTCCAGGTGTCCGTAAAGAACACCATGGAGACCGTTTGGCCGAAATTGTACAGCTGGAGCCCAGTTGCGCCAATAGCGGACATGATCGAGGCATTCGGTATACTTGTGACATTGATATTGAGCGTGCGAGCTCTTAAAACAAGGTCGGTATGCGTGGTAGCCCTAGACCCTCAATGAACATCTTCTCGTTCCAGGAGTTTTCAGAAGCACATACCCAAACGGATCCCCCACGACCAAAAACGCAACATCCACATTCTGCGCATCGTGTAGTATATCATCACTAGCACTCTCCACCATTTCCCGATCCGCAAGAATCACCTCCCGGCCATAATATTGCTCCTACTGTTCATCAGCGTCAGCTCGGCCTTCGACGCGGGGTAAGGATACACACCAGGACATCTTTGTCGACAAGCAATATGCTGGTATAGGCTTCGAGATAGACACGCGTTGCTTTGCGCACGATTGCAAGACCTTTGACTGTAATGTCTGTCTCATCTCCGAGACCAAGTCCTATTAGATACAACATTGCGAGCGTGTTGATGCAGTGTTTTGAATGTGCCAGGATTTTTGGGAGAATGAACCTAAATTTTGCCCCGCGTGCAAATAGAGCAAACACTCAAGAGCGCCACCAAAATTTCCGTCTCCACTGAGCTCTCCATTGCACCAACCACCTGGAACATACAACCTCGCCGTTTACGAATAATACCTTGATCGTGCCACCTCAAATCAAAAATCAAATCATGACTACCAGGAAAGGAGCCTACGAGACAACTGCGTCAGATACAGACTTCAGAAAGAAGTATGACCTAGCAAAGTATGCCGCCGACGCAAAAGAGAAAGAAGAAAAGGAGCGCGAAGAGAAGAAGGCCCGCTACGAAGCCAAGCTCGCAGGCAAGAAATACTACGCCCCTCTCACCGGCGACGAAGTCCTCACACAAGCTCGCGCCTCACGTCTCGACGTCTCGTCCAATGTCGGAAAGGTGGTTCTCATGCCCGCGGGCGCTGCGACAGGGAAACGAGGAAGGGGAGCGGGATTCTATTGTCCGGATTGCGATTTGACGTTTAAGGATAATTTGCAGTGGGTTGAGCATGAGAATTCCATGCAGCATTTGAGGGCGATTGGGCAGACGGGCGAGGTTAAGAGGGCGACGAGGGAGGAGGTGCATGAGAGGATACAGAGGCTGTGGGAGAGGATGGAGGAGGAGAGGAGAGGGGATGTTAAGTCGCTTGGGGAGAGGCTGGAGGTTAGGAGAGAAGAGGAGGAGAAAGAGAGGGAACTGAGGAGGGAGAAGAGGAGGGAATTGGCGGAGAAGAGGAAGAAGGTGAAGGAGGAGGAGGTTAAGGTGAAGAAGGAATACGGAGAGGACGTTAGGATCGAGGGCGAGCATGATGAAGATGACATGATGGCTAGTATGGGCATTACGGGATTTGGATCTTCGAAGAAGTGAGAGGGGCCTTCTTCCACTGAGCGATCATGGAGTTTGGGGCTGGAGTTGATCTAAGCAATCCTTTGGTTATCCTCCATTTCAAGCGGATATTAGAGGTGGAGTTGTGTGTGATAGACAGGCTTGTTATGCAAAATGGCGTTCTGGACACAAGGGGCAAGACTGTAACATAGAATTGATACCCATACGGCAGGCTAAATAGAAGGCTTCAATTAAAGGCACAATACCTGCCATGTCTTTGGGCCTTCAAGTGATGAATTTCTTGAGTCTTTCTCAAAATCCAATATCAGACTATTTTTCTTAGCTGGGCAAGGTGGAGGTGCGTATTTCTTCCGGTTTGAATAGCTGGGGGGTTTTTTGAACTGGCTTGGCTACTGATAGTATGGCTTTTGAAAGGAGACTGGAGTCAGGTGGGGCATATAATGGAAAAATCTCATATCTCACTGCTTGGCGAGATGAATTGCATGACTTGCCTAGTACACAAAATACGGTAAGCTTGGAAAGGCTCCAGTTTATAGGATACATATTGTGGAAAAGCTTTCCAGCTTGCGTATGTTTCGAGTTGCTTCAAGGAACAAAGAGTCTTTGGTCAGTAGCCTATGTAAGAAAGCCTCTCTGTGCTATAAACTTTAGTCAAGATATTTGTGGTATAAAAAAGCAAGTCATGTGCAATTCACAACTAACTCTTCGTCAGATTCATCAGATTGGAACATTGCTACCTCATATTATCAGCGGCTTGTCAGAATCTTGTCTTCTCAACTAGAAAGGAAGCCGGAGAAAAGGGCATTATATGTACCTTTTATCATCTAAGTACATATATCATTTTGATTATTTTGGCTTTGGTCTCGTAGTAGGCTCTCAGCACTCCGAGAAATGAGTGTAATTTGGCTTACCGCAAGGGACTTGCCACGGGTTCCTCTCTTTGATACAGTAGTCCGCCAGTTGGACATGAATCCATGCTACATCCTGCTCCAAATCCATAGCTAGGAATGAACAACCTCTCATGAGGTTCATACTCGACGTAATGACACACTCATTCACTAGCAAGTTGAGAAAATTATTTATTGATTGAGGCATCTAGAGGATTTCCTTGGCAGAAGAAGACCTGAATTCACTAACATAAACGCAAAAGCTAAGATAGAATCTTACAAAGTTGCCACTACATAAATAGCCGTCTGGGTATTCCCCTAGAAGTGAAAACAAACCCACTACCAGCACGGAGTTTCTCACACTCGAGACCCAAATATTATAGAATACGAGACAAGGAAGAGGGTTTGGGGTCGTTGTGACGAGAGACTTTCTGGTGGCAGTGAACGAACACAGGTCTTCTTGAAGAGGTTGTTATTTGGCGAGAAGGCGAGAGAATAGACGAGTAATGAATTATGTGGTTGTAGGCGTGGAGTGACTTTCGTATAAGAGATGTTGTCTCTCGATTGGAAGATCGTACCTCAAGCTTCCCAGCCCTTTTTCCCTTTCTCGAGATGATACAGATTGAGTCGAGATAGGAAATACACTTCGAGTTTCTCCAGAACTTTATGCTTGTGATCCTGAAGATTCTCGCGCTTTATCTGTGCTTTGAAAGCTGAGAGCAGATGATTCTCTTCCTGCCAGTCAAGCGGTGGGAGGTAGATCTCCCTGACCATTCCTATGCTGCAAAGTTCGTGGAATGGTAGGACCAGTTGAAGAACCACGAATACACCGAAGCCGCCATCATCAATCATAACCCTTCTCACTGAGCTGAGATCTCTGTTGAATATTTCGTTGAAGTCGGTCCACCACAAGTTGCCACATTTCGACAGGCTAATAACATCGCGACTGAAGTCGAAGTACACAGGCGGGCCGTGAACATCCCCAAAGGTGGCGAAGCTGAGCGTATATCTGGCCCGACAAGCTTCGTGCGACTCGTGATTGACGAGCAGAGTACTTGGGACGCAGTCATCGCAAGATATCCGGTAGTCTCTTGGATTCATTGGGGCTGAGACTTTTTCGATGGTCACAACTCTAGGGTCAGGTAATGCGTACTCCCAGATCATGAGACGTAATTCCCTTGGAAGTTTTGCGAACTGGTGAAATTCGCGCCAGTCGATGTCCAACGTTTTGAAAGATCTGAAGTTGATTGCAGGCACAGCTTTCGCAGAAAGGTGAGCGTTGACGCTTGCCATGATGAAAGTGAGCTCGCAGTTGCTGCAAAGACGATCGAGCAAGGAGAGAGTGGCCAGTGTTGGAAAGGGATATCCAAGCCCTGCAAGTTGATGAGCATTGGCAGTCAATGCAAAGTTGAAGAGACTTACCAATGGTTCTTCAGTCGAGAACAGCCAAAGAGTTTGTAGGAAGTCTACCCTG
>Ga0302325_10025488_pt1 | contig 12290 bp, 4 predicted proteins | sample Palsa_T0_2_FD_201948 | JGI IMG/M metagenome (GOLD analysis project Ga0302325, IMG submission 201948) | Peat permafrost microbial communities from Stordalen Mire near Abisko, Sweden - Palsa_T0_2 | ecosystem: Environmental > Terrestrial > Soil > Palsa > Peat permafrost | place: Sweden: Abisko...
AACGAGCCAGACGATAGTGCAATGCCCCGTCATCGTCCGTACCGATGATCCGATTGAGCTCGCGAATCGCATCGTCGAATCGCTCCAGTTGCGCGTAAGCATCGGCAAGATCTGTTCTCGCTCGAATCAGCCGTGGATCCGCTTGCAAGGCCCGCTCCAGGTAAGTTGCCGCTGCTTCGGGATCGCCATTCGACCGAAGCATCAATTCGCCTGCCTCGAAGTTGAGCCCGGCATGCAAAGGAAAGTCGGCCGCGCCACGCATCGCCTCTTGCAGAGCGTGACGGCTCTCTTTCGCGGTTTCGAGCAGGCGCACGTTGAATAAAATTATCTCCGGATCATGGGGACGGAGTGATAGCGCAGCCTCATATTCAGATCGAGCCGACTTCAAATTGTCCTGCTGGATGGCGAAATCGGCGAGTAGCAAATGCGATCGCACCGAATCCGGATGCGCATTGACAGTTTGCTCCAGCACATCCCTTCCAAGTGCCTCGCAGGTCCGAAATAGCCAGTATTGACCTACGGGATCCGTGCGATGCCGATTCATCAAGTCGGACAGGGCCTCATCGTACCTATGCAAATGCCATGCCGCGGAAGTATATTCCGCATCCTCGATTGCGCTTAGCAGGCGCCCGGATTTGGTACGTTCAAGCCTGGCAAGTCGTGACGAATAGCCGTCCAAACTTCCGCTTGAGTGCGCTGCCATGCTTGCTGCCTTTTCTTTGATCTGTAGAGCGTCTTCGGCGGGCAAACCATCAGCCAACGCGTCCAGGTTCGCCAGCATATACGGGGGATCCTCCTGCATCAGCGTCCACAGCAAAGTAGATGCTCTTGGAATATCGTTTTGCGCGATAGCCAGCCGAACCTCCGCGGCGGCCACATCCAGGTCATGCGGGGTGATCCTTCTCGCCTCTGCGATCTGTTCTTCGCTCGCTCGCAACTTCTCGGCGGTGGGCCGGATCTCCATAAGAAACCTGGCATAGGCAAGATGCGCTTCAGCGGAACCGGGAGCGAACGCTACAGTATCGCGAAACGCTCCTTCCGCCGTTTCGGGGTCCTTCGTGGCATGGACCCTATCCGAGAGCAGTCTGCCATAAAGACTAGGAGAGCGCATAAGCGCCGTCCCAATATCCTTGGCCCAGTCCAGATAACTGACAGCCAGGTTGCTGCCCACGCTCTCGGAGCCGGGATCCCGTTGCAAAGCCTTCTGCAGCAGACGAATGGACGCTTCAAACTGAAAAGTCCGGGCATACGCCTCGCCCAGCGCGAGCGTTGCTTCCGGTTGACTGGGAGAGAGCGCCAGGGCCGCCTTCAGCGGAGCTATCGCCCTCTGCGGCTCATCCAGGTTCAAGTAAGCTAGACCTTCAAAGACGTGGGGAGCGAGCAGCGCCGGCTTCAGGGCCAATGCTTTCTGAAAAGCAGAGATTGCATCCTGATTGGCGCCAAGATGAAACAGGGCCATGCCCATGTTTGACCAGACTTCGGCTATGCCTGGGTCGATCTTTGCGATGTCACGGTACGCGGCAACTGACTTGGAGAAGTCTTGAACTTGCTCCGCCTCCTGCGCGGCCTGAAACAGCTTGATGATTTGATCGCGAGCATCCCCCGCCCGTGCCGCCGGTAGATACGGGGCAACAAGCAGAACAGCGACCGTTACGAGACGATATGGGCGGAGTGAGAGCATACGTGATAAATCCTGTGCCGGGAACTTCCGGTCGACGCGAGGAACCGCGGCACAGGGCACCTTTTGGTCAGAAGATAAATTTGAGCGCCAGGGTCATGGTGCGCGCGCCGTTGACGTCACCGGTGATCTGGCCGAAACCCGACAACGTAGATGTAGTGCCTGGCGACGGGGGGCTAGCGAGAATATTGTCTGTTGGAACCGTTGCGTTGGGCGTGCCGAAATTTGCCCGGTTCATAGCATTGAAAGCTTCGGCACGGAACTGCAGAACCGTGTTCTCGTTCAAGGGTGTGCGGAAGGAAAAATTCTTTAACGCGGAGAGATCAACCTCCTGGTAGCCGGGGACCGCGGACAGATCGCGACCGCAGTTTCCGAATGAATTCGGTGCGGGATTGGAAAACGCATTCCAGTTCCACCAATTCTCAAGTGTCGGATGCGAATTCTTGAAACTAGCTCCGCCGTTGCAGATCGGCCGCAAAATTTCATTGTTCGTCTGGGAAGCGTTGACGGACGTGTTGAACTCGATCGGCTGACCCGTATGTGCCTGGACGATGGAATTCACTTGCCACCCACCGGCCGTTCTCCCCACAATTCCGTGGTTAAGGAATTTCTGGTTCGGTCCAAACGGCAGTTGGTAGATAAAGCTGCCGGAAATTTTTTGCCGCTGGTCGAACGCAGAACGGGCCCAGTTGGCGCGCAAGTTGTAGATGTCCTGCACGCCGCTTCCGTTCCACTGCGCGCCGCCCCAGGAAATGGTCGGGTCGAGGCTGGAGTTGTCCATCGACTTGCCAAGCGTATAGGCCACGGTCCAATTCAGATTTCTGGTGGCCCTCTGTTCCAGCTTAAGTTGAAGCGATGCGAAGGAGGAATTCGCATCATGGAATCTTCCGCTGACATTGCCGTACTGCGGATAGGGGAGATTCGCCTGGACGACGGTTGTTGCTCCAGCCGCCTTTGCCAGCGGCATCTGATTGAGACTCCTTTCAAACGGCAGATGGTTGGCGCGCGTTCCCACGTAGGAGGCTTCTACCAGCGTATGTTCCGGCAACTCCCTGGCCACGGTCAGGTTCCACGTATAAACCGAGGGCGTCGCCTCTCCATGGTCGACATAGAGCGGGGTGAATCCTACGTCATTCTTGCCTGGTGTGTTGCTATTAAGATCGGGCGTATGCGGCGGCAGAACCGCCACTGGACCGCCATTTTGCAGGATGAACGCAGGGGTCAGGTAGCTGTTCGAGGCTGCTGATGCGCTGGCGGCATAGCCAGTCTCTTCACCCTGCCCGGTATCGCCGTAATCTTCAATAGTGCTCGCAGGGGAAATGAACTTCCCGAAGCCTCCGCGGACGACGGTATTCTGATCGCTAAAGGGCGTCCATGCGAAGCTAACCCGAGGTGCGAAGTTCCACGGCTTCGTGCCATTGGTCCCGGTAACCCCGAAGACCAGCGCGCCTGGAAGACCGTTGGAGGGGTTTATCGTGGTGGGGGAGAATGCAGAATAGCGATTCCGAACTTCTTTCCAGGTGAATTGCAAGTCCTGGCGGATGCCCAGGCTTAGCGTCAGGTTACGCGTGATCTTCCAGTCGTCCTGCGCAAACCAGGAGGCTTCCTTCTTGCGCGCTCCCCAGATAAAGTCGGCGGGTTGAATATTGTAGTTGTTCACCAGCCCCAGCAGCATGTCGGCCATGCTCACGGTAGCTGAGTTGCCCGGATAGATGTCGCTGGTGTAGTAACCGCTGAATCCGAACGCACCAGAGGGGGCGTTACGGCCGGACTGCTTATTCACCTGGTTCAATCGTACGTCGCCGCCGAACTTGAAGGCGTGCTTTCCCCTCAGGTAGGATACGGCGTCCGCGTACTGTAAGGTCTGTTCCCATTGGTTGAGAGCATTACCGGGCCCCATGCCGTAACAGGCATTGGGAACGCAGAACGAGAACTCAGGAAAGTTTTCCGCATTTGAGTTTTTGACACCGAGCTTGGCGGCGTAGTTCTGGCCGCTGCCTGGAAACGATATCACCGAGATGTCGCGTTCCGTTCCCGCGCGAAAATCGTTGATCAGGTGATCGTTGAACGAGTAGGTGTAGCCAAGGGTACTTACCCATGCGGGATAAGTGCTGGTGGAATTACTATTGTCTGCCGGATTGTTGCCCGGCCACATCCCACCCGAATGATTGACTCCGCTGTTATGGTTTAACCGGAAGAAGAGCAGTTGTTTCTCGCTAATGGCATAGTCGACTCTGGGATCAACCTGCCAGCCTATTCCGTCCGACGGAGTGTTGACGAACTCGTTTTGGAAATACGCACCGGATCCTCCGGCATTGGGATCTGGCAGGTATTTGAGCGCGGCGACCGCCACCGGGTCGAACCTGCTCGACGGGATGATGTTGCCCGGAAACGGCGTTCGCAGATACTGCGGATTGGTAGCCGAAGCCGGTTTTGTCGGGTCGTAGGCGGAATTAGCTGTGGTGGTCGCAGGATCATAAACTGTGATTCCCTGGGACAGTAAGGCGGAAAAGTCGCCGTTCTTAAACGCGACCGTGGGGACGGTGCTAAGGGTCGAACCAGGATTGGTGACGGGATGACGCTCGTACTGCAGGAAGAAGAAGAGCTTATTCTTCCAAATCGGGCCGCCGACATGGCCACCATAGAGGTTGTCGCGCAAGCGGGGCACCTTATTCGGTTGGCCACCCGCCAACTGGCTCCTCTTGGTGAAATAGTCGTTGGCGTTGAAGTCTTCATTTTTCAGATAGTCGTACAGGCCGCCGTGGAACTGGTTGGTACCGCTCTTGGTGACAATGTTTACCGCCGCGGTGCCGCGGCCGTTTTCGGCGGCGTATGCATTGGTTTGGAACTTCATCTCCTGAACCGCGTCCTGGTTCGGGACAAAAGAACCCCATGCGGTAATGTTGACCGAAAGGGCCTCAGCCCCGTCCACCACCATGTCCTGGCTGAGAGCTCGTCCGCCATTGACGCTGAAGCGCAGCGGCGGCTCGTTATCGTATTGCTGTCTGGCCAACCCGACACCGGGGGAAAGCAGGGGCAGCGCGGCCAGGATGTCACGGTTCAGGCTGGGCAGATCCTCCACCTGTTCGCTGTTGAGAGTGGTCCCAAGCTCGCCGTTCTCCGTGTTGACCAGCGGCGCCCCTGACGTTACTGTGACCGACGCACCAACCTGGCCCACTTTCATGGCAAAATCCACCCGGACGTCCTGGTCGACCTCGAGCGTAATCCCTTCGCGCAACTCGCCCGCGAAGCCGGGGGCCGTCGCTGAGACGTTATATCTCCCTGGCGGAAGCGATACCACGCGATAGTTTCCGGTTTTCTCAGCGACCTCGGTTCGAATCACGCCTGTATCCAGGTTGGTTACAGAGATGGCGACGCTCGGTATAGCAGCGCCGGTCGAATCTGTGATCAGACCGACGAATGTGCCCGTGTTGCGTTGTGCGAAGGCGGGCAGGCAGAGCGCAATCGATAGTAGCGGGAACCACATGGGTCCGCGTCGGATGTAAGCTTTCCATGGCCACCCCGCAAAAAACCTGCCGACAAGATTCTGACCGGATCTTTTGAAACTACCTACAAACGCTTTCATATAAAGCCTCCTGATTTCGACACAGGTTCTCGAGTGATCACCCATTCGTCTCAGAGAAAGTAGTTCGCTCAAACCCCGTGCATAGATCGCCGCTGAGTCTCCTTTCCGCGTATGGGACTGTCAACGTTTAGAACAGTTCAGCCATCAGGAACATCCCGATTACCTGTCTACAGTCAACGCTTTGCAGGGTTTGCGCGAAGACGTTACGAGCAGGTTACGAGCGTGGTATGCTTGAGGCCTTCTCCGCTGGAAAAGGAAATGACCCTCACAGCAGCTCAGGCCCAGTCGCGCAACTTTTCTCCGGAACAAGCCACTGCCGTTATGGCCGAACTCACGGCGATCCTGGGCAGCGACGTTTTTTCCAGCAGCAAGCGATGCCGGGATTTCCTCGAGTTGGTGGTTAAGCGAGCCCTTGCGGGAGACTATGAGAGTCTGACAGAGCGGTTCCTGGGCGTGGAACTCTTCGGCAGGGCGGTAGACTACGAGACCGCAACGGATTCGATCGTCCGGGTAAGAGCCAATGACGTCCGTCGGCGATTAGCCCAGTATTACTCCGGCCAGCGATCGGCCGTGCCGGTGAGGATCGATCTGATCGCCGGGGGATACATCCCTGAATTTCATTGGAGAACTGAGGATAAGACCGGTTCTTCCCCGGGATTGGAGAACGCCGGCTCCACAAATCAGGTCCTTGCCACCAGCACGTCGGCAGATCAAATGTTGGCACCTGGAAGGGAAGAGGCGCCTTCCCGCCTTGCCAAAGGCCGCCGGCACTCCAGAGTATTTTGGTGGGGCGGTGCCGCGGCCGCTGCCATTGCGGCGGCACTATTGGCGCTAGTCCTCCGGCCTCACCCAAGCAATTTTGATCGCTTCTGGCTGCCCGTACTTGAAGCGTCCTCCTCACCGGTCCTGAGCCTGCCAACCACCGATACTTTTCAGCTCGCCCCGGACGCCATGCCTCAGTTCAGCCAATTGAAACCCGGCGAATCGATGAAGCTCGAGTTGAGCGCAGTACAAAGCTTTCATAACTGGCACGTCTCGCTGCCGGTTCTTCAGGCTACACTCTCGGTCGCGCTCGCGCTGGAGCGTAAAGGTAAGACACCCCTTGTCCGCCTGGGCACCGATCTAAAAATGGACGAACTCCGCGGCCACCCGATCATCGCTATAGGATCGTTCTCTAATCCCTGGACGCAACAGAACGTCGCCGGTCTGCGCTTCACGTTTGACCGTGGCGCCTCAGACCGAGAGCCGCCACGCATAAGGGACACTCTCAATCCGCAACGAACGTGGTCGTTGCCTCATACCTATCCAGAGCCGCAGGCCAAAGATTACGCCATCGTCACACGAACGTTTGATCCGGTGACTCGTGAGCCCTTCGTGTCCTTGGCCGGCCTGCACAGCTTCGGCAACCAGATCGCAGGCGAATTCGTCTCCCAGGAGTCGTCCTGGAACGAGGTGGCCCGCCGCGCTCCAGCCGGCTGGGCGAAAATGAACCTGCAAGTTGTGCTCGAAACCAGCATTGTAGGAACCACTCCCAGTTCGCCGAAAATCATCGACGTGTATTTCTGGAAATAGAAACCACGGTTAGGCGTACAAATTGACTCCCATGTCGTCGCTTTTACGTTGCCAGGATCCGCACCGATTGGGAAACGGTTAGCAACGCTTTGCCCTTGGACTCGATCGCACTGAGTAGGCAGTGACGCCTTCAGCAATTCTTTGCGTCGGCCACCAAATTGCCAACCGGATCAGACATCTATTTGCAGTTCGATTGATGCTCAAACCCAGCGAGATCCTCCTACTTCTAAGCACTGTGCATGGTGCTATAGTCATCCACCTCTAAGTCGGCCTAAGCGCTGGGCGTGCTCATTTGGTTTGTAGCCGCAACTAAGAATCGCTGACAGGACTTTTTCTCTCGTCTCTGGACGCACCTTCTCGGGACTGCTAAGAGTTCGAGAGACAGTTGCTGTTGACAAGGACGCGAGCCGCGCTACATCCCGAATCGTCGAAGATTGGCTAAAACTTTGACGCGACTCCGTACAACTGGATGACAATACGCCCATCCTGCCTTGCTCCTCACTTTTGTAGTGAAGGACCTGTTTCTCGCTCGGGAAGCCGAGATCCCTCTTTGGACTTCGTGCAACCTCGGTCGTACTAGTACCCCCTATAGGCTCACCGTTCGTCCGGTTTGTGTCGGTTCGGCTGCGGCTATCGCGATGCGGCGCCTTTCGTCGGACTTATTGTGACGGCTGGCACGGTCTGCCCAAACCGACAGAAAGATACAGCTTTCCAACTCATTGCTGGTCGTGTCTTTCAGACATGGTTTATTCACCTGATTCAGTTGGATCGACCTTCAATTGCGGAAATGCGGTGACCCGCAACTTTGCAGCCGCATAGGGTATGAGTCTAATGACTTCTTCAGGTAGGTCGCTGACAACCGGGCTTTGCGGAACGGGGTCTGCGACGCCATCCTGCGCGCGCCAGTCGGGGAGTTTCCGCGCCTTTACCTGAAGCTGTACAGGAGCGTGGAGGGCGGTGAAGGGACCTGCAGCAACCTCGGCCTCCGCGACCGTAACACTCGTCCAGGGCGAGGTAGTGTTGATATCCAACGCATAGTTCCATGGCGTGGTGGGATAGACCTGCCAATCGGCGGTCATGCCTTGGTCGCGGAGCTTTACCCAGTCTTCGCCGATCCCAAACGAGAAGACAACGGGTCCGCGCTCAATAGCGATCGAGTCGCGGAACCATCGCGAAACGCGCGGCCGGAGGGGAAAGTCAATCTCGACGCGGTCGCCGAATTTCCAGCTTCGTTCGATTCGGGCAAACGAACCCGGTACCGGCGCTGGTGCCGGCTTGCCATTGACCTTGATGCTGGTTCCGGCAGCCCAGGCCGGTATGCGAAGCTGGAATGGAAATACGAGTGGTGACGCCGGATTGACGGTCAAACGTACGGTGCCCCGGAAGGGATAGTCGGTCTCTTCGACCACATGAATCGGAGTGCCACGAACGACGCTACGCATTTCGCAGGGGGCATAAGCCGTCGCTGCTAGTCCGTCACTCGCGGTGCTGCTCTGTGCACCGGAGAGCATGAACAGGCTGGCATTAAACTTGGGCCATCCTTGATGAAAGTTAGCGGCGCAGCAGCCGAAGTGTGGCTTCAGGCCATACAGATTCGACTCCGGGCCGTCAGTCGTCCAGGGCTTGTGATGCAGACTGCATTCGACCTGGTTCGGTTCCTGGTCGTACTGATGCGCCCACATGTGGTCGGTAAATGCACCTGGGAGGGCGTTAAATGCGAGCAGTTCGAGTCGATCGCCGAGCGCGGGGTCCCCAACGATGGCCAGTGAATGTTCCAGCGAGAACATATATTCGACGACAGTACAAAGCTCCGAGCCCTGCGATGGATCAGGACCCGCAAGGTGTTCGTCGCAGGAAAACATGCCGTTGGGCAGGCCATGATATTGGTTGAGTTCGGCGATCATCCGCCGGGCCGCGGAGCGATCGGTGTCTGATCCAGAGACCTGAGACCAGACAGGACCGGCTTTGACCGCTTGTCCGTTGTTGACACCGTGAGTGGCGAGTGCAAGGTCACTGAGCCCCTGGCCTTGTTCGAGCTTCAGATACTCAGATGTATAGCGCCCGGTGTATTTAAAATCTGAGAATTCCGCCTTCCAGTCATAACCCTGCTGCTGGAGGAGGCGAGCGAGGTCGAGCAGGGTCGCTGAGCCGGTGCGGTTGTAGAGCCAGAGAACACTGAGAACAGCGTCCTGCCAACGGAATTTTCCCCAATCGCGAAGAGGACGTGCGGGTAACTCAAGAAGCTGATAGGCGAAGTACCGCTCCATGCAGGGAATCACGCGGGGATCACCGGTGAATTCGTAATACTGAGTGAGAGCCTTGAGCATTACGATGCGCGGCCACCAGTCGTCATTTGCCAAAGGTCCGATCATCCCGCTCGGCGCCTGGTGGTCCAACGTCCAATCAACGTACTTCTGCGCTTTCGCCTTAAGCCGCCCGTCATCGAGCAGATAAGCGAGGGGCAGGAGACCGTCAACGAAATACGGCCCTCGCTCCCACGACTCACCCGTTCCTCCCAACCATCCGCTATTGGGGCCCACGTCCGCCCAGGTTTCGTCCAGGTGCCCGCTTAGTCCATCGGCCTGAAGTCGGAGCTGATCCAATAGCCACCCGCGCGGGCGGATGGATCCCAGTGGCAGAAAGTAAAACGCGTTCGCGTAGAGCGGCGCACGATTTCTTACAGCGGAGCTCTCGGCGGAAGAGGGCAGGCGAGATGCGAAGGCGGCAGCACGGGATGACGAGAGAAGATGATTGCCAGGCAGAGGGGATGCAAGGCAATACAAACCGAATTGCTGGAGAAAGCGGCGCCGGCTGGAAAATAGTCGCGAATACACAGGCAAGGTCAATTCCCGAGTTACCTCTTGAGGCATCGTACTTAATTTGCCTTTGCTGCGCATAGTTCACATGGTCTACTGCAAAATCCCTCCGCAAGCATAAACGGCGCCATGGCGGCCACACGTTCGATGCTGCTCCCAGTGCGTATTCCAGACGGAGCTACCGAGCAAGTCCATAGGATGCAAGGAAAGAATCAGCTGTTTACTTCGATGATGCCCCGCTGAATGGCGGTGGTGGCAGCCTCAGTACGATCGGAGACTTCCAGCTTTTCAATAATGCTATTAACGTGATTGCGGACGGTGTTACCACTAATGTCGAGGGCGCGTCCTATCTGCTTGTTGGTGAGCCCCTTGGGAAGCATTTTCAGGATTTCGAGTTCGCGGGTAGTGAGCGTGGAACGCATCATGCGTTCGGCTAGTCGCGAGGCGATCTGGGGTGGTAAGTAACGCCTGCCACTGTGGACGGCCCGGATGGCTTCGACCATTTCCCGTTGGGGCGCGTCCTTGAGGAGATAGCCTTGTGCTCCGGCCTGCACTGCGCGGTAAATATTCTCGTCTGTTTCATAGCTTGTCAGAATGATGGCTCGCGTGGGGAAATTACCTTCCTTGAGAGCGAGCAGCGTGTCGATTCCGGTCATCCCGGGCATGCGCAGGTCAAGCAGTAGCAGGTCCGCGTGGTTGCTCCGGAGAAAGTGCAGCGCTTCTTCTCCAGTCGATGCTGAGCCGATGACTTCCAGCCCCGCCTGTGTGGCGAGCATGCTGGCCAGGCCAGCACGAACGACAGGGTGGTCGTCAACGATAAGAATGCGAATCGCTGTTTCTCGTACGCTGTGCATGGATTCTATGCTCCCTGAAGCGCTTCCAAAGAAATTTTGGCCAAGTGGTGAGCGTGACGCGGGGTGGCAGTGGGGCGGCTATCCGAATGCGCGTGCCCTCACCGAGAGCACTTTGAATCTGGAAACTGGCGGAGATGCTGTGTGCCCTGTTGCGCATGCCGCGAACGCCGAACCCGCGAAGGTCGCCACCCTGAATAAAGCCGGTTCCATCATCTTCGATTAGCAAGCATGCCACGTTCTTGTCGTACATGAGCCGGATTGAGAGTGTCTTGGGATTCGCGTGGCGCACGGCGTTGGCAATGGCTTCCTGCCCGATGCGGTAGAGGGTATCGGTGATTCGCAGCGGCATTGGCCTAAGGTCGCCGTCTCGTGCAGAGATCACCTGAACCGCACCACCCTCTACCATGTGTCGGGCGCATCGCTCAAGAGCGAAGAGCAGGTCCTCCGACTCTAACGACTCGGGGCGGAGCGTAGCGATGCTGCGCCGCGCCTCCTCATGGCTATGTCGGACGAGGTCGCTGGCGAGATCGAGTTGCTGATGCACTATGGGTATCTCCTCAGGCAGTCGATTGCGAATGGCCTGCAGCTGGAATCCGATGCCGGCGAAGCTCTGCGCAAGCGTGTCGTGCATTTCGTGAGCCAGGCGTCCGCGCTCTTCCAGAACGGCGCGGAGTCGCCAATGCTCTGCGCGATGATAGAAGAAGTTCGCGATCAGAGCGAGGAGGATGACGGCGACCGCGATGGCAATGATGTTTCGGGCACTCCACCACGGCGGCCCGGCGAGCACCTGTACATCCTCGGTTGTACGCAGCAGCAGGACGAAGGGCGTGAGGCTGCCGGTGAATGCGAGATCGACTACGCAAACGCCGCGGAGCCGTAGAATGCTATTCGGCTTGAGCTTGGCTAACAAATCGCCACGGCCGCGATTCACGATTGCCCGGAAGGACTGCGAGCCCTCATCCAGATCGAGGATCAGAGTGTTGTCCGGCCCCCGCTCCTTGGCCAGAAGACGGCCCTGCACTTCGACAAACGTCGCGTCGAATTTGCCGGTGGATGCCTGCGATGCGGTGACGGAAACAGCCGGTATGGGTGTTCGTGCCCACAGCAACTGGACGGTAGCATGCTTGAGGGTCGAGCTGAAATCGCCCGGATGGACCTCTCCGGATACTTCGACTTCGTCACCGACCTTAAGCGGCGGTGCTTCCGCTTGCGGTATGTAGATTCCGCCGGTTGAGTCCTGAACAAAAAGAACTGGCGAGGTGAGGATCACGACCCCCCGGACTGTAGCGCTGGTAGGCTTGGCGACGGACGCCAGCCGCAAGCTCCCGATGCTCTGCACGTTTACATTGGAGCGGATGTGCGCTTCGTCACGCTGGAACGAATTATGGAGGCCTAGAAATTCAGAGTCGTCGGTATTCGGATTCTCTGCCTCGGGACTTTCACGACGAGAGGCATCAGCCGTCGCGTCAACCAGGTCTTGATGCGTTGTGGGGCGGACAACTACGTTGCGCCAGAAGCCACCCGAGGAGTATGAGCGGAGACCGACTCGGCCGGAAGAGATGCAATCCCTGTCTGTAATGGCGATCGAAGTTGGAATAGCTTGAGAGGATGCGGCGGCGGTGGCTACGATTTGGCAACCGTAGGCGAGCAGTCTGAGATGGTACCACTGGAACGGTCGAATGCCCCGTGGCGTAGCGTTCAGCTGGCTAACCTCCGCCCATCCATGCCCGGCTCGACCGAGGGCCAGGGAGTTGTCTTGGGTACGTATGCCGGCATAGTAACCG
>Ga0302325_10025489_pt1 | contig 12290 bp, 8 predicted proteins | sample Palsa_T0_2_FD_201948 | JGI IMG/M metagenome (GOLD analysis project Ga0302325, IMG submission 201948) | Peat permafrost microbial communities from Stordalen Mire near Abisko, Sweden - Palsa_T0_2 | ecosystem: Environmental > Terrestrial > Soil > Palsa > Peat permafrost | place: Sweden: Abisko...
TCAGTGGCCACTGATCACCGGCCTCTGACCCCTGGCCAGTGACCACTGCGCGCCAAGGGCGCGCTGCGCCGGCGCGATCCGGTGGCGGTGTTCGATCCGCTCGATCACCGTGTGTTTTCGCAGCACGAAGGTGTGCCAGCGCTCCATTCCATTTTGCGCAGCCACCAACAGCGCGTAGCACGACAACACGGCCCCGATCGCCAGAATGTCGACGTGCCGGCCAAAGGAGTCTTTCATCAGACGGGGACCTCCATGCTCTCCTCGACCACTCGTCCGTCAAACAAGTGAATCGAGCGGTCGGCGTAGCGTGCATAGCGTGGATCGTGCGTGACCATGCAGATGGTGGCTCCGCCACGATGGAGTTCGCGGAGCAGATCCATCACCTGCTCGCCGTTCTGGGAGTCGAGGTTTCCGGTAGGCTCGTCGGCCAGCAGGATCGACGGGTCGCCCGCCAGCGCCCTGGCGACAGCTACTCTTTGCTGTTGGCCTCCGGATAGCTGCGAGGGATAGTGCTTGATGCGGTGGGACATTCCCACGCGCTCGAGCGCCTCGTGGACCTTCTTCTTCCGCTCGGCTGAGCCCATGCCACGGTAGGTGAGGGGCAGTTCGACGTTCTCGTAAACGTTGAGATCGCCAATCAGGTTGAAGGCTTGAAAGATGAAGCCGATCTCCCGATTGCGGATGCGCGCGCGCTCGCTCAGCTTCAGGTTCTCGACAGGCCGCGAGTTAAGCGTGTACTGGCCGGAAGAGGGTGAATCGAGCAGCCCCAGAATTGCCAGCAGGGTCGACTTGCCGCAGCCCGACGGCCCCGAGATCGACACGTACTCGCCCTTCTTGATGTCAATGTGAATGCCCGCTAATGCGTGGGTCTCCACCTCGTCGGTCACGAAGACCTTGGTCACTCCGTCCAGATGAATCAATGTGTCTGGTGCGCTCATTCCGTTGTTTCTCCTGGCTTCCCGCGAAATCGACTGCTACTTTCCTGACAAAACCACAGCCTAAAGGCCGTGCCACTCAGTTCAGCCGGACCCTCGGCTGGGCGTCCCACTGCGACATGTCGGAGAGAATCACTACGTCCCCTACCTTCAGGCCATCCAGCACTTCGATGGCATTCACCGACGAAACCCCAAACTTCACCTTGACTTGTGTGGCGTTACAGTGCGAACAAGTCATGGCATCCCCTTTGCCGTCCGCGTCAACCTTAAATACGCTCGCCGTGGCATTTGGTTGGGCAAAAACCGGCCGCTGCACAAAAACCACGTCCGAAAGCCGTTCTAGCTCGATGGTGCCATCCACGCTCAACTCCGGCCTGGCGCCCGGCGGCAAAGGACCTTCGAGCTTCACGTCCACCAGCACTGTGCCGTTTTGCGCCGCCGGATCAATTCGTACTACGTGACCGGGAATCAATCCGTTCCGTGTATCGATCGATGCCTCCTGGCCGGGGCGGATGTCGCTCATCTGGGTTTCAGCGATCTTCAATTCCGCCTTGAGTTTGGTGGGTTGGGCAACCTTGGCGAGAATCGTCCCGGGCGGGACCCTCTGGCCGACCTCCACGGGAACCTCCTGCACCACTCCGTCGACACCGGCGCGGATATTGAGCTCATCGGCCTGCTTGCGCTTCAGCTCGAAGTCGGCTTGCGCCTTCTCCACGGCCACCTGCTGCTCGGCCACCTGGGCCTTGATCGAGTCATCCTCATTCTCGAGCCGTTGCTTTTGTAGAGCCAGGCGCTTGGCGAGCTGCTCGGCCTTATCTACCGACAGTTTCGACTCCAGGTCTGACTTCAAACCCAGCCGGGTCAGTTCCAGGTCGCGGTCGGCAGTAAGTTTCGCCTGTGTGTAGTCGCTTTCCAGTCCCGCCAGCGTCGCGCGCTGATCAAGCTTCGCGCTCTCCAGAGTTACACGCAAATCCGACAATTTGGCTTGTTCGGCGCGTACCGTCCACTGCGCCTTCTCGGCGTCCAGTTCGATGTCCGGGTCGCTCATCACCATAATGATGTCGCTTGCCTTCACGGTTTCGCCCGCGCGATGGTTGATCTTTTGCACTCTGCTATCGAACGCGGCCGGCAGGAAGTTGATTTCTTCCGGAGTCAATCTTCCTATCCCGCGAACGTTCCTGTCCATCGGTCCGCGCTGCACGGGACCTCGCCAAACTGTCCCTGCATCCACCGAGGGAGCAGCAGGCTTTAGCCGCGACAGAGCCCAGGTGGCGCCTCCCAACGCACCCAGCAGCACAACCACCATGACGATCCGCTTGATCGTCTTCCGGCGTTTTACTTCCGCGCCCCGTTGAATGTCCATGCCCATATTTGCACCAGTATAAGGGCACTTTGCCATCCACCTAGGGAGTGGCCATATCTAGCTGAAACTACATGACTTGTAGACGACAAAAAGACGGCGCCAAACTCCGTGGTGTTCGCTTATGGGATTAGGGTGATCTCTTTGAGCAACTCTTGCACCACAGACCCGCTCGCTACGGCTACCCTGTGACTCCTTCCGCCGGAGCAAGTCGAAGACCCCGAGCCGAGACGCGACCGTGAGGGAGCGTTTTCCGCCGGACAGGAGTCACACCCCTGTTTCATCCGCCCCGCCGGAGGCCGCGCTGGCCACTTGCCGGCGTAAGAAGGGTCTTGTGGCTGAGCCGCGCGCGAAGGAAGCGCTACGCTCTGCCAGAAAAGGAGCGTTCCATGAGAACTAGCCGGATCAGAACTTCAAGGCGCGAAGGTACTCGAAGCTCTGCTTTAAACTGTCCACCGGGTTTCCGGGTGTGGCGTCCTGCTCGACGAAGTAATGTTTCACCTGCGCTCCGGCTGCGGCCCGCAACACGCCCGCAATATCGATCTGGCCGTGCCCCACTTCCTTGAAAGTGCTGTGGGGCACTTGCTCGTTGTAGCGGGGCTCGGTGGGCTTGTCTCGATCTTTCAAATGCAGCAAATGGACGCGGTCGCGGTACTTGTTGATCAGTTCTACCGGGTCGTGGCCACCTGTAACCACCCAGAATATGTCCAACTCGAGCCCGACCAGTTTGGGGTCGGTGTCAGCGAGGAGCGTTTCAAACGGGGTGGTCCCGCCCATCGGCTCGAACTCGAAGGCGTGATTGTGATAGCACACTTGCAATCCATTAGCGTGTGCGTCTTTGGCCGCTTGCGTCAGATTCTCGGCGATCCTTTTCATCCCCTCAATCCCGGCGCGCTCCTGTGGCGGCACATACGGGTAAACCACGTAGTCGAAGCCCTTCATTTTGGCATCTACGAAAGCCAGGCTGAGCTTTTTGCTCTGCTCGGGTTTCCACAAGCTGCTATCGATGTGGACGCTCACCGGCTTCAGCTTAGTGGCTTTCATCGCCTCGACAATCTCATCCAGCTTCTGTGACGTGCACTCCGCTTCGCGGTAGCCGATATCGCTGATTTGGGTCAGTATCTTGGCCGGATTCTCGCCAATCACGTCGCGCACTGTGTAAAGCTGCACGCCAATGGCTTTCAATTCATGTTGGGGTTTGGCGGCGGGAAGCGAGACCGCTCCGGCTGCTAGCGCGGCGGAACTTTGGAGGAAGGTGCGGCGTGTGGTGTCCATCGGCACTCATCATATCGGAAATCGTCCGACGCGCTTGTGGGGCAGGTTGGTCAACCTGCGGCCCATTGTTAATCGGCCTTTCGTGCCCGCCGAGATTGACGTGCAATGCGCTGCAGGACGCGGGTCGCCGACCGTCGCCGACCCGCCGCAGGTTGGTCAACCTGCCCCACATAAGAATGGTCCTCTTGCTATACACTCTTGTCTAAAGTGCGACCTGACACATTGAGCGAAGCGCCAATTTCTCCTCAAGTCCGCATCGGCCACGTGCACCTGAAAGTCGCCGATCTTGAGCGATCGCTCGCGTTCTATCGCGACGTATTGGGTTTCCAAGTCACGCAGCGCTACGGCGAGGGCGCGGTGTTCCTTGCCGCGGGCGATTACCATCACCATATTGCGTTGAACACCTGGGAGAGTCTCGGCGCGGAGCCGCCGCCCGCCGGACACACGGGCCTTTACCACGTGGCAATCCTCTATCCCACCCGCGCCGCTCTGGCTGAGGCGCTCGAGCGCCTGATCCGTGCGAAGATTCCTCTCGACGGCGCCTCCGATCATGGGGTCAGCGAGTCGCTCTACCTGCGAGATCCGGATGGCAACGGCGTCGAATTGTATCGGGACCGCCCCGCGGAAGAGTGGCCTCGTCTTCCGGATGGATCGATCAACATGTCCACGCGGCGGCTCGATCTCGCCAATCTGCTCGCCGCTGCCCCGAAACCGAAAACCTTGGGATAATGGGTTGTGTCCAAATCGAGCCAAGTTGAGATTCCACTTGCGGCTGAACGCGGCGGCGAGCAACCTATAGCCGCGCCAGAGGCCTTCCAACACCTGCTATTCGAGCGCTCAGACCGCATCGCCATCCTCACGCTGAACCATCCCGAGCGCCGCAACGCGCTTTCCTCCCCGGTAATGCGCGAACTGCTCGATTGCCTGACGGCCATCGCCGTCGAGCCTCAGGTGAGCGCCGTCATCCTCGCTTCCACCGGCAAGGTTTTCAGTTCCGGCCACGATCTTCGAGAGCTGGTCGACGGCGACGAGTCCGGCTACCGCGAAGTCTTCGATCTGTGCTGCCAGTTGATGCTAAAGATTCAAGCGCTACCCCAGCCGGTGATCGCCGAGGTGCAAGGCACGGCGACCGCGGCCGGATGCCAGTTGGTGGCCACTTGTGATTTAGCAGTGGCGTGCGACACGGCCACGTTCGCCACTCCGGGCGTGCGGATCGGCTTATTTTGCAGCACACCGATGGTTGCCCTGAGTCGCGCCGTCGGCCGTAAGCGCGCCCTCCAGATGCTGTTGACCGGCGAGGCGATTGACGCTCGCACCGCGGCCGAATGGGGGCTAGTCAATCTGGTGGTCCCGGCGGCCGAACTGCGGAGCCGGACGCTCGCGCTCGCCGGCCGCATCGCTTCCGCCAGCCACTTCACCGTCCAGACCGGCAAGCAGGCTTTCTATCGCCAGATCGACTTGGATACCGCCGCCGCTTATGCCTTGACGAAAGAAGTGATGACGGCGAACGCGCTCGCCGCCGACGCCGAGGAGGGCATCTCCGCTTTTCTCGAGAAGCGCCAGCCTTGCTGGAAAGGGCGATAGCGAAGGGCCAAACATTGTGGGGCAGGTTGGCAAACCTGCGGCCGATTGTCAATCGGCCTGCTCGTGGCCCGGTGCGGGTTGCCAACTTGCCAACCCGCTGCAGGTTGTCAACCTGCCCCACATGAAAGTGGTCACCGCAATTGATCGAGCGCCGCCTGAGCCTGCGCGTTACCCGGGCGTTGTCTGAGCAGCGCATCGAGCACGGTGCGCGCTTGGTCCGGCTTGCCCTCGACCACATACACGCGCGCCAGGTTGAGGTAAGCCTGGTCGAATTCCGGCGCCGCGCGAATGCACTCCTCGAACCGCGCGACCGCCTCATCCCGCCGCCCGGAGCGCAAGTACAGAATGCCGAGATTGTTTAGCGCTTCAGGATAGATCGGGCGATACTGCAGCGCCTTTTGGAAGTGATCGAGCGCCAAGTCCGTCTGCTCGGTTTGGGCATAGACCATCGCCAGGCTGTAATTGGCCTCAGCGTCCTTGGGTCTGGCGGCCAGTGCCTGTTCGAGCGTTTGCCGCGCTTGCTCCCATCGATGCTGTTGCCGGTACGCATTGCCGAGATTTTCGAGCGCGATCCAATGCTCTGGGTTCACCTTCAGCGCCTGTTGAAAATATCCAATGGCTTCGTCTATTTTTCCCTCGCGCGTCGCCAGCAGGCCGAGGTTGTTCCAGGCATTCGGCAGCGTCTCAGGAAAGCCCGGTTTGAGGATCACTACGCGTTCGAAACTTTCTCGCGCCGCGAGCGCATCGTCGCGCTTAAGGAACACGCTTCCCAATCCGTACTGCGCCTCGGCGCTCGAGACGTCATCGGCCAAAGCCAGACGAAAAGCTTCTTCGGCCTGGTCGAAATATCCACGCTGAAAGAACACGGAACCGAGAGCGAGATGATTGCGCCCGAATTCATAGGTACCGGCAATGCCAGGGAAGGGAAGCGCAAGCTTGAGCCGATCAGCGGTGCTTTGCGGCATCCTGCCGAGATCGTTATTTACATGGTCCGGATTGAGCGGACCCTGATAGATCTTCACTACCGCGCCTTTCGCATCGAGCAGGAATGATGTTGGCAGCGTGAGATCGCGATGGCGCTCAAACAAGTAGCGGTACAGAAGGTTGTAGACCGCCGCCACATCGTCTGAGCTTTTCAGCATGGGGAAGGGAAGGCGATTCACCCGCGCGGCGCTCCCAGCAGCGACATTCACCGAGACCAACTGCAGCCCCCGCGCTTCCCAAGCAGCATGCCCACTCTCCAGCGTGTCTAAGTCCCGCTCACTCTGCTCCGAGCCGGATGCGCAGAAATGTAATAACAAAAGCTTGCCGCGAAAGGCCGAAAGGGTTCGCGTCTGGCCGGTTTGATCAGGCAGCGAAAAATCGGGCGCCGAGGCGGGCGCCAACAGCCACGTCTCGACACGGCGCGGAAGCTGATCCTCTTCGCTGGTCTCCTGGTGGGGCGGACCCCCTGGTCCGCGCCGCTCTCCGCCTCGGAGCAGGACCCCCTGGTCCGGCTCCTCGAATCCAGTCAAAACGGAGGCCGACGGGGGCGTCGGCCGCGGTCCAGGGGGTCCGCCCCACAGGCGGAATGGCTCGCTGCGCCACGTATTCGCGCGCGCATCGCGGCTCTCCTCTACCCACACCCGGTGATTCACCGGCAAGTCCACTATCGTTTGCACAATGCCGCTTGGCCAGCGGATGGTCGCCTTCAACGGGCCCATGGCCTCGCCCAAACCAAAGAAGATCTCTTTGCTGTGCTGGGCAAGAAATCCCGAGCCCGCCTGCAATTGCTTTGTTTGGGCGCCGTGCCCCGTGTCAATCGTCACCGTGGCGCCAATCGCATCGCGATTACTCACGGTGCCCCGCAGCCGGAAAGCAATGGCCGGAGGGAGATCCGCGATGACATTCTTCAGCACACGCAACTGCGGCGCGTTGCGATTCTTCAGGAACACTTCCTGGCGCCCGTCGTGATCGAAATCGGCCAACGCAAACGATCTGGCGTCTTCGAGGAAGTCCAGGCCCACGGCTCCCGAAACATCCGAGAAAGTGCCGTCGCGGTTGTTGGCGTAGAACACATTGCGTTCATATCCGCTCCAACTGTAGTCGGCGCGGATCAGCTCGTTGATGGCCTGCCAGCCCTGTTCATATTCGAGCGAAGCTTTGGGCGCGGCCGGCGATCGCGCCACCACCTGGCGCCAGAAGAAGCTATTCAGGTCTTCGCGCAGCGGGCCTGAGATCATCCCGTTGGCGATGTAGAGATCGGGGAAGCCATCATGATCGAAGTCCCACGCATCGCTCGACCAAGACCACCGGCCTATGCCCACTTTCGCCCCTGCCGTCGCGTCCTCAAATCGCCCGTTGCCTGCATTCTTCAATAGCGAATTCCCCATGGCGTGCTTCCGGTAGAAGGAACGCGTTCGCTCGGGCGCTTCTTTCTGAAACGCTTCCTGCGTCGAGATCCGTTCTCCGGCGGCCGTCCACATGTCGGCGACGTACAAGTCATTGCGGCCGTCGTTGTCGTAATCAAACCAGCAGACGCTCATGCCGGCGCCAGTGTCTTCCACTCCGGCTTCCGCGGCCACATCCGTAAACGTGCCATCGCCGTTGTTGCGGTATAGGTTTTTCCGGCCGAAATCATTCACCACATAAAGGTCCGGCCAGCCATCGCCGTTGAAGTCATCCCAGCCGCAACAGAAACTGTAGCGATTGTTGTTCTTTGCCATGCCGGTTTCCGCGGTCACGTCACGAAACGTGCCGTCGCCGTGATTGCGCATCAGAAAGTTCGGCGGACCATTTTGGGCGTCGTAGTAAGGCACGGGATATTTGTATTGGTCCGTGCCCTGGTAGTAGACGTAAAGGCAAAAGTAAATATCGAGGCGGCCGTCCCGATCGTAGTCCGCCGCTGCCGCGCCGGTGAACGTTCCTTGCGGAGGGGTGGCGAATTGAAATGCATCCGGTTTTAAGCGGAACCTGCCACCACCCTGGTTCAGGAACAGCAGCGGACCGCTAGCGCGCACCACCACCAGGTCCTCGCGCCCGTCGTTATCGAAGTCCGCAATCAGCGCGCACGCGGTGTTGTCGAGAATACCGGTGCTGGAAGCTTCCGTGATGTCCTCGAAGGTTCCGTCTCCGCGGTTACGATACAGCCGGTTCGGCAGCCCCGCGGGCTGGCAGACGTAGAGATCGTCGAAGCCGTCGCCATCGATATCACCAATCGAGACGCCGTTGTGCCCGTAGAGATCGATCCCGCTCGCGCCGTCCAACACCGTTCGCCAGTAGTCCACTCCGTGCGAAAGCTGCTGCGCGTACGAAGCATTGCCACCGAGCGCCGTCTGCGCGACGTCCGCGAAGAACGGCGCGGCCGACCGGCTGCGCGCCTCCTCGACCGGCCGCCAGGTGCGAATCAGCAGATCTCCTCCCGGTAGCGCCTCCCATTCCAATTCCCAGTAGCCTGCGCGCTGTTCACTGTGAAATCCGCTGCCTGTCGAAACCAGCTCATAACGAACGGTGGTGTCGAAACCGCTTGCATTCGCTGTTACTCGTGTGATCTGGAATTCCGCGGTGACCACTTTAGTAAGGCCGCTCAGAGACTGTCGCCATTCGCGCAGGAAGGCTTCCGCCCCGCGATCGGCTGTCCCGGAAAACCGCACTCGGTCCACTGTGAGGCCATGACCTCCACGCACGCGCTGGGAGGTTGAAGGGATCATCGAAGCTCCAGCAAAGTGCGGGCTGAGCGCCCGTTCGATGGCCGCTGTATTGAGGATGGAGGCCACAAGGTCGGCTCTCCATGCCTCCAGCTTCGCGGCCATCTGATCCTGCACTTTCTCCGTCAGGAATTCGTCGTGGCCCGCCTCGCGTTGGAGAATGGTCGCGTCTAGCGAGCCCGGCGCCCGGTAGTGGGGATGCAGGTGAAACTCCGCTCCTCGCGCCTCCGTCGCCTGCCCATTCACCGGATAAAAGAATGGGGATGCGATGCGTTTCGATGCGCCACCGCCCGGAACCAGCACGGCCGCGGTACCTTGACCGCAACGCACCAGGAAGTCTCGTCGGCTGTTTCGCATGTGTCAGGAAAGAGGCGGCAACGCCGGAAGACGAGTGTTCCTCGAGCGTCCTTCATCAAGGTTATCCTTGTACCCTAGGAACGTGACACATGAGCAGGCCTCCTTGTGTGGGGCGGAACCCCTGTTCCGCGGGCGACCCCCTGGTCGCCCATTCCATGCTCATGGTTCTTCAAGAAGCGCACGAGCACTATCCTTGTTCCTCGGGCGCTTTCTATCTGTCGCTTCGCTTGCCGCGACACTCGGGTCGTTCTTCGCGATGTTTGCGCAGCAGCCCGAGCCTGCCCCCCAAGACGCAGTCGAGGCCCACCTTGGGCGAGGCTACGAAGCCCTCAAGGCGGAGCAATACGACGCGGCGGTGAGTGAGTTCCGAGCCGCGCTGAAGCTGGATCCAACGCTCGCAACTCGCGCCCGCTTCCCGCTGGCCGTGGCCCTGTTCGATCTGAAGCAGACCGCAGAGGCCCGCACGGAACTCGAAGTCATCCGCCGCGAGACCGGAGACCACCCCAATGTCGTGTATTACCTGGGCAGGTTAGACCTGATGGATCAAAATTACCCCGCAGCGATCCGGAATCTCACCAAAGCTCTGGCCAAGCCCCCCTACCCGGACACGGCTTACTACCTCGGCTTTGCCTGTTTCAAACAAGGCGATCTCATCGATGCGGAGAAATACCTGAAGCGTGCCGTCGCGAGCAATCCCAGCGATAGTATCGCCCAGTACCAACTCGGCCTACTGTTGCGCAAGCTGGGTCGTGAGGAGGAGGCGAAGACCGCGTTTCAGGCTTCCTACGAGCTGCGCCGCCGGGACACCAGCATCAGCCAGCTTCGAGTGGAGTGCGGCCGCCTGCTCGACCAGGGAACGGTGGCCGAGGCGCGATCCGTTTGCGATCAACTCTATGATCCAACCAGTGCCGACCGGCTGACCATTCTCGGCACCCTCTACGGCCAGCACGGGGATCTCGAGGCAGCTCTCCCACTGTTGCAGCGGGCGGCCGAACTGGAGCCTCAATCGGCGCAGATGCAGTACAACCTGGCCTCAACATACTTCCGGATGAACCGCGCCGAAGACGCTCGCGAGCCGCTCAGGAATGCGGTCCAGCGCTGGCCGGACGTATTCCCGCTCAATTTTCTCTATGGCGCGGTCCTCGCCCGCCTGGGTGAGGATCGCCTGGCCTATGAAGCGCTCCAGCGCGCCCATCAGCTCAACCAGCAGGATGCCGTCGCCGCTGCGCTTCTCTACCAAACGACGCTTCGGCTGGCTCGAACGAACCTGTCCGCGGGCGACCACTCCGCCGCGCTTCGCTATTTTCAGGAAGCCGCCGCGCTCAGCCCGCTCGATCCGGAGCCCCACCGGGGATTGGCCGAAACCCACGCATCCATGGGCGACGCTCGTGAGGCAGAGGCCGAGCGGCTACATGCCGAACAGCTCAGCCGCACCGCTGGCGTTCACTGATTTTCCAACTTGTGGCGCGGGCTGCCTAGCCTGCTGAGCCGAGAGTCATCTCGGTTTTCTTGTACGGAGGGCTGGGACGCCCGCTCGCGGGAACTTCCAGACCGGGTTTCCTGTCTCATACTGTGATCCAGGAACGCGAAGTTTGGGAACGGCCTGTCGAAATCCCACATCTAAGCGCTTAGAAATGTTGCGGCTTCGTGCGAATTTCCGGTATACTCCCCTTTTTCGCCGCTTGGCGCGCCATGATCTCCATGCCTGGAGCCTGCTCTCGCCGCTTCGCCTGGTACACGGTTTTGTGCCGCCGAACCGAAGGCGAGGGCCCTCACGGTATTTGCCGCGCGCGGGTTGTGCTCTTGCTGAAGCCTCATAATTTCGCTGAAGTCGCATAATTTTGCTGAAGTTGCATAATATGGTGTACTGGCCGGAGGGTTCTGATCTTGCCGGTCACGTTGATCGCGCCCGGCGGGGGCTTCGGTACACTTGGTTGGTTTAGTCAGTTGATGAGACTTTCGTCCTCTGGGAGGTTGTCGTGCAGTTTCGCTTTTTGGCAGCTTGCAGGCTGTCTGTTGGCCGTTGTGCGCAACTGGCCATTGCCGCCGTCGCACTCACGCTTTCGCTTTCGATCCTGAGTATTCTCTCGCCCGCCTTGAGCGCTCAGGAAGCGGCCGCTAAGAATTGGAAGGATCGAGCCGAGTACGATCTGTACATGTCGATCGAGCACGAGAAGGATCCAGCCAAGCGACTTGAGCTGCTCAACCAGTGGCAGGACAAGTATCCGCAGACGGACTACTCGAAGGAACGGCTCCAGTTCTACGTGGTCACTAGCGCTGCCGCCGGCCAGCCAAAGAAGGCCCTGGACTACGCCGCCCAGATCCTTAAGGTTGCCCCAAAAGACTTAAACTCGCTCTATTACACAGTGCTGTTCGGCCCGGGTGTCTATCGTCCTACGCCCACCGCGGAACAGGAGGCTGCGGTTCAGTCAGCCGCGCAGGCTATCCTGGATTCCTCCGACGGGCCTTTTGCCGATAAGAATAAGCCTGCCAACGTCACCGCCGATCAATGGAACACCGCTAAGAACAACGCAGCCGCCATTGCTCACAACGCCCTCGGATGGCTCGCTGGCGTAAAGAAGGATGGGCCTACCGCGGAGAAAGAATACTCCGCCAGCCTGCAGATAGATCCTACCAATGGCCAGGTCGCCTATACATTAGCCACCGTCTACCTGGCCGAGAAGAAATATCAGGAGGCGGTCTTCTACTTCGCCCGAGCAGCTTCTTATGATGGCAAGGGCGCGCTTCCTGCCGCCGACCGCGCCACCGCCCTGACATACCTCACCGACAAGATTTACGTTCCTCTTCACGGCAGCAAAGAAGGTTTGGATGCCGTTCTTGCCGCAGCCAAAACCAGTGCTACGCCGCCGCCGGGTTTCCACGTGGTTACCGTGGAGGAGGTTGCTTCAAAGGACGCTGCCAAGCTACAAGCCATTCTGGACGCCAACCCGGATAAGAAGCTATGGTGGACCATCCAGCAGGCGCTGATTGCCGACAATGGCCAATCCTACTTTGACAGCAGCGTGAAGGATGCTGAGCTTCCCGGTGGCGCGAATGACGTGAAGATGTTCAAAGGCACAGTGATTTCCATGG
>Ga0302325_10025490_pt1 | contig 12290 bp, 8 predicted proteins | sample Palsa_T0_2_FD_201948 | JGI IMG/M metagenome (GOLD analysis project Ga0302325, IMG submission 201948) | Peat permafrost microbial communities from Stordalen Mire near Abisko, Sweden - Palsa_T0_2 | ecosystem: Environmental > Terrestrial > Soil > Palsa > Peat permafrost | place: Sweden: Abisko...
GAGCGGCGTTCCCAAATCGCCTGTTTCTTGGGCCCTTGGGTGTCGCTCCTGCCACGGCGGTCGCTCCTGGACGGCTCGATCGTGGATCCCTCCGCGGTACCACGTTGCTTGCCTCCTAGCCCGGTCCGCGCGACCGTGCAAGAATGATCACACCGTTCAACGGGGGTGTCAAGAGCCACTCGTCCGACGACCCGCTCGTACTTCGCCACAGGCAACGGCGAGATCCGGTATCTCTACAGTCCGACATCCCTCGGCGCGCTATCGAGGTGCCCCAAGCCCTCGCTCGGTCGCGCCGCACCAGTGCTACCAGGTCTTCGGGCACGACCAGGGCGGCGGCTCCAGTGGGGGCCTGGTGACGTCGGAAGGCTGACCATGGCGGGGTGAGACTTGGCCGCTACTTCTCTGGGAGGAGTTCGGAAAAGTCCTGTGTGGATAACCTGGAGGTCTCCCTCCGGAGAAAAATCCGCGTGGACCCCGGTGAGGTAGTTGTCGGTCTGCTTGAGGGCGTGGCACGCCGGGCACAAAGCGATAAACCGGTGTTGTTGGAATCGGTTACGATTGGGCGCGTGGCACGGCCTGGGCTAGTTAGGGCGGCCCTCGTGGCACTGACGACGGCCATGGTGGTCGCCGCAGCTGCGGGTGAGCGGCCCGGGGTGCTCCCCGCGGGTGACCTGCGCCCCGCGAGCGTGCCCCCGGGGCTGTGGTCCGTGGTGCAGCAGGTCGTGGGCGCGGGGCTGGCCCCGGCGGGCAAGGCCGGCGACCCCAAAGGCGGCTGCACCGGGTGCATGAAGCTGTTGGCCCATGGCGAAGTTGGCGGCGGCCGGTTCGGCTACAGCGTGGCGCTGTCCGCTAACGGGGACACGGCTCTGATCGGCGCCCCCTTTGAAAACAGCTCGGCCGGGGCGGCGTGGGTGTTCACTCGTTCAGGCTCTACCTGGGCCGAGCAGGGCAAGAAACTGACCGGCAGCGGCCGGACCGCCGGTGGCTTGTTCGGCTACAGCGTGGCGCTGTCCGCTAACGGGGACACGGCCCTCGTCGGCGACTACGTCGTGACGGGCCAGGGCGCGGCCTGGGTGTTCACCCGGTCGGGCTCAGCCTGGAGCCAGCAGGGCCCCAAGCTGAGAGGCAAGGGCGTGACCGTCTACGAGGGGTCCGGTTCCCGGTTCGGCACCGCCGTGGCGTTGTCTGCCGACGGCAACACGGCCCTGATCGGTGGTTATAACGACAGGGGTGGGGTCGGTGCCGCGTGGGTGTTCACCCGGTCGGGATCCACCTGGGCCGAGCAGGGTCCGAAGCTGACCGGCGGCGGCGAACAAGGTTACGGCTCGTTCGGCTTCAGCGTGGCGCTCGCCGGCAACGGGGACACCGCCCTGGTCGGTGGGAATGCCGATGGCAACAATGGCGCGGGCGCGGCCTGGGTGTTCACCCGCTCGGGCCCCACCTGGGCCCAGCAGGGCAAGAAGCTGGCCGGCAGCGACGAGAGCGGCCGTGCCTTGTTCGGCAACGACGTCGCTCTGTCTTTCGACGGCAGCACCGCACTGGTCGGCGGCCCGTACGACGACAACAACGTCGGCGCGGCGTGGGTCTTCACCCGTTCGGGATCCACGTGGGCCGAGCAGGGCCCGAAGCTGACCGGTGGTGGCGAGGCCGGCAGTGCCTGGTTCGGCGAAACCGTCGCCCTGTCGGCCGCCGGTAAGAAAGCCTTGGTCGGCGGCCCTTACGACAACAGCAGCTTTGGGGCGGCGTGGGTGTTCGGGCGTTCAGGCTCCACCTGGGCCCAGCAGGGCAATAAGCTGACCGCCAGCGACGAGACCGGCAAGGCAGGCTTCGGCATCTACGTGGCGCTGTCAGCCAATGGGAACACCGGCCTCGTCGGCGGCGGAGGAGACGACCACGGGGTCGGCGCCGCATGGGCATTTTATCTAAACCACCCATAATTTGACAAGTTGCTCGTCCAATTTCACCTGCCCGTGGCCCGGGGTTCGCTCCTCGGCATCTGTCGTGGTGCCGTGAGCTTCGTCTCGAGTTCCCGTTGTCGTCGGCCGGCTCTCGGGCACGAGACCTGATCGAGGACCGGGACCTTGATCGAGGCCCTCGAGCGCCACAGGGGACACGGGCCAGTGCCGACTCGACGCCCGATAGCGACAACCGTGCCGCGTCTAAGCCGCCTGGCAAAGCCCTGACCAGCCACTATCCACTGCGACGAGGCGTGCAGCAAAGTTTTCGAGTCGGTCCTCCGACACGCTCCAGGGTGTCGAGGTCCCGGAGCGGGGCGACACGCTGTGCCTGCGCAGGTTTAGGAGCCCGGGCGCGAAGATGGGGGGCGGCGCCGAAGGAGATGCTGAAGGACACGGCGAAGGAGATGGTGGCGGGGTTTTCCTCGCTGCCCCCTATTAGTGACCAAGGCCCTTTGTTGGTCGTCGAGGTGCTGGCGGCGGCTGAGTAGCACGATGCGCAGACGGTTGGCGAGGGTCGCCAACAGCTTGCAGCGGAGCCGCTGTTCGGCCAAGAGGCTGGCGATGGCGGCTGCCAAGGCGGTGTACTGCTTGGAGCGGAGGACACCAAGTTGCCCGCGGTAGGTATCACGCTCGGCCAGCAGTCTCGCCACCGCCCCCGGGTGGGCTGTTTCGAGCGCATCGGCTAACTCAGGCTCGGCCTCTAGTTGGCTGAGGGCCTCGATACGGGCGGCTACTAAAGGTTCCATGTCCAGGGCGTCTTCGATCGCCGCACCCCCAAGGGGTGGCGAAGCTGAGGTGAGCGAGGTGAAGAACTCGTCAAGCGTGATAGGCCGACCCTAGGCGTCAACCTGCGCGCCAATAGTGGATCGGTCGCAGCTTTGAACAAACCAATGGGGCCATCGAGCGCCTCACCGAAGCGGGAATCCTTCGTCAGGTCACCGTTGGCCGCCGTAACCGAGCCTTTGAGGCCCCGAGATCATCGATGCCTTCACTGACCTCGAGCAGCAACTTGCCAGCTCGCAAGGAGACACCAGGTCCAGCGCGCCGGCACGGACGGTGCCCCGCCGTCGGCGGAACTGATTTCAATAGTGCCCGCCTCCCCGATCACCGACTTCAATGACACCAGTGGATTCTGTTAGTTCTGCCGATCCTGGCACGAGCGAGCGGAGCGCTCCGGCGCGAACTAACATCACGGCCACCTCTCGGAAAGGATTTTTCATGCTCTTTCACGTGACATGGGACTACACCGACAACAGCGACGAAGCGCAGCGACAGGGCCTTGCCATGCTTGGGAAATGGCAACCGCCAGCCGGTGCCGAGTTCAAAGGCTTCTACAGCTTCGTGGACGGCACCGGGGGCGTCGCCATCGTCGAGGCCGACAGCGCGGCCACACTTGCACGCACCACGGGCCCCTGGACAACGCGGTTGAGCTTCACCGTGACCCCGATCCTGCCGATCGAAGAGGCGAGCGCCATCAGTGCCGAGGCAATCGCCTTGCGCGACTCCCTGAGCTAGGCGCAAACGGCGCCGCCTGGTGGACGAGTTCACCCCTCCCAGCAGGGAGCGGCAACCGGGTCGCGTACCGCTCGCCGCCGCGAAAGGGTATCAAGTCCCTGCTTGGAGGGAGATATTCCAAGACTTGTGAGTCGTTCTGTGCAAAGCCGGAAGTCTAGTTGCCTTGGATTGCGCCTCCTTTTCGGCTCGAGGACGCGGGCGGCAGTGTTGGACCGCTGCTATAGGTCGAGCCGATAGAGGATCTCGCAGCGAGAATCATGCATGCCTATCTCGGTGCGGGCGCCGGTTCGGGCGAAGCCGGCGGTCTCATATAGCCGCTGGGCCGCCGTCATGGTCGTGGAAGTGTCCAGTACGATGGACCGGCAGCCTCGGCTTTTGGCCCACTCAATGGCTCGGCCGAGAAGAGAGCGGCCGAGCCCCCGGCCCCGGTAGGCCGCCTTGAGGTACATGCGCTTCAACTCAGCAACCTGGTCGCCGTCGAGGAGCCGGATGGCGACGGAGCCAACGACCTCGCCTTCGTCGGTGGCGACCCAGACGCCTCCATAGGCCCGTTGGGGGTCATCGAGATCGGCGTCTAGGACTGGGTCTACGGTGAAGCCGTACTCGCCCAGGACCTCTGACACGAGCCCGGCGAAGCCCTCCCGGTCTGGGGGCTGGTAGGCGCGAATGTCGAGTGGATCACCGGTCCCGCCCATGGGCCTATTGTGCCAGGCGTTCGTCGCTGTCCGCCGAGCCCAGCGTGGCATCGAGATCGGCGGCGATGCTGGTGAGGCACCGAGGGTGTCCATGAACTGATGGTCCTGATGGCGCTGTGGGGCGATTCGCACGTGCTCGCGGATCCTGGCCGGTTTAGCCGAGCAACGTTCGTCAAGAACCCACGTCACGCGGGTGCTTTCCAAGCTCGGGGCACGGGACCGTGTCCAGTGCGTGGTCCTGGCTTATGAAGCCGGGTAGTGAAACCCGGCGATGCAGTCTGATGACCGTGCTCTAATCGGCACTTCCCATGGCCCACCGACGAGATGCTCAGCAGTCATCGCAGCTCCCGGGACCGCCTACCCGTCGGTCTAAAGGATGTACAGCATCTCCTGGTAGGTGGCCAATGGCCAGAGGTCGTCGGCCACCAGGCTCTCGAGTTGGTCCGAAGCCGCCCGCACCGCTGCCATCGCCGGCAACAACGATCCCTGGGCATGCTTGGCATGCGCCTCCGCCTTTTTGCCCACCTTGCTCCCCAACTCATGGCGCAGTTTTGCCAGGCCGGCCCGGAGCGCCGCCAGGTCTGACGACACCTCAGTGAGGGTGCTGGCGTCCCCGGTTAGGCCAATGGCCTGGAGGCTGGCCAGGTTGCCCGCCAGCTCCGTTTGGTACCGGATAGCCGCCGGCAGCACGAGGGTGGTCGCCATCTCCAGGGTGAGCCGGGCCTCCACCTCGACGCTGAGGACGTACTGCTCCAGAGCTATTTCGTAGCGGCTGTGCATCTCCCGGTGCGAGAACACGCCGTACTTGCTGAACAGCTCCAAGGACTCTTCGGTGACGAGCTCGGGCAGGGCATCAAGGGTGGTGCGCAGGTTGGGCAGGCCTCTTTCGGCTGCCTCCGCTTGCCAGGCTTCCGTGTAGCCGTCCCCGTTGAAGACCACGTTGCCGTGCGCGGCAATTATCTCCTGGAGAACGCTCTGGACGGCCTCGTTGAACTCGGTGCCGCCGGCCACCAAGGATTCGAGCCTGGTGGCAATGTAGTCCAGGGCCTCGGCCAGGATCGTGTTGAGGGTGACCATGGGGCCGGCGATCGACTGCTGGGACCCGGGGGCGCGGAACTCGAAGCGGTTCCCGGTGAAAGCAAACGGGCTCGTCCGGTTACGATCCCCGGGGTCGGAGTGCAGGACGGGCAGTGTGTCAACGCCGATCTTGAGCTGGCCCCTCGTCTTCGATGAAGTTGCCGCGCCTTTGGCGATCTGATCGAACACGTCGGTCAGCTGGTCACCCAGGAACACCGAGATGATCGCCGGGGGGGCTTCGTTGGCGCCGAGCCGGTGGTCGTTGCTGGCCGAGGCGACTGAGGCCCGGAGCAGGCCACTGTACTTGTGCACGGCGCGGATCACGGCCGCGCAGAACACCAGGAACTGGGCGTTGTCATGGGGCGTGTCCCCGGGCAGCAGGAGGTTGCCCTCCGAGGCGTTGCCGACGGAGAAGTTGACGTGCTTACCCGAGCCATTGATGCCGGCGAAGGGCTTCTCGTGGAAGAGGCACTCCATCCCGTGCTGCTGGGCCACCCGCTTCATCGTTACCATGGTGAGCTGCTGGTGGTCGGCCGCCACATTGGACCGCTCGAACACCGGGGCGATCTCGAACTGGCCCGGTGCCACTTCGTTGTGCCGGGTCTTGGCCGGGATGCCCAGCTTGAACATCTCACGCTCGGCGTCGAGCATGAAACCGAGGACCCGCTGGGGGATGGCACCGAAGTAATGGTCGTCGAACTCCTGGCCCTTGGGCGGCTTGGCCCCGAAGAGCGTGCGACCGGCGTTGAGGAGGTCGGGACGGGACAGGAAAAAGCTGCGGTCAATCAGGAAGTACTCCTGCTCAGGACCGGCGAACGACACGACCGCGTCGGGGTTCTCATGGCCGAACAGACGGAGCACGCGCTCGGCCTGGGCCGCCATGGCCTGCTGCGAACGCAGCAGGGGCGTCTTGTGGTCCAGGGCCTCGCCGGTCATCGAGACGAACACGGTTGGTATGCACAGCGTCTTGCCGTTGGGGTTCTCGAGCAGGTAGGCCGGGCTGGTGGCGTCCCAGCCCGTGTAACCACGAGCCTCGAACGTGGCCCGCAAACCCCCACTCGGAAAGCTCGAGGCATCCGGCTCGCCCTGCACTAGCAACTTGCCGGTGAACTCGCCGATGGACGAACCGTCGCCGCCCGGCTCCAGGAAGCTGTCGTGCTTCTCGGCGGTGAGGTGGGTCAGGGGAAAAAAGACGTGGGCGTAGTGAGTAGCGCCCTTCTCCATGGCCCAGTCCTTCATGGCCGATGCCACGACATCGGCCACGGTCGGGTCCAAAGGCTTCGAGTGCTCGATGGTCCCCATCAAAGACTTGAACACCGCCTTGGGCAGGCGCTTCTGCATGACGGCCTTGGTGAACACGTTCTCACCGAAGATCTGGCTGGGGCCTCCCTCGGTGGGCAGGAGTTGGGCCGGCGGCCGGTAAGAGTTGACGGCGTCAATAGCGTCGAGGCGGGCCTTGCTACCGCTCATTGGAGTACCTGTCCCAATCTGGTCAGCCCGTAGCGAGCCGGCAACTTGCACGACCGCGGGCTCGTTCGCCCCCGCAAGCTAGTGGCGCCACGTAACGTGCGGGTTTCCGACACGTGAACGTTTGGCTTCTAGGCCACCTGTGGCTGTGGGCTAGCCCAGCACCACCTGGTCGTTTGTGGTGGGTTCGCCTCGTTGGTCATGCAGCAAGACTTGGAGCAACTCCTCGTAGGGCCCGAGGATGTAGGCTTCATCGCCGGCGGCGAACCGGGCGCCCCGGCGGGGTGGGTGCTCCAGCACACCAGAAGCCGTCCCGCGCCGGATGGCGACCACCCTGGTCCTCGCCGGGAGGTCCTGCATGGCCAGCCCTTCGAGACCGCTCCCGGGAGCGATCGATAGCCGGCCGACGAGGAAGGGGCGGTCCTGCACGTAGAACGTGCCGATGACCTGGAGGCCCAGGGCGGCCCCCACGAACCAGGGGGCGGCGAGGGCGGACGTGGAACGGACCTCGTGGAACCCGAAGCTGACCTCGACCGTATGAGCGAGCACGCGGTCGAAGATCCTCAGCACGGTGGGCACGGATGAGGCGCGGTCCCCGAGGTGGGCGCGGGCGGCCAGGGCGGACTCGATGTTGGTGAGGTCGTTGCTCGTCAGCAGGGCGACAGCCGATGCCTGCTTCAGGGCCACCGCATCGAGGGTCTGGCGCTGGGTGGCGTCGGCGACCACGACAGGGATACCGAGGGCTCGAGCCCGGTGCAGGTAGCGGTTGTGCTCGTCGTTCTCCACTACGACCACGGGCCACCCTTCACCCCGGAGGCCTTCTACGACCCGGAGGCCGACGGCCCCGAGGCCCACCACCACTACGTGCCCGGACATCCGCGTCACTCGCTCGTGGCCCAGGGACTGCTCGATGCGGCGGCTCACCAAAAGATTGGTGAAGAGCGCGAACGCCGTGGTGACAAGGGCCACGCCGGCAACCATGAGGAAGATCCCATAGGCCAATAACCACCGAGGCTGCCCGCCAAAGGAGTAGTCCCCGAACCCGACGGTGGTCATCGTGGTGACCGTGAAATAGAGGGCGTCGAGCGTCGAGAAATGGCTCTGGGGCTGAACCGGTCGGTAGCCCAAGCGGACCACGAGGCTCGAGGTGACGAACAGCACAACCACGGCCAGGAGGGCCCGGCGTAGGCCCCGCTCCGAGCCGGATAAGACCGCAGCTACCAGCCGCCGGGCGGTGCCGACGCCTCGGCGGTGAGACCGCTCCGCGGGCGTTGCCGAACCCATGGCCTGGACTATGTCGAACATCGCCAGCTCCTCGGGAGTCCCGAGCAAAGTCACGCGGTCCCCCTGGCCAACGAGGTGGTCACGTCCGGGGCAGACCACGAGCTCGCCACCGCTTGCCGGCACAACGGCCACCGGGGCGAGGTGGCCATAAAGGTGCCGGAGGCTGACCTGCGAACTGCCCTCCTCCGGCGCAGCCACCACCTCGGCCACTACGAACTGCTCGCCACCGAGGACGAAGCCGTGCGCCCGCCGGCGCACGCACGCTTCCACGACCGATGGCGCTGCGAGCGAGGCGACGTCGAGCACCGATCCCGAGCCCAAGGCCTCCTCGACGGCGAGCCCGACGGCTGGGTTGGCCATCTGGACGACCACCCGCACCCCGGGCCGGAGCTGGCGGACCAGCAGTGCCGTCTCCAGGCTGAGCAGATCCGTCCTCTCCACGCACACCACAGCTTCGGCCCCGGAGAGGCCCGCGTCCCATAAAGCCTCGCCGAGGCGGGCACTGCCGGGCACATGGGGCACCCCCCATTGCTCCACGACGGCGAGGAGCTTAGGGTCGGGGTCATCGTCTACGACCACGACGCCAACGTCCGCGAGGTGAAGGAGCTCGACGATGCGTAAGCCCAACCCTTGCAGCCCGCACACGATGACATGGCGAGACCGGTCCCGATAGGTGACGCTGACCACTTGGACTCCTGCGCAGGGGTGGGACCTCGACAGCCCAGTTGACTTGTCGGCTCATCGTGGCCGCGCCATGTAACCTCCCGATGTCGGGCCGGTAAACCCTCGATAAAAACACGGCACAGCACAGAGCCCCGGTTGCTGGGCCGGCCGACCACCCTTAGGCCGGGCTGACCCTACATGGCAAAGGTCCCTCTATATCGGGGCCTCGGAGAAGTCCCACGCGCGCACGTGCCCGGGCTCCAGGCGGATCACTATGTCGCCAGAAGCGGACTCGGCATACCGGCGGCCCCTGGCCTCCCCCAGGTAGCGGATGGCTATCCGCTCGAGTGTGGCTTTACCGTCATCGGGGAGCAGGATGGCCTCGCCCGTGAGCTCCACGCCTCGGTACGGGGGCGCGGGCTCGGCGACCACCAAGGCGGCTCTGGGGTCCCGGCGCAGGTGGCGGGCCTTTACATCGGTGTCGAAGGTGCACACCTGGAACCCACCGTCCCGGTACTCATGCCACACCGGTGAGAGCACGGCCGTGCCGTCGGCCCGGTATGTCGCGAGCACCGCCAGCAGCGGTAGGTCGACCAGGTCCCCTAAGTCTTCCACTGTCAGTCCCTTGGGCACGGCACTGAGCCTAACCCGGCCACCTTGTTGGCTGGCCGGTCGCCCAGCTCGTGCAGGGACCACGCCACACTCGACTATCAGTCGGTCAGTGCCCGAAGGTCAGCAGCTTCGTCGCGAACGGCGTCGGCGTCGGTCTGGCGGCCAAGCGCAGAAAGGATTTCGGAAAGGCGGTCCATTGCGGTGACCAGGGCGGGGCGGTAGAGGTCAGGGTCGGCGGCGGCCAGCTCCCGGCGGATCGCCACTGCCTCCTCGGTGACCAGCACCGCGTCAGCTGGGCGGCCCAACTCCGAGAACGTGATCCCGAGGTTGGTCAGGGAGTCCCCTAGGGCCGGGCGGTAGCGGTCAGGGTAGGCGGCGGCCAGCTCCCGGCGGATCGTCACTGCCTCCTCGGTGACCGGCACCGCTTCGGCCCAGCGGCCCAGCGCGGCCAGTCGGAACCCGAGGTTGCCCAGCGAACTGGCGAGAAAGGGTCGGTAGCGGTCGGGGTTGGCGGCGGCCAGGTCGCGGTACAGCGCGACAGCCTCCTGGCTGACCGGCAGGGCGTCCTCGGTAGAGCCCAGCGCCCCCAGCCGTACGCCGAGATTGGTCAGCGACGCGGCCAGGTCCGGACGGTAACGCTCCGGGAAGGCGGTGGCCAGCTCCCGGCGGATAGCCACAGCCTCGTCGGCAGCGGAGAACGCGTCCCACCGGCGGCCCAGCTCCGCCAGCCAAATGCCAAGGTTGCTCAACGAGTCGGCCAGCTCGGCGCGGTACCGCTCCGGGTTCGCGGCCGCTAGCTCCCGGCGGATACCAACAGCCTCTTCGGTGACCAGCCGCGCGTCGGCCGGGCGGCCCAACGCCGACAACGTGCTCCCAAGATTGGTCAGCGAAAGGGCGAGGCCGGCTCGGTACCTGTCCGGGCTGGCGGTGGCTAGTTCGCGGTATATGTCGACGGCCTCCTCGGCAACCGGCAACGCGTCGTGCGACCGGCCCAGCTCCCCGAGCCGTACGGCGAGATTGGTCAGCGAGTCGGCCAGGTCGGGGTGGTAACGATCCGGGGACGCGGTGGCCAGCTCCCGGCGGATACCAACGGCCTCCTCGGTGACGGGCAGCGCCTCGGCCGGGCGGCCCAACTCCGATAACAAGACGCCGAGAGCGTCAAGCGAGGAGGCGAGAGCAGGGCCGAACTCGCCCCGGCCCGAGGTGGCCAGCTCCCGGCGGATGGCGACTGCCTCCTCGGTCAGCGGCATAGCCTCGGCTGGGCGACCTAGATCCGACAACGTGACGCCGAGGTTGTTGAGAGAGAGGGCGAGATCGGGGCGGTACTGGTCGGGGTCGGCCCCGGCCAGGTCCCGGCGGATGGCCACGGCTTCTTGCTCGGCCGGCAGTGCTTCGTCCGGGCGACCAGCCTCCGAGAGCTGGATGCCGAGGTCGGTTAGCCGGTACGCCCGGGCGGCAAGCTCGCTGTCGGCATGAGGTTGGAAGCTCACGCAGGCAAGTATGGCCGATCGATGCGGCCACTTCGAGCGGGGCTCGCCACGTGCCGGCTTCCCAGCTCGGGTCGTCGAGGACGAACACTGCGCCCGCGAGCCCGTGGCTGACGTTGCCCGCCTGACTCACCATCGAACCAGGGATGCCAGCCCTCGGGCCCGTCTTCAGCCATGGGACGATATTGTACGAGCATTGACCAAGGGAGCAACTTTGAGACGGGCCGTCACGGGTCACCTATGCGACAAAGGCCGTCCGTCGGCTCGGACGGAATCTTATTCTTATATGAGCGTTCTCTGAGAGCTGGCAACTCTTACCGAAGCCTTACTCGGGTACTAAATACTCCTTGTCGCCGCCGGGTATACCAGAGCTGAGGTCTTGTGCGCAGCGGGCGCCGAGCCCAGAAATAAGGAGTTTAGGTGATAAAGGCTAGGAAATTATCCATGCGTAGATCCGCGACTTTTGCCGCGGTGACCTTAATGGCGGCGGTGCCGGTGGTGGCACTTGGGGCCGGGACGGCCTCTGCCCAAGACACGGTGGCCACTCAGATTTACACGATAGCGAGCACATCGACGACGAGCCCGGTGGCGACCGTCCAACCCAGCGCGGCTGGTGCCACTTCCAATTACACCGTCAGTTTTACGACAGCAACGGCTCTCACGGGAGGAGTGGACACGATCGTCTTGACCGATCCGAGCGGGTCCACGACCTTTCCCAGCTCGGCCGCCGACTACCGCGTCGTCGACAACACCAGCTCAACGGCGCCTGAACCTGTCTCCAGCGTCGCCGTGGCCAACAGCGGTAGCAGCGTGACGCTGGGCCTATCAGGGTCGGCGGGCGCCGGCGATTCTCTGACGGTCTACATTATTGGTGCCATTAACCCAGCAAACGCAGGTGGCTACAACCTGGACGTCTCGACGTCGGAGGGCACGACCCTGGCGGCCACCTCCGGCTACCAGATCGCCGCTGCGACCGCGGACAATCCCACCGCGGGCGAGGCGACCATCGGGCTCAGCTCCCCGGCGCCCCTCACAACTGCTGTCTACAACATCGGCGGGCTCGAGGCCAACGCCGCGCTCGCCGGAGGCAGTGCGACGTTGGAGCTCAGCGGCCCGTCCGGCACCGTCTTCCCGAGCACGGCTGCCGATTACGACATCATCGACCTCTCCAACGCTTCGGCGACGGCGCAGCCGACCGCCGTTGAGGGCGGTGGCACTAACGACGTCGTCCTCACCCTGGGAGCCAATGTGTCCTCTGGGGACCTCATCGACCTTCTCGCCAGCGGCGTCGTCAACCCGGCGGATGGCAACTACAGCGTCTCGGTGCTCGGCGGTGTCGAGGCCACCACATCGCCTTCGGTTGCCTCCCAGACCACGGCGTCGGAAGGCTATTGGCTGGTAACCAAGACCGGGACCGTTTACGGCGTCGGCGGGGCCAACTCCCGCGGCAACGTGACCACGTCGGCAACGACTGGACCGGTCGTGGGGATCGCCAGCACACCTGATGGCAACGGCTATTGGGTGGTTACGGC
>Ga0302325_10025491_pt1 | contig 12289 bp, 11 predicted proteins | sample Palsa_T0_2_FD_201948 | JGI IMG/M metagenome (GOLD analysis project Ga0302325, IMG submission 201948) | Peat permafrost microbial communities from Stordalen Mire near Abisko, Sweden - Palsa_T0_2 | ecosystem: Environmental > Terrestrial > Soil > Palsa > Peat permafrost | place: Sweden: Abisko...
AGTGAGGGCGGTTGGTAAGACGCCTTCCACAAGGAGAAATGTACACATGAACGCGCTCGCTGTCGCCACAGGGGAACAGGTCTTGGAATTCTTCGCGTTCGATGGGTCTTACGTCGAGAAACTTCGAGCGGGAGATGCGCATATAGAGGGACACTTCGTGAACTACTTCAGCGAGCTGATCCGTCTCAAGCTACGCTCGCGCTTGAATTCCAAGGAAGCAATTGAAGATGTCATGCAGGAAACCTTCAAGCGCGTACTGACACTGTTGCGCGGCAAAGGTGGCCTGCGGCAGCCGGATCGATTGGGACCCTTCGTCAATTCGGTTTGCAACCATGTCTTGTTCGAGCACTATCGTTCGCAAAAAAGAACGGAGGCGACGATCGACGACGAAGTGGAGGCCACTATTGCTGGCCGCGAACCAAGTGCGTTGAGTCTGCTGGAAGCCAAGGACACCGAGCGAGTGGTTCGCCAGATTCTCAACCAGTTGCCTGAACGCGACCGGCGTCTGCTTCAGTCGGTGTTGCTGGAAGAACGCAACAAAGATGAGGTTTGTGCCGAGTTCGGCATCACCCGCGAATATTTGAGAGTGTTGTTACACCGTGCCAAGCAGTCGTTCAAGTCGTGTTATACAAGCCGTTAGGCGTGAGTTAAGGTGCATCGGCAACGCGCTGGAGTTTCTGCTTGCGTTTGTTCAGGCAGATTGTGCGATTCGTGATCGAAAGAATTGCGGAACCACCCCAAGCCAGAAGACCCATGGCTTCGGTTGGTGGGAACTTTTCCCGGTCGGTCGCGTGGAATAGAGTTGAACTGAGGGAAAAGAGGAGATGAAGGAATTTACCGAGATTTTCGGAGTTTACCTTCCGTACATCCGGCCAGCACTGGCGCGGGCGGGCATCAAGGATAAAGTGATCGGCTGGCACTCCTTCCGCCACGGGGTGGCCGAGGCCTGTCGGCAGATCGGGGTGGACCCGAAGGTGACGCAGGAAATTCTCCGTCATGCCAACGGAAGAATGACCATGGAAATTTATCAACAGGCCGTTACCAAGGAAAAACGGGATGCGCAGAATAAGGTCGTGGAAGGGTTGACCGCCGGTTCCCCGATCGGGCTCAAAAGGAAAATGGGCTAAATGGGCCGCGAACCCATCCAACCCATTTTCTTCCGCCGAAAGCAGAGGTCTGGTCTGTAACATCCTCTGTTTTCTATAACATATGGCGGGGACGACGGGGCTCGAACCCGCGACCTCTGTCGTGACAGGAAATCAGAAACGCGTAACTTGCAGAAACTAGACGCCACGGATGGCCATTTTTGGCGCTATTAGGAACCATGAGTAAGCGTTATCGAACCCTTAACGAACCTACGACCTCTGCCCTGTAGACCTCTGCCCACGGGCTGATTCACTGCGAGCTTCCTTGGGCACCTCTGCCCCTTAGCGGCAGAGGACAAGGGTTCGTAAGGCGATTAGGCGCCCACCGTCCATTTTTGCAAATGCTTCCCGAAAGTCCCTCTTCAGTCCAGGCATCAGCCACAATTTCGCCTTCCCAACCCTCGCCGACGTTTTCGAGCCGGCAGCCAGTAATGGTGTCGGCAACCCAATCGACGAGCTGGACGCGATGATCGGGCTGGAATCCGTAAAAGGACCAGGACAAGCATGTCCTCTAAGTCTTTGCCCAGAGCGCGGGTGGTGCGATTGCCTTTGGCGTCACGCGGCTTGATTGCCCCCGTCGCGGATTTGCGGCTTAATCTGTCCAAGCTGAACGAGAAAGAGGAAGGAGACTTCCTTATTCTCGACACTCACCAGAAGGCTACTTGCTCACGCTAGTGACGCATCGATCAATGACTTCTCAGCAACAAGCAGCTCGCTTCAACAAGTTCTTTGCCTTCGCGCCTTGGTAAGAAATCAGGAAACCGCAAATTGTGACCCGAGATGTACTCGAACTAAGATGCCGCGGCAGCCTGAACAGCGTCGAAACCGGGGTTCCGCTTGGGCACTGCAGCCAGCCACGCGGAGAGGCTGGCATTCCAGGAAAGTCAGCCCAAGAGGCTGCGGAAATCCGTATGGCGGAGGCCCAGAAGGCATGTTCGATATTGAAGGCCCGAACGGTGTTTGCGGGACAGATCGATGGCAGCACAGAGTTGAACCCAGCACGATACGATCGGTTTCGCGAACCACTCGGAGGCGGAACAGCCTGCCATCGTCTTTACTCACTGGCCGGTCGATAAGCGCGGCAGCAGTGCGACTCCTGTATGATTAGCCCATAGAAAGTCAATGCTTCCCGTCGAACTTGGGCAAACCGGTGTTTAGTCGAGCGTGAAGAATGGTGAGGCCTCGTGTATTTCTGGCAGATGACCACACCCCACTTGTGGACCTGTTCCGAAGACTACTCGAGCCGGAGTTTGAGATCGTGGGCGTTGCCTTCAGCGGTCCCGTTCTGTTCGAAAAAGCGCTGAACTGCAGCCCGACCTAGTCATCGTCGATCTCAGCCTGGTCCTGATGAAGGGGACGGACGCTGGTCAAGAGCTCAAAAAGCGGCTGCCTGGAACAAGGATCCTGGTGGTTACGGTCAACGAGGACTCGGCGGTCAGCTCACAGGAAAGGGACTGACGGCGACTGCGGTTTATTATCAGGACCTGCAGACTCTGGCGACAGCCGCAAGCCTGTTGGGTAACGAAGCGGATGCCGCCAGCTTTAGCAACGAAGCTGCCCAGGTTCGAGACTCCTTCAACCGCCATCTGCTCCATTCCGACACCGCAACCTATGATCGAGGGAGCCAGACCGCTCAGGCCATGCCGCTGGTACTTGGACTGGTTCCCGAGAATCTTCGCCAGGCGGTGCTGGACAACCTGGTGAAGGACATTCGTGACCATGGCGATCACGTTACTGCCGGAGACATCGGTTTCCACTACGTGGTTCGCGCACTGACGGACAACGGACGCTCGGATGTGCTCTTCGATATGCTTGCCCGAAACGACTCACCAAGCTACGGCTACCAGTTGCAGCGCGGCGCAACCACCCTCACCGAGGCTTGGGACACTAATCCCAGATCTTCGCAGAACCACTTCATGCTTGGGCATGCCGAGGAGTGGTTCTATCGCGGTTTGGCGGGCATTAATGTTGATCTGAGCCGCCCGGAGCCGCAGCAGATCACGATCCGTCCAGACTTCCTGGCGAAAGTTCCCGAAGCGCAAGCCCAAGTGCATACGGTGCTGGGCACCGTCGAGAGCTCGTGGACACTCGAGGGGTCGAAGGTAGTGTGGCATCTCAGGATTCCGGCCGGTTCCCGCGCCACCGTGGTTCTTCCCTCGGCAGCGGCCGAGATATCTATGAATGGCGGTGCCACCCCGCCGGCTTCTCCCAAGGGTGAAGTTCTGCTCGGATCCGGCCGGTATGAATTTCGTTTCCAGGTGCGATAGGAAGATGGGACGCGAGACGCAGTTTCGGGCTACACGAGGCAGGCGCTCAGCGAACATCGATTAGGAGGCGAGAGGCGCTTGCTGCGATCCAACAGCGAAACGAGTTCCATTCGGTCAAGCTAAGAGAGAGAGTGTGGACCAAGTGCATATACGGAGGACCTCCATTCCACTTGGGCAACAGATTCCCCAAACACGATCAGTGCTGGATGCGATACTCGAAAGAGTTGATGTCGATGTAACCATCAATTCTCTTGCGGTTGCTGGTGAACAGGCCGATGCGGTCGCCCCGGTAAAAACCCCAGCTCAGTTGGTACGGGTCACCAAAGGCTTTATAGCTGTGGCCATCAATGCTGTAATAGAATTGGCTTCTACCGTTGAAGTTCCACTCGGAACGGAAATAAAAGGTATCTCCTTTCACCGCCGGTCCTATCACTGAGAAGTTATTTTGCTCGTACTGCAATCTCCGTATGTTGCCTCTTTGGACGAGGCTGAGGGTGCACCAGGTTTTAGCAAAATGGGCGAGCCCGGCCTGCTGTCCATCGACCATGCCCGAGAGGTCGAGCTTAACGGTGACCTGGTTCTGAGAAGTACGGAACGAGCGCTGTGTCAGAATATTCGGGATGGTGTGAAAGTCGCCTGGAGTCAGGGGCGGGAAGGCCCGCATTCTGAGCGTCCCCGGGTGCTCGGTGAGCGACCACATGCCGGGCCGCGGCTGGTAATTCCATTCCCACTCCGGCTTGAGAGTGAGCTCGTCGAATTGATCGCCGGCGGCCGGTAGCGTTGGAGGCAATCCCAGGATAGGCTTCTTCGCCGCCCAGATCATGTTTCCGGTACCATCCGATCCGACCTGGCCGATGATGGGCCACCCGGCGATCCAGCTAACAGGCAGTAGCACACCCGCGCGTCCTTCCCAGTCACCGCGTCCTTGATGCGTAGCGAAATACCACTTTCCTGATTTCAGTTCGACCAGTCCTCCCTGGTTGGGCTCTTTGTCAACCGCAGGATTGACGTGCATCAACTGGCGGCTCTCCCAGGGTCCATTGAGACTGGAAGCCCTTTCCATCATCGGCACCCGTCCTTCCCGGGTCACCTCGCTGTAGTAGTGATAGTAGAGGCCGTGAATCTTATAAAGCTTGTTGGCTTCGCTTCCGCGGGATTGATGGATGATGCGATCCGAACCGTTCTGCAGGGCATCACCGCTGCGATCTAACCTGAAGAGGTGAACGTTGTATGTCGTTCCCGATGGTGCCTCCGGCGCGAAACGCGTGGCCACAAGATAACCCTGTCCATCATCGTCCCAGAACGGACACGGATCGTCCCATCCTGGCGCGCTGAGGACCACACGGACCGGAGTCCAGGGGCCGCCGGCAGTCTCCGATGTGCTCATAAGGATTCCCTGGTCGGGCGTTCCAAAATACACCCAGAATCTATGGTCGTGAAATCGGATTGCTCCGGCCCAGATTCCGCGTCCGGCACGGCTCATTCTGTCCCAGTTCAGTTGCGGATCGATGACACTCAGATCCGGAACCACGTGTCCGATGATCGTCCAGTTCACGAGGTCTGCGGAGTGCAGGACGGCCATTCCGGGAGAATATTGCATGGTAGACGAGATCGCATAGTAGTCCTCTCCCACGCGAATGACATCGAGATCACTGAAGTCGCCAGGCATGATCGGGTTCGCATACCACCCATTGCCTAAATCGCCCCAGCTTCGGCGGCCAGGAACGCGGGTCCCGGACGCCTCACCTTGCGCCCTATGACGTTCAGGAGCGCTGGGGGCTGAAGAGCGTGCGTGAGAGCTGTTATCTCCGAGAAAAACAGCAGACTCTGAAGGCGCTTGTGCAGCGGCACAGCCAAGGCCCAACATTATTGAGCCGACCACGGCAAGGCAGTATTCTCGAGTCCCGGGTCCCGATTTTCCTGGTGATGGTGGAATGATCCGCTTTCTCCTGAAGGACAATCGGTTGGCTTTGACATCCATCTGAATGCAGCCGAAACCGCAGCACAGTTGTTGGTCGCCGCCCAGAATGGGCACAGCTTCGATCGGCTCACCGTAGTCTGACAACGAACTGCTCCACAAGGAGAGATGGGGAACTTAACCGCCTGGCCGCCCGCATCAGTGATTTTCCGATGCGGAAGCGGCATGCACATTCAAGATAATCCTGCGGTATGAGGTCAGCTGAGGTGAGCCGTCATCGGTGACGGCGAGGATTAGATGTGCGGTTCCTGTTCCCACGCATGGGGCAGGCGCGGGAAGCCAGCGGGGACGACATACGGCGGTTGGTGTCGCGGTTGCAGCGGGAGTATCGGACCCGTTAAGGATGACCACCGCATGATTGGGATCAGTCGCAGCTGCTTCGGTGTACTGGAACCAGTGATAGCTAAGCTTCTGCCCATCGGGGTCATGGGTCTGGCCGGCATCGAGCAGCACGGGTTTACCGACTTCAGCCTCGACCACAATGGGTGCGCTTCCCGGCTGACCGTTCACCTCCACCAACGGGTTGTGGTTGGCGTGCGCGTAGTCCCTAACAGTCCAGGACATACGCGCCGCGAAATCGTTCTGAAATGCCTCGCGCCAGCGCCAGATGGTGGCCTGATCAGACGTGTATTGCTTTCCGTCAGTGCCGGTCACAGTGTCCTGCGATGTAACGCGCGAGGACACGTCGCCGCCCTGAGTCCAGATCGAGCGTGATTCGCCGTGCGGTTGACGGTAGATATAGCGGCCGCCCCACCCTCCCCAGTCCGGTCTGCGATACGAATTCAGGCCATTGTCAATCAATCCCAGGAAAGAGGGCGTATCGCCCTCCATGATATAAGCAAACCGTGGATACATCTTTCCCAGCGGTCCCTGGTTGCGTACGTTTTCATCCAGCCACTGGTTGGTTACGGTCTTGATATCCGCCCCCGCTCCATTGCGGTAAAAAGCATCTCCACTGATCCCGGTCCAGGTAGCGTAATAGTATTCGTCGCCCATCTGAGTGGAAGGCTGGACGATGTAGAAGAGGCGGGGAAATTCGTGCCGGATCCACCATCCAGCGTCATCCTGATCTGAGATCGAATACACTCTGAGCTTTTCGACAAACCTTTCGACGGCGTCCGGCTGCCGTGTCAAGCGCAGATGCAAAAGGGCCTCGGCCAGCGTGTTGGCTCCGCCCCAGATGCAGATCCATAGCGGGCGGCTATCTTCACGATCGCCGGCACGCAGAATCGCTTCGGCGCCCGGCGACATTCTGTCCGGGCCGGTTGCCGCCAAGCCATACGCGGGCTGGCCGCTAAAGACCAATGCGCTCAAATCGTCCGCGGAGGGCCAGCCTTTTGCGTGCAAGAGAAGATTGCCGCGCAACTGACCATAGGCTTGAATCAAGGCATGCATCGTTTCCGGATGGGTCGCAGTTTTCTGCCACGTCGACGTCGCAGCTATCATCCCTTCGATATCGAATTCGTTGGAATAGAGCAGCAGCCGAACGAACGACATCTGATCGTCCGGCTCGTTGCCGATGTCGCTTATTACTATGACCCGGGGGCGGCCCGTGAAATCATCAATGTGCGTTGGAGAAAGGGTTTGCCCCGCAAGGGACCAACATGAACTCAGTCCGTATCCTGCGATAAAAAGAACAATCAAGCACATCCAGCGTGCTTTCCTCATCGTCATCGTGCCCCCTGACAACTTCTTGACTTCCAGAAATCCTGCTCACGGAGAGCCAGGCCTAGCCGGCTCACGGCGGTGAGCCTGGTCAGCCTCGCGCTAAGCCTGGTGATCATAGACATCCCAGCTGAGGTACATTGACTCTCCTTCATTTTTCAACGCCGCTCAGTGGGGCTGGTGCGGGCTCACTTGATCCGTTATGTGTCCTTCGAATGCGCACAGCCTGCGCCGAACTCCTTTCGTAGTCCTCGGCCACAAAACGGCGAATGGTCAGTTGAGGTAGTTACCAAGAGCCTCAGCGAGCGCCCCGGCACAGTGGGAGCCCATTCATGGCTGCGTGGTGCTCAAAGCCTTGCTTGCAGATGCACTGCATGAGGGTCTGCCCGTGAATTAATTTCACATACGGTCACGCTGGTATCCCTGTGAACATACTTATTGAGTCAGGCCGACTCGCCGCACCAGCCCTTCAAATCGTGCGTCAGAACGCAAGGGGTCCATGCAGGGGTCTATTTTAGGATACGTCAGCCCTTTGTCGTGCGCTTCGTACGACTTTTCCAGCCAGGCAAACGCCCCATCCTTTTCATTGAGGCCGGCATAGACCAGTGCTATTTCGTACCTCCCGACGCCATCTGTCCGGAGGTGCTCTTCCAGTTGATAAATGGTCTTGTGCGCGGCATCTACCATACCTGCCCGGGCGTAAGCGTTGCCCAGGTGACCTAAGGCATGTGGTCTGTCACCTACCTTCAGGAAGTCACCGATAGCTTCCGCGTACATGCCCTTGTCCGCGTAGATGGTGCCTAACGGAAATAGGAGATTGATGTTCAGCGTATGTAGATTGCGCGTAAGCGACGGCAGGCTTTTTGCCAAGGAGGCGCTGCCGGCCTCCGGCGCGCCCGGCATCTTTTCCTTTAAGGAAACGTGAAGGACGGTTTTTGGGGGGCTCACACCAGAATAAGCAAAGATTTGGTTCGTAGTGCGATGTGCCACCGCGCTTGGAGTCCGACAGATTGCAAAAAAGCCAGGTTCTTGAAGGGTACGGCCAGGTTATTTCCCGGCAACACCGTTGCCCTGCATTGGATCACCAGACAATGTCCACGTGGGCGGATTCATCTTCAACCCGGTGATCTTCAGGGTGAAGATACCGTCGGCGGGCGCCGAAGCTGGTAACTCGACCTTTAGACCCGTGGAATCCTGCCGGAAACTCAGGGGTTTGTTGCCGTCCCCCAGCATGGTCACCGAGGTGATCGTTCCCGGTGGCGCCTGGCCTTGGGCCAAAGAAGTAATGATGACGTGTGAATCATCTGCTTTGCCCATCAGGATGGCGTAGAGTACGTCCCCCTTGACAGTAAAGTAGGTATGCTGCTTACCAGTCTCCTCGAACTTGATCCAGGAGTGCGTATCGTAAATCGCCTCGCCGTTTGTTTCAAGCCACTTGCCGACGCCGAGGAGGGTATTCTGCTGATCCTGCGGAATCGTACCATCCGCCATCGGGGACACGTTCAGTAAGAGAGATCCATTCTTACTGACCGCCTCGACCAGCCAGGAGATGACGACATGGGAGGAATTGATGCGCATGCCTGTGATGTACCCCCAGCTGCTGCCCACCGGCCGATCTTCTTGCCAGGAGCCGGTGCGAATGCCGTTCGGCGTCCGCCCTTCAAAGTCGATGATCGATCCGATAGTCTGGGTGTTTTTGTCCGTGGGCGAGAAGGCGGCTTTCTTGGTGGTGAGGGAAACTTCTTTGCCCCAACTCTTGGCGCGATTGTAGTAATAGGCGGCAATGCTCAACTTAAGGGGATCGAGGTAGCGCTGGTCGATGCCGTTGTCGAAGTAGAGGAGATCGGGATGGTATTTGTCGATCAGCTCGACATTGCGCTCGTACCAGTTGACAAGGAATTTCTGGCAGGCGGCGTCACTGCGGTCGGCGTAGTTATAGAAGTCCGCCCACTTCGGATCGAACAGGTCGACCTTTTCGGCTTTGAGCCGCGCGGCCAAGTCCGGCGGAGGATTGATGAACTGGAAATTTTCGATACCGTGATTCGCGAGGCCCAGTTTCATGCCTTGCTTTCGCACTGCCCTGGCCAGCTCCCCGATCACATCGCGCTTGGGCCCCATTTGCATGGCATTGAAGGGTGTAACCTCACTATCCCACATGGCAAAGTTCTCGTGATGCTGCGCCCCGGGAACGACGTACCGGGCGCCGGCTCTCTTGAACAACAGCGCCCAGGCATCAGCGTCGAACTTTTCCGCCTTGAACATCGGAATGAAGTCCTTGTAGCCGAACTTGTCCGGGGGACCATAGTGAGCGGTGTGCCAGGGGAGAAGGGTATCGTGATTCCCCATGGCCTTCAACGTGTTGTCGTCACCACCCGCATACATAAATTTCTCGTACCACTCGCTCTGGTGCGCAGGAACGGAGAAGATGCCGAAATGCAGGAAGATGCCGAACTTCGCGCCGATGAACCAATCAGGCACCTTGTAGTTTTGCTTCAACGAATCCCAGCTGGGTTCAAACGGTCCCGGCGCCATTTGAACCGGTATCTGCCTCATGGCTCCTTCAACCACCGCGAGGTTCGTTTCAGGAGCCATGTCGAAGCCCATGTTGTTGCCGCCTTCGCCGATATCCTGGGGGAATCCTTTCGGCGATGAGCCCAGCAGCAAGATTGCAGCAAGAAGTGAGGCGTGGGTTAGGGGGGGGAAGCTGCGGGCGCGCCGCAGATTGTTGTGGATGGATTCGACTTTCAGTGTTTGCGTGTTGGGCGCCATGAGTAAGAAAAGAGGGCCTGGTTAAGTTCGATAAAGTAACATGCGGATCACGGACAGTCAACCTACGCGGATTTATGGAAGAGAAGATAATGACGTGTGAACTGTTGCGGCCGGGGTAGATTGACAAAATAGGACCATACCTCGAGCCGGCACAGCAGAAGATCGCTTGAGCGAGATTCACTGGACCGAGGCGACGCAGCAATGAAACGCAGGGAATTTATCAGGAAATCCATACTTGGCGCCAGCGGGACCTTAGTAGCAAAACTGATGGCGATGGCTCTTCCAGGCCATGACTCGCTCCTTGAGCAGCCGTTTCGCAATTTTGACAGCCGGATACCCAGTTCGCGCGGATTGAAAGTGAGCACAAATCGCCGCTTTCTTTGCCATGCCAAAACGGGGCTTCCGTTTTGTCTTCTTGCTGACACCGCGTGGAATCTCAACGCGCTGTCTTACGAAGAGATCGATCTCTACCTGCGCGATCGCAGCAGCCATGGCTTTAACGCGTTCATGTTTTGCCTGAATTTCTCTCCCCAGGCCGCTGCCACCAACCCCTACGGGGAGCGCGCGTACATCGGCGCCGACAACACCGAATTGAATCCGCGGTATTTTGAGTATTGTGATTACATTCTTCGCACGGCGGCCAGGTACGGTCTCTATGGCATGGTTTATGCAATGTGGGCTGGTCAAAAGTCCGGAACGATGAATACATACAGTACCGAACAGCTGCATAGTATCGGCCTGAGAGTGGGAGCAAGGCTCAAAGAGCACGACAATGTCATTCTGGTTGCAGGCGGGGAATCCAGTCCACCCTATATCGATCCCCGCTTCGTCGATGCCATGGGCTCGGGTCTGAAGGCGGGCTGCGATGGTAAACATCTTGTGACCGTGCACCCCTGCGGACACAGCTCCTGTTCGCAATTCTATTCCGGCTCGCCGTGGCTGGACTTCTATATGATTCAAGGCTCATCCGGCCGCCGTGGATTCGATTACGACATGACCGCGCTGGTCACGCAGGACTACAACTGCAAAATTGTCAGGCCCACCATGGTCGCAGAAAACTACTATGAATCCGGCACAACGCGGCCCCCCGCGGAGCAACGCAGGAGCCTATACCTCTCCGTCTTTGCGGGAGCATTCGGATACGCCTACGGCCATAATGCCTTGTGGCAAATGGCGCCCCATGCCGCGGAGAAGTGGATGCTTGATGGTTGGCCGCCGGGAGTCTCCACCTGGAAGGAGGCCTTGGACACGCCAGCAGTACAACAACTGCACTATATAAGAAACCTGCTGTATTCAAGGCCGTTCTTTACGCGGATCCCTGATCAGTCCCTGATCGTTTCCGGCCAGGGCCAGAGCATCGCCGATCGCATACAGGCTACCCGCGACGGTTCGTATGGCCATGACAATGCAACATACATCATGGCGTATCTCGCCGCCCCGGTTTCGTTTGCGCTCAATACAGAAGCGATCGCCTCAGAGCGCCTCAATGCATGGTGGTTTACTCCTGCTACTGGGCGCAGTGAGCCGATAAGAACGAATTTCGCCAATTCGGGGAAATTGTCTCTGGAAAAAAAGCCCGGCGAACCGGACGCTGTTGTCGTCATAGATTCAGCTGTTAGGCACTATCCTCAACCGGGATACCGTTCGATGGACAGGGTGATCATGGCTCGGGGCATCCGTTGCTGTAGAGAAAGCTAATGGTCCAACGCGGTGGGATCCCACATCTGCCCGACGGCACGCCGGGGCAGGCGAAACCGGGCAATGAAATTCAGACTAAACGGCCGGGATGGACTGGCGCAGGCGGTGTTCCGCATCTTCCGTCCAATACCCGCATTCAAGCTCAAAAAACACAGACGTGTAAGGGATCGCCAGGCGTGTTTTGATGATGAGGATATGGAAAATCGCTGCTGCGCGATCGAGCTTTGCAATGATTTCCTCGTGGGGGATCTGCTGACTTGGATAGCCGGCCAGCGCCGATCTCAATGCTTCTCGGATGGATCCGACGCCCGGAGCATCGGACTCATTCACAAACTCGAGCTCCTTGTCGAAATATAAGTTCGGTCGAATGTGCTTCGATTGCCTGATCTCGGCCAGCAAGGCATGAAGGGCTTGGATGTGATCTTCATCGGAGATCAGCGTAATGATGCCGTTCCGGGATTGGGACGGATATGCCGCGTCCGCGAGTACGATCCAATTGCGATGTCCAAATACGGGAAGCGTCTGCCTCAGAGTATCTTGCCAGGTCCCACGCTTCGAACTGATATTTGCTGACGCGGCCATGCGTTCCTTTCACATTGCTGTCATCGGTCTGAGCGCAGCGGACCGGGGCCTAAGGTTAGAACCCCAAAACGCGTAAAGCGCCACAAGCAGGTAGCACGCCAGGGGGATCACCATTGCCAGCGCCATACTGTGCCAGCTCTCGTATGCAAAGCCCATGAGCGGCGTAAATACCGCGCCACCAATAA
>Ga0302325_10025492_pt1 | contig 12289 bp, 11 predicted proteins | sample Palsa_T0_2_FD_201948 | JGI IMG/M metagenome (GOLD analysis project Ga0302325, IMG submission 201948) | Peat permafrost microbial communities from Stordalen Mire near Abisko, Sweden - Palsa_T0_2 | ecosystem: Environmental > Terrestrial > Soil > Palsa > Peat permafrost | place: Sweden: Abisko...
CATCGGCCCTGGTCGACCGCACCAGCCGCAAGGCTCTCACCTATCTGATCTACTCCACCAAGGAGGTAAGCGCGGAGCGCGCCTTGAGCTACGGCATCGTCAGCGACGTGGTGCCGCGCGCGGACCTCGAAGACGCCGTCAAGGCGCTGTGCGCCAATATCCTCCAGGCGCCCCCGGTCGCCACCGAAGGCGTGAAAGACTACCTGCGCCGCGCCATGACCATGGACGTGCCGTCCGCCGTCGACTATGCCCGCAACCTCCACGCCGTGGTCAATTCGTCGAGCGAAATCCGCAAGAAGCGCTGAGCGGATGGGGGTATAATAAAAGTAAGAGGTACCTGCCATGTCTGCACCATCGCAATCCGATCCCGCCCGCTCGGGCACGCTCCAGGAGCTTTACGGCTTGCTCGACAAGGTCGGCATGGGGGCGGGCTGGAACAAGCCGACGCCGTCGCTGTGGCCGGCGCCGCGCAAGACCTTGGTGCCGGCCCATTGGAGATATGAGCTGGCCCGCGGCGCGCTCGATGCCGCCGGCCGACTGATCAATACCGCGCTCGCCGAGCGGCGCAACCTCATCCTGTTCAATCCGGCCGAGGGCAATACCTACGGCACCGTGCGCACGCTGGTCGCGGCCTACCAGATGATCATGCCGGGGGAGTGGGCGCGGGTGCATCGCCACACGCCCAATGCGCTGCGCCTCATCCTCGACGCCGAGCCCGGAACCTATACCGAGGTCGACGGCGTCGACATCGCCATGGAGCCGGGCGACGTGCTGCTGACCCCGAACTGGTCGACCCACGGCCACGGCAACCGCAGCAAGGCCTGCGCCTATTGGCTCGATTTCCTCGATGCGCCCCTGGTGCAGCTCCTGGAGCCGATGTTCTTCGAGATCGCCGAGGACGAGGACAAGCGTGCGGACGCGCCGGCCGGCGAACTCCCGGCTCCGACGCCGGCCATGACGGATTCGCCCTTCGTGTTCACCCTGAAGGACACCTTGCGCAGGCTTGGCGAAGCCAAGCCCGAGCCGCGCGGGCCGTTCGCCACCCAGATCGAGCTGGGCCACCCGGCGCTCGCCACCACGGCGCTCTACATGATGCAGCTTCGCCCAGGCATCCGCACCGCGCCCTATCGCACCACGGCCAACAACATCTATGCGGTGGTGCGGGGGGAGGGCGCCTCCGACATCGACGGCCAGCGCTTCGAATGGCGGCGCGGCGACGTCATCGCGGCGCCGGCCTGGCGTCCGCACTGGCACGAGGCATCGGGCGACGCCATCCTGTTCCGCGTCACCGACGAACCGGTGATGCAGCGCTTCGGCTGGTGGCGCGAGGCAACGCCGGCCGCGGCGACGGCGCATTGAAAGTGGCACCCATGGGAATCTCTCGCCGCGGGCTCGCAGCCATGGCCGTCGTGATGGCAGCGCTGGCGCCGGCCTGCGCCGGCGCGCAGGACTGGCCCAGCCGGCTCGTGCGCATCGTCGTGCCGGCAGCCCCGGGCGGCTCCTCGGATGCGGCGGCCCGGTTGGTCACCAATCATTTCCAGGCGGTGTTCCGGCAGCCCTTCATCATCGAGAACAAGCCAGGCAACGGCAATGCGCTGGGGGCGGCGATGGTGGCCCAGGCCGAGCCCGACGGTTACACGCTGCTGTCCTCGAACTCGGCCTCCAACCTCACGGTGCCGCTGATCGCGAAGAATGCCGGCTATGATCCCGTCGCCGACTTCAGCCACATCGTCATGCTGACGAGCTCGCCCTATGTGCTCGCGGTCTATCCCGGCCTCGGCGTGAAGACACTGGCGGAGCTCGTCGCCAAGGCGCGCGCGCAGCCACTCTCCTACACGGCGGCCAATCGCGGCGGGCTCGGCAATATCGGCGGCGAATATTTCCAGCGCCTCGCCGGCATCTCCATGCAGCACGTGCCTTATCGCGGCGGCGCTCCCGCCGTGGCGGACGTCATCGCCGGGCACGTGCCGGTGATCTTCCTGCCGGTGACCACGCTTGGGGAATACGTGCGCAGCGGCGGGCTGGTGGCGCTCGCGATTTCGTCGCCCACCCGCGCCACGGTACTGCCGGACGTGCCGACTTTCGCGGAAAGCGGTTATCCCGAGCTGGTGCTGTCCTCGTGGTTCGGCCTGTCGGGCCCCAAGAAGCTGCCGCCGGAAATCGTCGCCCGCATCAACCACGAGGCGCGCGCGTTCCTGCGCGAACCGCAGATGAAGAAGCTCGCCGAAAACGACGCCTCCGAGCCGCTCGATGCGGATGCCGCGGACTTCACGCGCTATGTGGCCGGTGAGGTCGATCGCTGGGGAAAGATCATCCGTACGCTCGATATCAGAGCCGAGGAGTGAGACGGCACCACGTTCCGGCGGGGAGCGTCGACTTCGTTCCAAGAGAAAAGGCGGATGCTGAGATACACACGGGATCACGAATGGGTTCGCGTCGACGGCGACGTCGGCACCGTCGGCATCACGCCGTTCGCGCAGGAAAAGCTCGGCGATCTCGTGTTGGTCGTACTGCCGGACGTCGGCGCGCGGTTCGACCCGGGCGAGGCCGCCTGTACGGTGGAATCGGTGAAGGCGGCCGCCGATGTCTTTGCCCCGGTCGGCGGCGAGGTCGTCGCGGTCAACGACCGGGTGGTCGGCGAACCCGGCCTGGTCAATTCCGCGCCGACCGGCGACGGCTGGCTGTTCAAGATCAGGATCGGCAACGCGGCCGAGCTCGACGCACTGATGGATGAGCAGGCCTATGATTTGATCAGCAAGTGATTTTGCCGCTTGGGGCGGCATTTGCGCCAAATCAACGCATGCCCATCAACTTCCTGGGATCACCGTCATCGACCAACAAACCAGTTCCTATGTAGAAGATTGCGTTGGACCATTTTCACCGTTCCGAACCGGCGCGTGATCCGTTAAATGAGAGCCCGATAAATGAGCCCCCGACAAATGCGACGTGGCTTGCAAGGCGAGGAGACATGAAAGCTCGATCCCGATCGGCGGTACTGCGCGCGACCGGCGCTGCCGCCGTCAAAACTCCGGCCCTGGCGATTTCGCCGGAAAAGGTCTCCTTCATCATCACCAAGGCGCGGGAGTTCGACGTAAAGGACGTCGTCACCGATCCGGATCCGGTGTCGAACGCGTCGGACGACGCGATGCTGTCCGTGCTTGAGGATCACGGCGACGATCCCGTGGTCGCCGAACTCCGAGCGGCCATATTCGGGCTCAACGTGGACGAGCAGGTCGATCTCGTGACCTTGGCATGGCTCGGGCGCGGCGACGGCGGCATCGACGAGTGGGACGACCTGCGTGCCGAGGCGGCGCGCGTCCACAACAGGCGTACCGCCTCATATCTCCTCGGCATTCCGCTGTTGTCGGATTATCTGGAGGAGGGGCTGTCCCAGCTCGGAATCGCCTACGACGAAGGTTCCGTGACGTAACCGGGATTCGAAACGCCGGTGTTTGGCGTTGGACGCGCCCGCCGCTTCCAAATAACATGGCGCCGACGAGTCCCGCCTGATGCAATCCTCCCGATCGACCCGCTCACCCGGCCTGCGGATGGCCGCCGATATCGGCGGCACGTTCACGGACGTTGCGGCGTTCGATGAGCGGACCGGCAAGCTCAGCTTCGGCAAGGCGCTGTCGACGCCGCATCATCTCGTCGAGGGGATCACCGCCGGAGTCGAGAAGGCGGGTACCGATTATGCCGCCGCCGGGCTGTTCCTCCACGGCTCGACCATCGCCATCAACACCATTTTGGAGCGGACCGGCGCCAGGACCGCGCTCATCATTACCGAAGGCTTCCGCGACATCTACGAGATCGGCCGCATCAACCGGCCGGACGCCTACAATCTGTTCTTCCGCAAGCATGAGCCCCTGGTCGAGCGTGCCCTGCGCTTCGAGGCGAAGGAGCGCATCCTCGCCGACGGCGAGATCGACATCGCGCTCGACGAAGACGAGATCGTCGCCCTCGGCGCGCGGCTCGACGCGCTCGGCATCGAGGCGGCCGCCATCCTGTTCCTCAATTGCTACCGCAATCCCGACCACGAGGCCCGCGCCAAGCGCCTCATCGAGGCGAACCATCTTGGGATGTTCGTCTCGGCCTCCCACGAATTGTCGCAGGAATACCGCGAGTTCGAACGCTGTTCGACCGTGGTCGCCAATGCCTATATCGGTCCCAAGGTGCGGCGCTATCTCGGCGAGATCGACCGCCACATCCGCGCCGCCGGCTTCGGCGGCTCGTTCCTGGTGGTGCAGTCGACCGGCGGCCTGTTCGAGGCGGAGCAGGCCAAGTCCCATTGCATCCGCATGCTGGAGTCAGGTCCCGCAGCGGGCGTCATCGGCGCCCAGGCGCTGTGCCGCACGCTGCGGCTCGACAATGCCATCGCCTTCGACATGGGGGGCACCACCGCCAAGGCCGGCGTCATTTACGAGGGCGAGCCGCTGACGACCGGTGCGGCGCTGATCGGCGGCTACGAGCGGGCGCTGCCGGTCCAGATCGCCATGATGGACATTTTCGAGGTCGGCACCGGCGGCGGCTCGATCGCGCGGGTCGAGGACGGCGCGCCGCGCGTCGGGCCGCAGAGCGCCGGTGCGCAACCGGGGCCGGCCTGCTACGGCCTCGGCGGCGCCGAGCCGACCGTCACCGATGCCAATCTCGTGCTCGGGCGCATCGGAGCGGACCGCTTTCTCGGCGGTGAAATGCGGCTCGACCCGGCGGCGGCGAAGGCCGCCCTGCAGACGCGGGTGGCGGGGCCGCTCGGCATGAGCGTGACGCAAGCCGCCGACGGCATCCTGCGCATCGCCGTGACCGCCATGTCCTACGCGGTCAAGGCGGTGACCACCGAGCGCGGCTTCGATGCCGGCGACTTCGCCCTCATCGCCTATGGCGGGGCGGGACCGCTCCACGCCGTGGAGGTCGCCCGCGAAATCGGGATCGCCAAGGTGATCATCCCGGGCGCGCCCGGGGTGTTCTCCGCCTTCGGCATGCTGTTCTCCGACCTGCGCTACGACTATGTGCGGACCTGGCCGATGCGGCTCGAGGACGCCGGTTTCGACGTGATCGAGCGCATCTATCGCGAGCTCGAAGACCAGGGCCGGCTCGCCATCGCCGACACGTCGGTATCCCCGCGCAAAGTGACGGTGAAGCGGGCGGCGGATATGCGCTACGTCGGCCAGGAGCACGCCGTCACCGTGGACCTGCCGATGACCGTCTTTTCCCGGCGGAACCGCGCCGCCATCAAACGGCATTTCGACGATATGCACGCGCTGCGCTACGGCACCAGCGCTCCCGCCGAGTCTGCGGAGATCGTCAGCCTGCGCTCGACCGTGACCGGCGTCGTCGCCAAGCCGCCGCAGGGAAAGATCGCGCGCGGCGGGCCGGCGCCGCCGCGAGCCGCCTTTGCCGGCAAGCGCCCGGTCTATTTCCACGGCCGCGGCTTCGTCCCGACGCGGACCTTTTCCCGCGCCGCGCTTCTCGCCGGCAACCGCATCAAGGGGCCGGCGCTCATCGAGGAGCATGCATCGACCACGGTGCTGATGCCCGGCGATGTGCTCAGCGTCGACGCCTGGGGAAATCTCGTCATCACGGTGGGAAAAGGACGCTGAGCGCCATGGCAGGGAAGGCTCACAGAACGGCCAAGCTCGATCCCGTGATCGCGGAGATCGTGCGCAACGGCGTCATCGCGGTGACCGGCGAGATGAAGACGAACCTGATGCGCACCGCCTATAACATGATCATCTACGAGGCGCTCGATTTCACCGTCGGCCTGTTCACCCCGCGGGGCGAGACGGTGTCGATCGGCATTGGCCTTCCGATGTTCATCCGCGGCATGGCGGAGACGGTCAAGGCGAAGATCGCGCATTTCGGCATCGACAACATGCGGCCCGGCGACATCTACGTCACCAACGATTCCTACATCACCGGCAGCCATCTCAACCACATGACGCTGACGCTCCCGGTGTTCCACCGCGGCGATCTCGTCGGCTTTTCCTGCTGTATGGCCCATTGGATCGACATCGGCGGCCAACTGGGCGGCATGACCACCGACATCTTCGCCGAGGGCGTGCAGATTCCGATCCTGAAATATCAGGATCGCGGCGGGGTCAACGAGGACCTCGTCGCCATCATCCGCCAGAATGTCCGGCTGCCGAGCCGAGCGGTGGGCGACCTGCGGGCCCAGGTCACGGCGGTCAAGACCGGGGAGCGCGGGTTTCTCGGGCTGATCGCGCGCTACGGCCGCGAGCCCGTGAAGGCCGCCATCGCCGCCATCATGGACCGCTCGGAGGCCACGGCGCGGGCGCACACGCGCTCGATCCCCGACGGCGTTTACGAGGCGGAATCCTTCATGGACGACGACGGCATCTCGGTCGGCAAGCCGATCCCGATCCGGGTGCGCGTCACCGTGAAGGGCGACGAGATGACCATCGACCTCACCGGGGTCTCGCGCCAGGTCCGCGGCTTCTACAATTCCAGCATCACCACCGGCTACGCGTGCGCCCAGGTCGCCTACAAGTGCCTGACTTCGCCTACCGACTACCCCATCAATGACGGCTCGTTCCGCAGCCTCGAGGTGATCGTGCCGCCGGGGCGGGTGGTGAGCGCGACGCGGCCCGCGCCGATGCGGTTGTGGATGACGTACCCGATGACCATCGTCGACACCGTGTTCAAGGCGCTCGCGCCGGTGATCCCCGACCGCGTCATCGCCGGCCATCACGCCGATCTGCTGATCGCGCAATTCCACGGCATCAATCCGAAGACTTCGGAATTCTTCATCGGCAATTTCGGGCCGCTGGGCGGCGGCTGGGGCGCCAAGCGCAGCGAGGACGGCGTCTCCGGTACCGTGGCCATGAACGATGGCGACACCCACAACAGCCCGAACGAGCAGGTCGAGGCGAAATTCCCCATCGTGGTGGAGCGGTACGCGCTGGTGCCGGGCTCCGGCGGTGCCGGCCGCCACCGCGGCGGCCTCGGCGTCGAGCGCGTGGTGCGGGCGCGCAGCCATGTCACCGTGAACACCCAGATCGATCGCGCCCATTGCCGCCCGTGGGGGCTCGACGGCGGCGGTGACGGCAAAGGCAATTCGGTGGCGCTGCGGCTCGACGGCGCCTGGAAGACCGACTTTCCCAACGCCAAGGTGCTGGTCGCTCAGGTCAAGGCGGGCGACGCCTTCCGCCTGCGCTCCGGCGGCGGCGGCGGCCACGGCTCGCCGCTGGCGCGGCCGGTAGAGGATGTCCGCAACGATGTCCGGCAGGGCTACGTCTCGGTGGAAGACGCCGCCGCGCTTTACGGAGTGGTAATCGATCCCGAGACGTTCGCGGTGGATGAGGAGGCGACAGGGGGATTGCGGGGGCGGCAGCATGGTGCCCGTAGCCCGGATGGAGGGACCGCCTCTACGCGGTCCCGTAATCCGGGACGGCGCTCCGGGTAACCGCGAGTGGCTGTCCCCGGATTGCGCTGCGCTCCATCCGGGCTACGGGCTCGACTTACGTCCGCCGCTTCAGCCTGAAGCTGAACGAAGGCCCGCCGGTGCCGCAGCACGGGCAGCCCAGGGCGAGCAGGATGCTCTGCTTCTGCTCTTCGTCGATATCGGCGCGTTCCAGCATGTCGGCGGCTTGCTGCTCGAACAGTTCGTGAAGCGACAGGTTGCTGAACCCGATCTCGGACGCCGTACTCTCCAGTGGGGCAGGTGGCTCCGCAGGCAACGGCTTCGCGCTGGTACGTTTTTCCTTCGGCGTGCGCTTGCGGGTCACGGCGAAATCTCCTCCAGCACCCGCGCCTTGGTCTCGGTGGCAAACAATGCCACCGTGCCGCAGGCCAACAGCACCACCAGCCCGAAGACCAGGAACACGTTGCCCAAGCCGCCGCCGGCGATGATGAAGCCGACGACCTGGGGGCCCAGGATCGAGGCGAGCCGCAGCCAGGCGGTCGCGGTGCTGGTGCCGAGCGCTCGCACCCGGGTCGGATAAAGCTCGGCGGTATAGAGGTAGAGCGCGAGCGACAGTGTGCTGATGCACATATAGCTCAGCGTCGTCAACACCAGCACGCGTTCGGCCGTAGTCGGCCCGATCCACCACAGCGTCAGAAATCCCACCGCGGCGCCGCCGAACGCCGCCGCGAACCAGATGCGCCGCCCGATGGTATCGATGAGCAGCGCGCAGGCGAGGCTCGTCGTGAGCCCGGCGATCGGGGCGGCGAGCCCATAGGTCAGCGCCTGATCCAGCGGCAGCTTGAAGACGTTCTGGTATACCGTCGGCAGCCAGGTGGTGAGCCCGTAATTGGCGAAATAGGTGGCGAACCAGCACACCCAGATCACCAGCGTCCGGCTGAGATAGACGCCGCCGAACAGGTCCGCCCATGACGCGCGTTTCGCGGCCACCGTCTGCGCGACCGGCGCGATCGCCGGCAGCGGCTTGCCGGTCGCGCGCTCGACGGCCTTTTCGATGAATGCGATGGCGTCCGCCGCGTCGGCGCCGCGGCCGCGGGAGGCGAGCCAGCGCGGCGATTCCGGCAGGTTGCGCATCATGAGGAGCGCAAACAGCGCCGGCACGCCGCCGACGAAAAACAGGTACTGCCAGCCGAGCGTCGGGACGATCCAACGGCCGAACACCGCCGCGGCGACGAGGCCGAGCGGGAACACCAGCTCGAACAGCAGCACGAAGCGGCCGCGGCCGCCGGCCTTGGCGAGCTCGCTGATATAGGTGGCGGCCACCGGAACCTCGGCGCCGAGGCCGAGCCCCTGGAGCAGCCGCAGGACCAGCAGCGACTGGTAGCTCCAGGCGAAGCCGCAGGCGAGGCTCAGCAGCCCGAACCACAGGACGGCGACCACGATCACCGGCCGACGCCCGTACCGCTCCGCCAGCGCACCCCCGATCAGCGCGCCGATGAGTTGGCCAAGAAAGCCGAACGAGATCAGGGTGCCGATCTGCCCCGGCGCCAGCTTCCACAAGGGAACGACGACCGGCAGTACATAGGCGATGGAGAGCGCGTCGAAGGCATCGAAAAAGGTCGCGGTGCCGACGATGATGCGGGTCCTGATCTGCCAGGACGACAGCGGCAGGCGCTCGATGCGGGCGAGAATGTCCTCCGGCGCATCGCCGGATCGAGGCCGCGCCATCTGCGACACGCTCATTGCCGGATCCCGCCCTGTGCGCGCGCCCGCGGTGCGCGATGTTCTTCAATTATGGAGGCGCGGGCAGGGCAGGTTAGAACACTTTCTGCTTCTGCGCTTCCACGACTTGCCTGGCACCACCTCTTGCGCATGAATCGCGTGCGGTGGCCACAGGGGCAACGGAATCAGCCCGCCCACGCTGTCGTGTCCGTTCGCACCAACCAGCATGATGGGTGACGCCTGTTCGGCCCCGGCGCCGGTGTTCGCGCCAGCCAGCGCATCTTCATTCGGACTGCCCCAGGCGATCGCCGCGGCGGCAACGGCGAACAAGGAACATGACAGTAGCCAGACCGACGCTTTCATCATTGCCTCCTGCGATAAGCTGCGCATCTTACGCTTGATCGATTCAGCTTTTCTCCCCTCCCCCGCAAGCGGGAGAGGGAGCAAGAACCGTTCGATCACGCGAATTGAACGGATTATCTGCGGACCGGTCCTAAGCCTGCACTGCCTCGTGGATTGCATTGCAGTGCCGGACCAGGTTTCGATGGGACACCACGAACTGCTTGAGCGGCGTGTCGATATCGTAGAAATAGATGTTGGCGACGAAGCCGTAGAGTCCGGTGTCGACGCTGGTAGGCTGTGGGCCGAACAGGAATCCGCGCTCGGGAATCAACCCCGCGATAGCGCCGAGGTCCGCGATGCCCCGCTTGTAGGCGTCTTGCGGCTCGTAGCGGCCGATGCCCTGATAGTGGTACCGCTCGAAATTGTATTTTCGGGCCGCTTCCATGCCGTCGGCGGTCAAGCTCGGATGCGCCCCGAGCATCGCATCCCGGAACTGCGGCCAGAATTGCGGGTCCTTCCATCGCGAATAGGACATGACCCAGTAGAGGTCATCGAGTGTGCGCCGGATCATCAGGTCGGCGTTACGCTGGGCATCCGTGAGGGCGCTGTCGATCGGCAAGCGATATCTGTCGACGAGATGGGCGATGATCCCGTCGCTGTCGCCGACATGCTTTCCGTCGTCGTCGATATAGGGCAACTGGCCGCGCGGCGCCGCCTTGGCATCGAAAATATGCTCGTGCCGGAACGGCAGCCCGACGAGCTTCAGGAATGCGAATATCTTCAGCCCGAACGGATTGTTGTCGGCGACGCCGAACAGTTCAGGGTAGGAATACAAGGTCAGCATCCGGGATATCCGTTCAGCGCCGCTCGGCCGCGGGTGCCTTGGCGAGCGCCTTTTCCGCGGCACCGTCCTTGCCCTGCATGAAGCGTCGCACGAAGCCGCTCGCGAGCCACATCAGGGCGATGAGGATGAGCGCGGCCATCAGGCCGCGCATCAGGCTCGCGAAGAAGGCCGCGTTCAGGGTCGGGAACGGGAACTTGGCGAGAACCTCGCCGCGATCGATCATCCAGTGCCAGCCCGTATGTGCGACCAGCGAGGACAGGATGATCACCCCCATGCGCTCGTCGACCACGTACTTGAACAGGAGATTGAGCGCCGGCACCAGCACCATCAAAACGCTGAGCTGGCCGATTTCCACCCCGAGATTGAAGCCGAGCAGCGACGTGACGAGATGGTTGCCGGCGAACTGCAGCTGCTCGCGCAAGGCGAACGAGAATCCGAAGCCGTGGATCAACCCGAACCCGAAGGCGTAGATCCAGCGCCGCGCCGGATTGAAGCCGACGATGTTTTCCAGCGCCATGAACACGATGGTGGCGGCGATCAGGGTCTCGATCAGCGGCGGGAACCACAGCGCATCCGGCGCGAAGCCGAACGCCGAGGCGAACAGCGTGATCGAATGCGCCACCGTGAACGACGTGACGATAATGACGAGCGGGCGCAGCCGGCGGACCGGGATGACGAGGCAGGCGAGGAACAGCAGGTGGTCGGTGCCGTCGAGAATGTGCCAGAAGCCTTCCTCCACGAAGCGCAGCACCGCCTGGTACCAGCGCGGATCGAGATAGACGAGACCGGAAGCACCTTGGAACTCGAAAGCGCGCACGGCCCCGCCCGGCGGCATGAAGCGCAGCGCGGTGTTGACGGCGCCGCCGAGCCGGTCGACCCGCAGGTCGACGGAATACTCCGAATGGTCGGACTGGATCGGATATTCGAGCAGCACGTCGAGGAATATCTGGCTCCAGAACAGGTCGAGATTGCCGGACAGCGGCGGTCCCAGCACATGGGCGCGCGCCTCATCGAAGGACACGAAGGACTTGTCCGACGGCAGCGACACCAGCTCGGCGACGATGCGGGGCTTTGGGAGCCGCACGCCGTTCTCGTAGACGTCGATATTGTCGGTGAGCCACACCTTGATGCCGCCGCGGATCGGCTCATCGGCGCGAGCAATGTCGAGGGAACCGTCCGCCCTGGTGGGAAAATCGGTGTCGATCAGGGAGGCGAGGGGAAGGCGGACCAGCAGCTCCGCCCGGTTGCCGGCGGGCTTGAAGAAGGCGTTGATCCTGACGTCGGCCGGGATGTCGTGGGCCAAGGCAGGCGACGCGATCACGCAGACGAGCGCCACCAACGCGAATGCGGCCAGCGCGACCGCAACGAGCCGGTGCAGGGCAACCCGTTCGAGACGACCCACGGCCTAAACTCCCGACGCAGGCCTTGTCGGGGACGTTCCCCTCACAGGCTGCATCCGTTCGGCTATAACGTCGCCCCGAAGGAAGCAAGGGCCGAGATTGCGGCTCGGAAGTGGCCGCTGGCCGCCGTCGGTGGGCACCCCGTTCGGCATCCCACGGGCCGCGAAATCCGCATTTCAAGTTCGTTCGATTCGGCTATAATCGCTTCAACGAACAATGAACGGAAGAGGGAGGCACCATGATCACGCTGTTGCGTCAGCGCACATTCGTCTATGGCACAGTGCTCGCCGCGGGGATTTTCGGCCTCGGCATCGGCCAGGCCGTGCTGCAAAAGCGCGCCGAGGCGCAGGGCTCGACCGTGCAGGCGCCCATGTACGAAGTCGATCCATTATGGCCGAAGCCGCTGCCCAACAACTGGCTGCTGGGCTGGACCATCGGCGTCTGGGTCGACGAGCTCGACCACATCTGGATCATCCATCGTGGCGCCAGCGGGCTGCACAACAACGAACGCGGCGCCGAGCTCAACCCGCCGATCGCCGAATGCTGCCGCACCGCCCCGCCCATCCTGGTCTACGATTCCGACGGCACGCTGCTGCGGGCGTG
>Ga0302325_10025493_pt1 | contig 12288 bp, 12 predicted proteins | sample Palsa_T0_2_FD_201948 | JGI IMG/M metagenome (GOLD analysis project Ga0302325, IMG submission 201948) | Peat permafrost microbial communities from Stordalen Mire near Abisko, Sweden - Palsa_T0_2 | ecosystem: Environmental > Terrestrial > Soil > Palsa > Peat permafrost | place: Sweden: Abisko...
GGGCCGGGTCGGCCGTGGCCGCGGTGGCCGGGCAGAACCTGAAGAAGGTCGTGCTGGAGCTGGGCGGCTCGGATCCGTTCATCGTGCTGGACGGCGCCGACCTGCCGAAGGTGGCCAAGACGGCCGCCGCGGCCCGGATGGAGAACGGCGGGCAAGCCTGCAACGCGTCCAAGCGGATGATCGTCGCCGACGCGGTCTACGACGACTTCATGCGCGAGTTCACCGCGGCGATGTCCGGCTACGTGACCGGGGATCCGACCGACCCGGCGACGAATTACGGGCCGCTGTCGTCTGAGCAGGCGGCCCGCAACCTGATGGAGCAGATCGACGACGCGGTCGCTAAGGGCGCCACGGTCCACCTCGGCGGGCATCGCGTCGACGGCCCGGGCGCGTTCGTGGAGGCGACCGTGCTGTCCGGCGTGACCCCGGACATGCGGGCCTACACCGAGGAGCTGTTCGGCCCGGCCGCGGTGGTCTACGCGGTGGCCGACGCCGACGAGGCGGTGGAACTGGCCAACAGCAGCGCTTTCGGGCTGGGCGGCGCCGTCTTCAGCCGCGACGAGCAGCTGGCCGCCGACGTGGCGGACCGGCTCGACGTCGGCATGGTCTGGATCAACACGGCCGAACTCGGCGGCCCGGAGCTGCCGTTCGGCGGCACCAAGCGATCTGGCGTCGGCCGCGAGCTCGGGCCGCTGGGGATCGACGAGTTCGTCAACAAGAAGCTCATCCACACGCCGCCCGCCGCGCCGTAACGCCGAGAACCCGGGAACGCGGCGGCCGCGTTCCCGGGTTCTCAACCGGCGTCCAGCAGGATCAGGCGTCTCGGCGGCGCAGCCGCCAGGCGGCCGCGGCGGTCAGCACGACCGCGTAGCCGCACAGGACCGCGAATCCGGTCCACGGGCTCAGCGCGTGTGCGCTGGTCACCGACAGGCCCCATAGTTCTCCGCCGGCATTGGACGGCAGGTAGGGCGCGAAGCCCGTGATGGCGTGCGGGAGGGCTTCGGTGACGATCGGGAGGACGAAGAACACCGCGGCGAACGCGGACAGGCCCGCGGCGGTCTTGCGGAGCAGGGCGCCCAGGGCCAGGCCGATGATGACCACGACGGTCAGGTACAACGACGAGCCGATCACCGTGCGCAGCACGCCCGGATCGGTCAGCGTGATCGCCGAACCCCCGCGGGAGGACTCGATGGCGGTCGCGGCGAAGAAGCCGGCGAACGCGCACAGCATGGTCACCGGCAGCACCAGCCCGGCCAGCACGATCAGCTTGGCCCACAGCACCGGCAGCCGGGCGGGCACGACCGCCAGCGTGGCGCGGATCATCCCGGTGCCGTACTCGCCGCTGAACGCCAGCACGCCGACCACGCCGACCACCAGCTGCGCGAACAACACGCCCAGCAGGGCGCCCGATGCCCCCGCCGCGGCGGTATTGCCCGGCGAGACGTGGTAAGGCGTCCCGGAGCCCGCGATGATGGCGCCCAGGCCGACGATCAGCACGACCGCGGTCAGCGCGCACCACCAGGTCGAGCGCAGCCCCCGCAGCTTGGTCAACTCCGCGCGGACGACGCGGGCCTGGGTCACCGGTCCCGCTACCGTCACCGGGGCGGGAGCCGTGGGAGCCGGCGCGAGTCCTGGCCGCGTGATGGCGGTCATCGGGTGGCTCCGGCGTGGTACTCGATGCTGTCCTGGGTGACTTGCATGAAGGCCTCTTCCAGCGATGCGTGGGTGGGGGTGAGCTCGTAGACGGGCAGGTGGGCCCGCCAGGCGGCCGCCCCGATCTGCTCGGCGGTGGTGCCGGAGACACGGAGCAGGTCCGTTCCGTCGTTCATGACCGTGATGCCGGGAGCGGCGAGCAGCTGGCCCAGCCGCACGGTCTCCGGGGTGCGGACCAGGACGGCGGAGGTAGTGGCGCGGGCGGTGAAGTCCTCGACGGTGGACTCGGCGATGAGCTGGCCGCGGCCCAGGACGATCAGCTGGGTGGCGGTCTGGGCCATCTCGCTCATCAGGTGCGAGGACACGAGCACGGTGCGGCCTTCGGCGGCCAGGGACTTGAGCAGCAGCCGGATCCAGCGCACCCCGTCCGGGTCCAGTCCGTTGACCGGCTCGTCCAGGACGACGGTCTGGGGCTGGCCGAGGAGGGCGGCGGCGACGCCGAGGCGCTGGCCCATGCCGAGGGAGAAACCGCCGGCCCGGGTGCCGGCCACCTCGGCGAGGCCGGCCAGGTCGATCACCTCGTCGACCCGGCGGCGGCCGATCCCGGCGGTGCGGGCCAGCGCCAGCAGGTTGTTCCGGGCGGACAGGCCCGGGTGGACGGATCTGGCGTCGAGCAGGATGCCGAGTTCGGCCATCGGGGCCGCGGCGTGGGGGTAGTGCTTGCCGTTGACGCGGACCGTGCCGCTGGTGGGGCGGTCCAGGCCGGCGATCATCCGCATCGTGGTGGATTTGCCGGCGCCGTTCGGGCCGAGGAAGCCGGTCACCACGCCCGGCTGCACCACGAAGCTCAGCCCGTCGACGGCGGTCTTGTCGCCGTATCGTTTGGTCAGGCCATCGATCTCGATCATCTTGCGTCCCTTCGCTGATGATCGGAACGCTACGGACCTCATCGCCCGCGGCCATCTATCTGCAGACCGCACTTTGGCGGCGGCCTAGGCCCGCGGGCATAGGCCGATGAGCCGACGGCGGGCTGGCGCTACTTGGGCGGCCGTCCGAGGGGCGGCCGGATGGGGGGGATGGCGGGAGTGGGGTGCAGGCGGGGACCTGACCACAGCGCGGGGACGGCGTCGACGGCGAAGGCCACCTTGTACGCCGCCTGCTCGTAGTTGGCCCGCCAGCCGACGAAGTCCGGCCACGCCTCGGCGGGGTCGGCCTCGATCGGGAAGCTGACTTCGCGCATCCGGTCGACCGCGACGAGGAAGTCCTGATAGGTCAAGCTGATCTCGCGGGGCAGATCGCGCTCGTTAGGCACCTCAAGGTCCATCGCCTGCGCGATGCGGTTGAAGCAGGTGAATCCGCTGCGCAGGCACAGGCGGGCCGGTACCACCGGAGCGGATTGCGGCGAGAGCGCCAGGTACAGCGCCGCGGAGTCCAGCACGGCGAGCAGAGAGGTCACCCAGGACGACAGCGCACCGGGCGAGCGGAACCGCACCAGCGTCAGGTAGGTGGTGTGGCTTTCCGCCACGTCGGCGGCCCAGCGTTCCCACTGGGCGTACAGGTCGGGCATGGTGTCGAGGGTCGACGTGCCCGAGCCGAGCGCGTAGTGGGTGCGCGCCAGGAGTTCCGGGCCCCAGGACGGGATGCCGGCCCGCGCGTTCAGCAGCGCGACCTCGGTCTCCCTCCGGTTGAACGCGGCGTACAAGGTCGGCAGGTAGGCGATCAGCAGCGTCACGATGATCAGGCCGGTCGCCGCGGCGGCGAAGACGACCGCCGCGGGCGCGGCCCCGGCCGGCTCGTCGAATCCGAGCGTGAACAGCGCGGACCCGGCTGCGATGAAGGCCGAGCCCAGGCCGTGCGGGGTGAGCGGCCACAGCAGCAGCGCGTACCCGGCGAAGGCGGTACCCAGCCAGAGGGCCAGGTGGGTGAGCAGCATCGTGGCCGGCTCCATGGTGAGCACCCGGTCCCGTCGGTGGTAGTCGTCGATGTTCCTGGCCAGCAGGTTGAAGGTCATCACCACCCCGAGGTCCGCGAGCCGCATCATCCAGCTGGCGACCGAGCGGGACACGATGAGGGTCACGATGACGCTGTACCACGCCGTGAGCACGAGCAACAGGCCAGCCACGCCGGCTACCCACCGGACGGCGAGCGGCACCACCATAGGTTCTCCTTGACGTCCCGTAGCCCTGGCGGCACCGGGTGACCGCCACGTCCGGTACCGGGAATACCGGGCCCGTTTACCGCACTTTACTGGTATCGCTTTGGGAGGACAGCTGCTGGGATGCGCGAGAATTACTGCTTTAAGTGCGGATGCTACACACCTATCGATGACGTGACGAAGCTCTGCGGTTACTGTTACGGCTGCTGGCCCGCGCAGAAACGGCCCGGCCGTTGATCCATGCCACGCCGGTACCCGGGCGGAACCTGCCATTGACGGCATGGCTGATATCTTCGCGCATTGCTGGTGAACTGGACGCTTGGACAATAAGGCGTGACGTAATCGGCCATATACGTGACACCATGTTTAGTTCGGTCGTAAGGCAGCGTTAACCGGCGGCCGAACATCGCCCACACGACCTTGCCTGAGTCGCTGGGCGCGAAACCCCATTGGTCACTTAGGGCACAGATGATCTGCAGTCCGCGGCCGGTCTCGGCAAAAGAGCCGCGGGCCTGCAGCACCGGAGCCGCTCGGCTCGGGTCGGCGACCGCGCACAGCACGCAGGACCCGGGCTGCAGCAGGCCGAACCGGATCGGCCGTGGGTCGCCGGAGGCCGGCACGGCGTGCCGCAGCGCGTTGGTGAGCAGCTCAGAGACCACGATCGCGATGTCCTGGCTGCGTTCGGCGGTGCCCCAGCGCTGCAAGGTGGCGAGGGTGAAGTCCCGGGCCGTGCGCACCGATCCGGTGTCCGGGCCGAGGGTGCGGGTGGCGACCCGGGGCAGCGTGACCGGCACCGGATCCGGCGACGACCGCCGGCTGCCGCCGGCCAGGCCGGCCATCTCGGCGGCCAGCGTCAGCCAGCGGGCGCCGATCCTGGCCTCAAGCGGACCCGCGTGCGTGGCCTCAAGCGGGTGCGTGGCCTCAAGCGGGTGCACGGCGTCAAGCGGGTGCACGGCGTCAAGCGGGTGCGCGGCCCGGGCTCTCGTGTACTCGTGGATCATTCGTAACCCCCCTCGGTGCTCAGTGGCCGCGCTTACCGGTTTCCGGACGCCCCGCGGTGAGCGCCGTGAGCTCCCCGCGCCCGGCGACGATCCGGGCGGTCCGCGTCATGGCCGTGCCACGATCCCACGGGACGACCTGGTGGCAGGCCCGGAAGCTCGGGTTGCTCTGCTGGCATCGTGGGCAGGCCAGGCGGCCGAAGGCGTCGATGCGCCAGCCGGCGCGGATGGCGCGGGCCCGCATGTCGCTCTCACCGAGCGCGGCCGGATCGGCATGCCAGGCGATGCAGGAGCTCATCTCGCACCACATGACGGGCATCCGGAGCTGATTACCGATCACGGCCCGTACGGCCGGCTCGGCGTGGGGCTCGGTCCGTCTGTCCTGCCGCAGCTCGGCGAGCCAGTCGTTCAGCTGGCGCATGCTGCCGTCGTCTGTCCGGCCTTTGATCTTCACGTCGAGCCCTCCCGTTGAGCCAGCGGTGAGCACCGTCCAGCCGCGGGTGGCCTGCTTGGAACAGGCGCGCAGCCGGATGACAGGCCGGACGGCAACTGCGTGTCCTGAGCACCTAAGCCTCGGTGCAGTCGACGGGCGCAGCTATGCCGCCAGTGCGCTTACCCTCCCCAGACAAGCGCCCGGTCTCACCGTTTCTGGTTTAAGCCTTTACGGTCCCGACTCTGAATAACAGATAGATATACTTGCGATAAATATTCGGCTTACTTACGAACCATTGCCGCGCAGCTTGTGGACAAAATACAGCTTTTCTTTATGCACAGGGTGTGGATAGAGTTCGCGCAGCTAAGGCGCCGTTTTAAAGAACGTTTAGGGTCCGGATCCACAGCATTCCCCAGGGTGCACAGAGGATAAGTGGCCGTTCTGCACAGGGCATCCACAGGTTCGTGCACAGAAAACCGACGGGCCGGCTGAGGCACGGCATGACAGCCGCGGCTGATCGGCGCGCGGCCGGGCCTGATCGGCGGGCGACCGGGCCTGATCGGCGGGCGGGCCGCAGGTCCGGCGACGCTGGGAACGGTGTGGCGGGCGGGCAACTCAATGACCTGGCTGGATGACGCCGACCTGGGGTGCCGGGAGCGGCCCGGATAGATTTTACTTTTGGGTAAGCTCGGTCACGGCCGACCCGGCCGCGGGCACCATCGGGGGGCCGAACCTGACGTTGACAGGTGAGTCAGCATCATTTACCGTATTTTTAAAAATATGGAAGGAACGGCATGACCGGGCGAGCGACGAATACCGAGGGCGGCGCGACCAACAGCCGGGGCCTCGAGCTAGCCGACATGAACAAGGTCTCGCCGGACGAGGTTGAGGCGTTCGGAAAGTTCTACAACGACGTGCTCGGCCACCGGCACGTCGGACTGGACTTCTGGCTGGGCGAGCGGCCCGACATCCTCAAGCGCTACCGGCAGTACTCGGACACCGCGACCCCCCGGACGTTCGAGGAGGACCACCGCATCACCGGCGCGGGCTTCGTGACCTTCTACGCCGTGGTCGGATACGACGTCGGGGTCCGCTACGCGGTGCGCATGATGCAGGTGGCCGGCATGACGCGATCGCAGGTCTACGAGAACCTTGGCATTACCTTCCTGGTCGGCGGCCCGCGCGGGATGGAGACCATCGCCCTGGCCCTGGCGGACTACGAGTGGATGGAGCCGACCAGGCAGGTCGCCTACCCTGACGGCTGGGCGCACCGCCCGGACTTCCTGCGCTCCGGCGCGGATTTCTCCACCCGCACCGCATCGGCGCAGGACATCGAGAAGATGCGGGACTGGTACCTGCGCACGATCGGGGAGATCCCCCCGTACGTCGAGTTCCTGCTCGACCTGCGACCCGACCTGCTGAAGGCGTTCCGTAACAGGTACGAGAACCTGCTGCAGGAGCTGCCGACCGAGTTCATTCCGTCCACCATGTTGCACTACGACGTCATCCGCGGGTTCGCCGACGGCATCCGCGAGAACGTCCTGCTGCTGCGGGCCCTGGGGGTCGACAAGCAGCAGGTGGTCAACATCGCCGGCTCCGCGAGCCTCAACGGCGGCGTGGACGGCTTCAGCATCTTGCAGCGCGCCGCCGCGGACGTGTTCAAGAACTGGGATCGCCCCTAAATGCCGGAGGTGCACGTGAGCGATGTCGTGGTGACCGGATCCGGCGCGGCGGCGCTGACGGCCGCGGTCTCGGCTGCGGTCCGCGGCGCGCAGGTGACCGTGCTCGAGCGCGCCGACCTCTTCGGCGGCACCTCGGCCATCTCGGGCGGCGGCATGTGGCTGCCCGGCAACGGCCTCGACCCGGACTTCACCGACTCGGCCGACGACGCCCGCCGCTACGTCAAGCACCTGACGCTCGGCCTGGTCGACGACAAGCTCATCGACCGCTATATCGCCGAGGCGCCCGGTATCCCGGCGTTCCTGTCGGAGCACACCGCGCTGGAGTTCTGGACGGTGGTGGGACGGCCGGACTACCACGCCGACTACGACGGCGGATCCGGCACGAGCCGCACCGTCTTCCCCGACACCTTCGACACCGCGCGCCTAGGCGAGCTGAAGGATAAGCTGCGCCGGCCGCACTGGCCGGGCGGCATCCCGCCGCTGCGGGGGGACGAGCTCCAGCAGTTCATCGCCCGGGGCGATCCGGACGGGTGGAAGGTGCTCGTCGAGGAGCGGATGGCCAAGGGCATCGTGCTGCGCGGCTGTGCCCTGGTCGGCGGGCTGCTCGAGGCGTGCGTCCGGCTCGGCGTCCGGCTGCTGTCGCAGACCCGCGCGCGGGAACTGATGATCAAGGACGGCCGGGTCGTCGGCGTCCGGGCCGAGCGGAACGGCGCGCTCGAGGACTTCGAGGCCAGCCAGGGAGTAGTGCTCGCCAGCGGCGGCTTCGAGTGGAACCGCGAACTGTGGGACGCCCTGCTCCAGATCCCGTGGGACGGCCCGGCGAGCCCGCCCAACAACGAGGGAGACGCGCTCATCATGGCGAGCAAGGCCGGAGCGCGGCTGGGCAACCTGAACCGCGCCTGGTTCACCCCGGCCCGGGACCTCGGCGAGACCTACGAGGGGCGTCCGATGATCCGCATCGGCATGTACGGCAGTGCCCCCGGCGAAATCCTCGTCAACCGCAAGGGCAAGCGGTTCGTCAACGAGGCCCTGAACTACAACGACATCGGCATGCCGATGACGGCGCTCGATCCGAACAGCTACGAGTTCGCGAATCACCCGGCCTTCGCGATCACCGACCGGCGGTACCAGCAGAAGATCGCGATGTTCGACGCCCAGACCCTGAGCGGTGACCGCCGCACGCCCGAGGGCGTGACCGAGGCGCCGACCCTGCGGGAACTGGCCGGAAAGCTGGGCATCGATCCCGACGGCCTCGAAGCGCAGGTCGAGGAGTTCAACAAGTACGCCGTGGACGGGCACGACCCGCTGTTCCACCGAGGCGAGTCGCCGTGGGAGCTCTTCATCCAGCCGCAGAGCGACCTGCCCAACCGGGCGATCGCCCCCATCAAGGATCCGCCGTTCATCGGGTACCACGTGCGGGCCGGGGTGTTCGGCACCAAGGGGGGACCGGTCATCGACGAGAACGCGCAGGTGGTCAGCATGGACGGCACGCCCATCCCGGGCCTGTTCGGCGCCGGCAACGCCGTGGCCAGCGTGTTCGGGGCCGCCTATCCCGGTGGCGGCGCCACCCTCGGCCCGGGCGTGACCTTCGGGTACGTCGCCGGCATCACGCTCACCTCGTGACGGGGGTGGACGCGGTGGCGCCAGGCTGGGACCGCGAGGCCGATCTCGTCGTCGTCGGCTTCGGCGGCGCCGGGGCCGCGACCGCTCTCGCCGGGGCCGGGCTAGGGCCCAGGTGCTGGTCGTGGAGAAGCAGCCGGCCAGCCGGCGCACGCCGGGCACCTCGATGTCGGGCGGCATCGGCGCGGACGCCTTCGGCCGCCCCGCGGAATCACTGATCCCGCTCGACCAGCCGCCCTACTACTGCATGCCGCTCTATCCGGGGGGATCGAACACCTGCGGCGGGCCGCGACGGGATGAGCACGCGCGAATCCTCAACCCGTTCGGCGCGCCCATACCGGGCCTGTACGGCGCGGGAGAACTCGGCGAATCGGTCGGCCTGCTCTACCCCGCCAATGGCGGGAACCTGTCGGAGTCGGTGTGCTTGGCCGCATTGCCGCCCAACATTCGATGTCACGGTGACCAGACGCATACGGCCGGTCAGGCACCATCCCAGTCCGACAATATGTCACCGGCCGCCTCCTGCACGATGTCGAGGCATTCGATGCCGTTCAGGGATGCCGATCCGACGGTATTGAGAACCGTTTCCCTGGCCACGCCGAAAGCCCGGGCGAGCAGGATATTGTCGCGAATCCCGGATCGGAAGCCGCGTATCACGTTGTAATGCAGAAGTGTCGTGGGAACGATCTGCTTCGGCAATTCAACCGCGCAGTTCTCGAACCTTTGCCGGTATGCCTTGAGTTGGCCGGGGCGGTGCTCGGCGAGGAACCTGACGTGCGCCGGGACCTCGCCAGGCCAGGTCTGGTACCACTCGAACACCGCCTGCAGCTCGGCCGGCGACAGGTGCGGCGAGCCGAAGTCCAGCCCGGTGGCGAAGGCGCCGGGATCGGGCGCCCAGCCGTCAGGGAATTCGGCCGGCGAGGAGGGGGTGATCCACTCGTACCCGGTCAGGGCCCTGGCCACGGTCTCCATCCCGGCCGGTCCCATGACCAGGAAACTGATCGCGACGCCCTCGAGGATCTGCTTTTTGTCCAGGCCCATCCGCTGCCTGGTATGGATGAGATACCGGACTCCGACCTCGTAGCCGATGACGGCGTAGAAGGGCAGGAAGCCGAAGACGAAGACCTTACGGTTCGACTCGTAATTGTTAGGCGTCGCCATGTTGGAGTAGTGCCGATAGCGTTTGAGTGTCGCCGGGTCCTCGTTCAGCAGGTAATCCAGGCCCTGGTGGGTGTGCCCCAGGATCGAGGTGTAGAACTCGCCGAACTTGCTTCGCTCCTCGGCCGAGGTCGACGTGACATCCGCCAGATTCAAGCCCCGGTTGGTCTCGGTCACGATTGCTCCTCGGATCGGCTCGCATCGGCGTACTTGCCGCGACATTCCCAGCCTCGTTCACGTGCACTTTTACTCGAGTGTCAATATACTACGAAGTAACCGAACGAGCGATCCTGAAAGCCCAAGCGACCTACCACGCCGCGACGGCGACGGCGAGGCGAGAACCGGGAGAAACCCATGACCGAATATGACGCCGACGTGCGTGTTTTGCTCGATAAATTGCAGATCCACGAGGCGTTGATGCGCTACTGCCGGGGCGTCGACCGGGGTGACGCGGATCTCGTGCTCTCGGCGTTCCACGACGACGCGAGCGCGGACTACGGCCGGGGACCCGGGTCGCCGTCGCTCATCGCCGAAGGAATCACCAAGATGTCGGCGCAGGGCGCCATGCACTTCATCGGCAACGAACTGACCGAGGTGGACGGCGACACCGCGTTCAGCGAGTGCTACTTCATCTCCTACGCCACCGTCACCCAGGACGACCAGCCCGCGACCCGCTCGCGCGGCGGCCGCTACCTCGACCGATTCGAGCGGCGCGGCGGGGATTGGCGGATCGCCTACCGGGTCCTCGTCGACGAGTGGAGCCGGATGGACCCGATCCCCGGCCCGGTGGCCCCGCGAACCGGGCACGTCGGACTGCGCACGAAGGAGGACCTCGTCTACCACATGCGCACGCTGGGCTGATGGAGGGTCGACCACCTGCGCGCTGGGCTGATGAAGAGCAGTGCTGGACATTACGTGTTCGATATTCATCGAACTATCTAACTTTTTGTTCGACCGCCAACTGGGAGAAAGGCCTGGATATCAGCCCAGAGGTCTCGCATTCTGTCGAAAGCTTCGATAAGCTTCGATCTATAAGAAGGGAGCATGCCGATGACACACATCTCCGATGAGATGAGAGCCGCGATCGGAATCGAGATGGATCGAGAGGTCTCGTTCCCGATCTCGGAGTCCGACATCCGGCGATGGGCGATAGCCGTGTACTACCCGGCGGAGCCGCCCCGCCTGTACTGGGACGCCGAGTACGCCAAGAACACGCAGTACGGCGGGATCGTGGCACCGGAGGAGTTCAACCCGTTCGCCTGGATGGCCGCCGAGAAGCAGGAGCCCACGGTGGCTATCGCCGGCAACGACCCCGGGCGTACCGAGAAGTCACTGGGCTTGGCGCCGCCTGAGGTGAAGTTCCAGCTCAACGGGGGCATAGAGGTCGAGTACGGGGTGCCGATGCGTCCGGGGGACGTCATCACCGCCGTCACCCGCCTCGGCGACTACTGGGAACGAGAAGGGCGGCACGGCCTGATGCTCTTCACGATCCGCGAGATGACCTGGACCAACCAGGACAACGAGCTCGTCAGGCGCACGCGCCGGACCTTGATCCGGTACTGAGGGAGGCAATCATGGGACAAGCTAAGACAGCCAGGGTCGGCGACGAACTGCCTACCTTCGAGCGCATCACGGGATTCGAGAACTGGAACCGGTTCGCCGCCGTCAACTACGAATTCGTCCCGATCCATATGGACGACGAGGCGGGCCGGGCGGCCGGCTATCCCACTGCCTTCGGCATGGGTGCCCTGCAGTGGTCCTACTTGCACAACATGATCCGGGACTGGCTCGGTGACGACGGCCGGATCGTCAACGTGGCGTGCCAGTTCCGGTCTCCGAACATCAAAGGCCAGACGGTGACCGCGCACGGAGTGGTGAAGGACGTGCGTGACACCGACGGGCACACTCAGATCGACCTCGAGATCTGGACCGAGGACCAGGACGGCAAAAAGATGGCGCCCGGGTCGGCGACGGTCGTGCTGCGCTAGCCGGGGCCGTCACCCCCGGCGGCGCCGGCGGGGGCCGGCCCCGGGCCCGCCGGGGGGGCGGGGCGGGGGAGGGGCGGGGGGCCGTCGATGTCTTGGAGGGGGTCCTTGGCGTCGCCGGAGGCTTTCTTGGCGGCCACGGCGTCGCCGAGCATGACCAGGCAGTACGGGCAGGCGGTAGAGATCGTGTCCGGGTCCAGCGCGAGGGCCTCGTCGATCCGCTCGGTGTTGATCCGCTTGCCGATCCGCTCCTCCATCCACATCCGGGCCCCGCCGGCGCCGCAGCAGAACCCGCGTTCCTTGCACCGGTGCATCTCCACCGCCTCGACGCCCGGCACCTGGTCCATGATCTGCCGCGGCGCCGTGTACACCTTGTTGTGCCGGCCCAGGAAACACGGGTCGTGGTAGGTGACCTTCTCCGGCACCGCGGCTTTCCCGTCCGGGGTCAGCTTGCCCTGGTCGACCAGCCGCGCGAGGAGCTGGGTGTGGTGGACGACCTCGTAGTTGCCGCCCAGCTGGGGGTATTCGTTGGCGATGGTGTTGAAGCAGTGCGGGCAGCTGGCGACGATCGTCTTGGGGGCGGCTTGGTTGAGGGTCTCGATGT
>Ga0302325_10025495_pt1 | contig 12288 bp, 9 predicted proteins | sample Palsa_T0_2_FD_201948 | JGI IMG/M metagenome (GOLD analysis project Ga0302325, IMG submission 201948) | Peat permafrost microbial communities from Stordalen Mire near Abisko, Sweden - Palsa_T0_2 | ecosystem: Environmental > Terrestrial > Soil > Palsa > Peat permafrost | place: Sweden: Abisko...
CATGTGGCCGAGCGTCATTGGAAGATTTCAGGTAAGGCAACAGATGCTTTCGAGTATAATCCAGAGTTGCACGGTCTCCATGGAGAAGGATTAAAACTGTGCCGTCAGGCTCAATTGAGCGGGATTGCAATGGGCGTTGTTGCGCGAGGCTTTGACCCGAATCTTGGAAGTCCAAACAATTAGATTTCATGCAACACGCGCCAAGTCAAATCAAGCACGCCTTGCGTAAAGTATATACTTCCGTATCTGAAATTATCATGGAAATCAACGACTTGCGTGAGCTGGCCTTCGATCCTGATCGACCTAAACAGAACCACGGGCGATTTTAATTTCTCACCGTTTGCCGCTAACCCCGATTCCAAATGTCAAAGAGCAAGCGCGCCGAAGCGCGCCAATGGAACAAAGTTACCATATTAAACTGGGATAGCAAGTTATCTATTTGGGAGGGCGAAGTCTCTTGAACCCTGACTCGATTTCCGAAAGAAATATTAGGGATCGGCGGAGCCTCTCCCTCCCGAAGAGTAACGAATGCTTTGCTTGTGCTGAGGGACGACACAAATTAATCTCCGTCTTTATGCAAACGCCCCCTGCCCTGCGTTCTATTCTTCTGGGATTTCTCAGTTCGACCCTCATTTGCAAGACCGAGGCGTTGGCCGAACAGCCTTCGGACCAAGCAGTTTCTGCCGGTTCGGCGGTCACGTTTTCAGTAACCAACGTGGGAACCTCGCCGTTTTTTTACCAATGGATTGCAAATCCTCCGGAAAATGTGGCCGCAGTCATCCACCAAGCGGAGCAATGGCGGGCCGAGCACCGCATCATCGATCTCCATCAACACATGGAGTACACTCCTGAGTTGCTGGCCCGCGCCATTCGTGTTTCGGATGCTTCCGGTGTCGGTCTGGGAATCGATTTGACTCCGGGAACGGTGACGCCCGGCCCGAACGGCGAGCCGAACGAATTCGAAAGCCACAAGAAAATGGAAGACACACTCTTTCCGGGGCGTTTTCTGCAATACATGAATCTGGACTATAAGAATTGGGACCAGCCCGACTTTGCCCAACAAGCCGTCAAACAGGTCGAAGAGGGCCATCGCCTTGGCGCGGCGGGTTATAAGGAATGGAAAAGATTCGGGCTTTATCTGCGGGACGGCGCGGGGCAACTCATCAAGATCGACGATCCGAAATTGGACCCCATGTGGGAGCGCCTGGGCGAATTGCACATGCCGATTTCCATTCATGTCGGCGATCCCAAAGCTTTCTTTGAAGCTTACGCGCCGACCAACGAACGCTGGGCGGAATTGAAGGATCATAAGAATTGGTGGTTCGGTGACACCAACAAATTCCCGCCCGTGAAAGACCTGCTCAATGCTCTCAGCCGCGTCATGGGGCGCCATCCGCATACCACTTTTGTCAGCGTGCATTTCGGCAATAACGCCGAGGACCTGGAATGGGTCGATCAGGAAATGGCCGAACATTCCAATATGATGATCGATTTGGCCGCGCGCCTGCCGGAAATCGGCCGGCACGATCCGCACAAGGTGCATGATTTTTTTGTCAAGTATCAGGACCGCGTCCTTTTCGCCACGGATTTTCAATCGCTCGAGTCGCGCATGATTCTCGGCTCCAGCGGGCCCGAAGCGCCGCCGTCGGAAGCGGACGCCGAGGTTTTTTTCCGCAAGGAATATCGCTGGCTGGAAACGTGGGACAAGAACTGGGCGCACATGACGCCGATTCAGGGAGATTGGAGGATCAGTTCCATTGGCTTGCCCGCCTCCGTATTGCGCAAGATTTATTTCGACAACGCGCGGCAATTATTGGCGAGATCTCTCCCTACGCCGGTGCTCACGGCCCGCCGCACCACACTGGACTTTGAACCGGACGGCGATCTTTCCAAAACGATTTGGCAAACGACCACGCCGGTTTACATGGAGGCATCGTCCGACGACGGCGTGATTCGCGCTGATGTTTCCACCGCAGTTCGTTGCCTTTGGTCGGAGAAATATCTTTACCTCGCCTATCGCTGCCCTTTCACGGAATTAACGGTCTTTAATCCGCCGCAAAACGACCAAAAGCGCTATACGCACGAAGGCGCCAATTTGTGGGATCGGGATGTCGTCGAAGCTTTTATTGGCAGTGATATCGCGAATATCAACAAATATGCGGAATTTGAAATTGCTCCCACCAATGAGCGATTGGACTTAAACTTGAATTTGCCGGCCAGGGATTTTGTGTGGAAAAGCCATTTCCAATCCGCCGTTCATGTCAATAACGAAGCGAAGCTCTGGGATTGTGAAGTCCGGATACCGCTGGCGGTATTTGTGGCTACGCCTCCCGCCACTGGAACGAAATGGCGCATTAATCTCTATCGGTGCGACCGCGCCAACAAAGCTAGTTTGGCGTGGCACCCCTGCCTCACACCGACGTTCCATACCCCGGAACGGTTCGGCGTGCTTGAATTCGCGGAATAACGGGAGCGTTATTTGGCTTTGGCTTCGTCGATCTTCGCGATCAGGGCCGCGGGACCGCCTTCCAAATAGCCAACTTGCTTCCACACCACCGTGCCGTCAGGCTTCATCACCACTAAAGTTGGATAACCCGAAACTTCGAACTTTTTGGCCAAATCCTTGTTGGCCAGCTTCAACTCGTCGGATTGAGGCACTTTAGGCGTGGGAAAATCAACCGTGACGAGAACCAGATTCTTCTTGGCGTAATCGGCAAACTCAGATTTGGAGAAAGTCTCCGAATCCAGTTTCTTGCACCAACCGCACCAGTCTGAACCGGTGAAATCGAGGAGGAGCAATTTCTTTTCCTTTTCGGCTTTAACCTTGGCTTCAGGGACACTTGTCATCCAAGGCAATTCGCCCGCCAACAGAGTTCCAGCCACACCACAAATAAACAACGCAGATAATAGACGCTTCATATATAGATGGGTTTCCTTTCCAAGCCTCACAGTGCGGCATTTCGACTGTTTGCGCAACTAGTTTTTGACAAGAATTAGCGCGGCGGGCGCAAATCAGATTTCGGTAAGGTCGCCTCGCCAAGGCGACCGCGGACGGCTCGGGCGAGCCGTCCCTACCTCGGAGTTGGGGTTCATCGTCAAAACCTGATTTGCGCCCAAAAGTTGCCGTAAAGCCATCTATTTCTTGACTCGGTTCGACAAGGTTGAGACCTTGGGCATCGTGTTGAGCGCGATGCAAAATCACTTCCCCAATCTTCGTGGGGCCGGCGGCGTTTCTTACTGGCGCTGCGTTTTTGGATTCTGTCTATCCAGTTTGATGGCAGGCGTGCCTGCGGAAGCCGGGCCGTCTGACGATCTGACAAATTCCCTGGCGATAATTCGCGCGGTTGGCACGGAAGGACGGGGAAACGCCGAAGCCGCCGTCGCGTGGAAAAAGGTGGCCGATAGCGACGCCTCCGCGATTGTCCCCACCCTGGCCGCAATGGATGGCGCCAATGATTTCGCCTTGAACTGGCTGCGACCCGCCATCGATACCCTGGCCGATCGCGCCCAAAAAAATGGCGGGGCGTTGCCCTTGCCGGATTTGGGCACGTTTCTTTTGGATACCCGCCACAGTCCGCGCGCACGGAGGTTAAGTCTTGATCTGCTGGCCAAGGCCGATCCCGGCACGGCAGACAAGCTTCTGGCCGGGATGCTGAATGATCCGAGCCTGGAAATTCGATCCGAGGCGGTGCAAAAAGTCATTGCCCTCGCGGAAACCGCCGCGACCAACAACAATAAGACCGGGGCGGAGCTGCTTTACCACCAGGCACTGACCTCGGCCCGCGACATCGGCCAAATCGACAGCGTTTCAAAAAGGCTCGAAGAATTGGGTCAGCCGGTCGATCTTTTGACGCTCTTCGGGTTCCTGACGGATTGGAAGGTTGTTGGCCCATTTGATAACACGGACAAGAAGGGCTTTGAGGGCGCCTACCCGCCCGAACAAGGCATCGACCTGGCCGCAACTTACGATGGAAAAGCCAAAAAAGTTAAGTGGCAGAATGTCACCGTCACCAACAAATACGGTTTGATCGATCTGAACCAGGTTTGCGGGAAATTGAAAGGGGTCGCGGCTTACGGCATGGCCGATTTCTACTCTGACCAGGCGCAACCGGCTGAAGTGAGGCTGGGATGCGCGACTGCCTGGAAAGTCTGGCTGAATGGCAAGCTGCTCTTCAGCCGGGATGAATATCACTACGATTCGTCCACCGAAGAGCATCCCTTGCCCGTCCAACTTCAGCCCGGCCGCAACATCATTTTGGTGAAGGTTTGCCAAAACGAAACGGTGGAAGATTGGACCGTGGACTGGGATTTTCGCCTGCGTGTGACCGATGCCATTGGCACACCCATCGCATCAAGGCCGCCGGTAAAAGTCGCGGCGGCGTCCAGTCAACAATAGCGAGCGAATCCTTATGAAAATGGCGCGGAATTCCAAAAATCTAATCGGCTCAGCCTCCCTGGCGCTTTTGCTGGCTCAAAGCGTCGCGCTGGCGGCGGATTGGCCGCAGTTCCGCGGGCCGTCCTACAACGGAGTTTCGGAAGATACCGGCGTTCCGGTAAAACTCGACCGCAAGGATGTAGCGTGGAAATCAGATTTGCCCGGGCGCGGATTGTCCAGCCCGATTGTTATCGGCGACCGCGTTTTCGTCACGTGTTGCAGCGGGCCAAAGGAGCAGCAGCTTCAGGTGCTCTGCTTCAGCGCCACGGACGGCGCAAAACTTTGGGAGCGCCACTTCTGGGCGACGGGACGGACTATGTGCCAATCCAAGACGTGCATGGCCGCGCCGAGTCCGGCCAGCGACGGCAAACGCATCGTCGCCTTTTTTTCGTGTAACGACGCCATGTGCCTGGACCTCGAGGGAAACCTCCTCTGGTTCAGGGGACTTGGCCGCGATTATCCAAACGCCGGCAACAGCCTCGGCATGTCATCCTCGCTGGCCATCGCCGGGGGTGTCGTCGTGGCGCAAGTTGAAAGCGAGAGTGACGCCTTCACCGTCGGCCTCGACCTTGAGACCGGTGTCAACAAATGGAAGCTGGAACGTGCGCACAAATCGAATTGGAGCTCGCCGATTGTGGTCAACGAAGCCGGGCGCGAGAAGGTCATCCTGCTTTCGTCCAAAAGTGTCTCGGCCATTGATCCTGACACTGGGAAGGTGATCTGGGAGTCCACCAACGCTGGCGGCAGTATTCCGTCAACAGCCTGCAGCGGCGGCGTCCTCTTCGTGCCGACCAAAGCAGGACTGGCCGCCATGCAGTCCAGCGCGCCGGGCGAAGAGCCCAAGCAAGTCTGGCAGTCGAACCAGCTTCGGCCCGGCTACGCCAGCCCGGTTGTTTTGAATGGGAAGGTTTTTACGATTAGTGACGCGGGCATCATGGTTTGCGGCGCGGCCGGCACCGGCGAGCGCTTGTGGAAGCTGCGCCTGAAGGGCGAGTTGACCGCGAGCCCGCTGGCGGTGGGTAATTATCTTTATTGCGTGACCGAGGCGGGCACGGTGCAAGTGGTGGACATCACCAAACCGGAAGGCGAAATCGTCAGCGAACTGGAACTGGGCGAAACCATTTTGAGCACGCCCGCCATTTCGCGCGGCGCGATTTATATCCGCAGCGATTCTCATTTGTGGCGGATCGGCAAGGCAGCTACGGGATAATCTAACCCTATGAGCCGGATTGGAATCTGTGTGCCCGCGGTTCCCGGACATCTTAACCCAGCCACCACTTTAGGGCGGGAACTGGCCCGCCGTGGGCATGAAGTCAAAGTGTTCTGCCTGGCCGAGTGCCGAGAACGGATCGAGGCAGCGGGTCTTGAGTTCGAGGAAATCGGCGCCAAGGAGTTTCCGCCCGGCTCCCACCAAGAGGCGCTGATTAGGTTAGGCAAGTTGCGCGGTATGGCAGCGCTTCAATTTACCGTAAAACTCTTGGTCCTGGGCGCGGAGGGCATGATGCGCGACCTGCCTCCATTGCTCCGGGATCAGCGATGCGATCTGCTCCTCGCCGACCAAGTGTCTCCCGGCGCTTTTACGGCCGGTGAGCATGTCGGTTTGCCCACGGTCGTTGTGTGTAATGCGCTCGCGATGCATTTTGACCCAACGCTGCCGAACTTTTCGACAACCTCTCCTTATAATCCTTCGCTTCTGGCGCGGACCCGGAATCGCGCCGTCAATGCCATCGTGGCGTTTTTGCTCCGTGAATTTTTTACCAACGTCAACGCACAGCGCCGCCAGTGGAGTCTGGTTCCCATGCCAAGAAAAGGATCCATCCTGTCGCAGTTTCCATACCTCTCCCAACAACCGGAATGGTTCGATTTTCCAAGGCGGATGCCATCCAACTTTCATTATACAGCCCCTTGGCATCGCGTCTCTGATAGACCCGATACGAGCTTCCCCTGGGATCGTTTGGATGGCAAACCACTGGTTTATGCCAGCATGGGCACATTACAGAATCGAGTTGAAGAAACGTTTCGATGCTTCGCCGAAGCTTGCGACGGTCTAGGCGTGCAATTGGTGATCTCGATGGGAAACAAAAACCGAAGTGACATCCCGAAGCTTCCTGGAAATCCGGTCGTCGTCCCGTTCGCGGCCGCAATTGCCATTGCTGAAACGCGCCGCGTTGGTGATCACGCACGCGGGTTTGAACACCGCGCTGGAAACCTTGGCTGCGGGTGTGCCGATGGTTGCCATTCCGATCACCAATGATCAACCGGGCGTCGCGGCGAGATTGCGGCACATTGGCGTGGCTGAAGTCATACCCTTCTCTAAATTGTCGCAACCCGTCTTGCGCTACGCGGTTCAGAAAGGTTTGCGAAACGATTTGGCCAAACAGAAGGCGCGCGAATACGCACAACGTCTCGAACGTGTTAATGGCCCCGCCCTGGCTGCGGATATCGTCGAAAACGTGCTAAGCGAAAATTCGAAGACGAAGACCGCATTGAGTTTGAATTGAGTCGGCAAGAATCATGTCTCGCCGCGAAACCATTTTGAGCACGCCCGCCATCTCGCGCGGCGCGATTTATATCCGCAGCGATTCGCATTTGTGGCGAATTGGCAAGTCCGCCACCGGATGAGCGCAGCAAGATTTGGATCTGGTCACTATGGAGCCGGACATATCAGAAATGATTCGCGTCAGTGAACTCACTGATGAGGAGCAATTATCCCTTGCGCGCCAAGCCACTGCTTTCTTAACGAAGTTTAGATGGTGCGCCGGCGTCAAAGAAAGTTTTCTTGCCTTCGACATCGGTTCTCCAATCGGCGTCTTTCTATTTCGGATTGAGCCTCGTCTTATTGGAATAGACGATACTCTCTGGGTTATCGTTGGACACTGCCCCCCGGCTTATATTGTCTGCCAAGACGCCAGAGATTGGGCCGAAGCAATACAAGGCTATATTCGCGAAATGCAACGCTGGGTTGACGCTATTCGTTCGGGAGGTTCAGTTGTGGGTCTGATTCCGGTCAATGTTTCTCCAACGATCGAACATGCAGAAATGCTTAGTAAACGGCTTAGTTTTTTGCAAGACCTTATTGATGACAAACTCTTTTGACGTTTGTTGGGTTGACGCCACAATTTAGAATGGGCCGAAATACACTTCGCCGCTCAAATACGAGTCGAGAAAATAGCCTGCACCGTAATTCTCTTTGCTTAGGAACACGCCGTCGAAAATGAGTGGCAGGCCGCCAAGCGGATTCGGCGCGTTGCCTCTGAAAAGGCCCGTTGAAGGCGTGATGCTCATCACCAACCGATTCGTGCCCGTTAGCCTTTCATAGGCCCCGACGCTAATGTAGTTCGTGACGCCGGTAGAAAGATTCCCTCCGCTCAAAACCAAAATGCCCGAGGTAAAGTCCAATACCGGCGCTAAGATCGTCCCTGGCGTAAAGCGTGAGCCCTCCAAAGCGGGCGTGATATCAAATCCAGATGGGTAACTGCGAACATTCGCGATCGGCTCCTTGAACCAGTTGAGATTTCCGGAAAGATCCGATTGCGCCGCGTTCGTAAAATCCACCCAACCCAAAAGTTGGCCGCGCCCTCCGTAAAGGGAGACATAAAGCGGCCATTGCCCGTCGGCGGAGATGGTCGTCGTTTGATTGACTGCGGTTCCGTCCGCCAGCGTTCCATGGAACACCAGAAGTCCACCTGTATCAATGTTGACTGTGCCATAGCCATTGCCTTGCGGCTCCAGAGGATTACCATCCCCCGACCCGTGCAGCACCAGCGTGTATTGGCCGGCGTAAGGCGCGGGATTGGTGCGCGCATTGAAGACCGATTCGTAGGCCGTGATGCCGCCTCTCCAGGAACTATTCCCTAAGGTGCCACTCAATGTAGGCGGATCACCCGGCATAAATTGCCATTGAATTTGCAAGGGACTTTGGCCATAGACCTTGAGGCTGTTGCTGGCTACTCCCGCTCCGTCAAACTGGCCGGTGAATGAGTACGGGCTGGAAGCCATTTGCAAACGCGCATAGTAACGCCCCTGAGCGCTCACCGTCACGGAGATGAAGCCCGACTGCTGAATCTGCACGGCGTTCGAACCGTAAAAGAGCCCGGTGTAATTGCCGACGGCCGGAAGGTTAGTCGGCGGCAAAATTCCGAATACGGACAGATTCGACCGGCCTCCGACATATACCTTCCCATTGGCAATGGTCGGAACGGCGAACTTGGTTCCGTCGGCTAGTTGATCGCGGGAGCCAGCCTGCTCGCTGTTATATAGTTCAGTAGCGACATCGTTGGCATCGTCCGCGACGAGCGTGGCTGGAGTCCCCCGCTCCACCATCCAAACAATCCCGTCATTCTTTCCGTTCGCGGATATGCTCGCCGTCGCCCCGGGAAACGGATAAGTCCGCGACCCGATTGAGCTGGCCGGAAGGGAGAGCATGCCGTTGGAGATGTTGAATGCGGCGGTGGTGTCGTTGGCGGGCGTCACATAGACCGTCCCATTAAAATAGGCAGGCGTGCTAAAATTGCCGCCATTCAGGGCAATGGTTTGTCGGACCGCGTCCCATTCACCGGCGGTGTTGTAGTGATTGCCGTTGGTCGTGAACATGTCCCGGTCGATGAGGTAGAGAATACCTGGCTTGCCTGCGCCAACCATCAAGTGAGGCACGGGGCCGGGCTGGTTCGGGAGTAGTAAAACGGCGCCCGACCCGAGATCGAGGTCGTTGCTGGCCATATAAGCCTGATTATAGGGCGTAAAATAGTCAGCCACGGAAAGCCCACGGGTGGTTGAGAGTTTTACAAACGAATCCCCAAATTCCGTTCCACCCTGTCCGTTGAAAGCGTTGAAGGAACCATTGCCGATTGTCAAATAGAAATCGCCCCCCGCATCCACTGCCACCCCGCCGCCACCCATCCAAATACCTCCTTCCCCGGCGTTGGTGCCAAAGTCATCGACGGTACTATTGGGTGTGGAGTTGAAAATGTGGTCAGGCGAGAGCTGCAAATTCGCCGCACTGAAGCCGAGTATCCAGCCATGGTACGGATCAGTATCGCCATAACCGCTGTAAGGGACATAGACAACACCATCAGCCAAGGTCAACGCGCCACGCTGAAGTTGCTGTTCAGGATTGAACGCCATCGCACCGTTGCTGCTGCCCGCGCCGAATCCGGCCATGGTGGCGCTCACGACAACAGGGCTGTAATTGCGTTCAGCGCCCGTGCTAATGTTCAAAGCATGAATTCGATGAATGTAATTCGATCCTTCATGGGTAAAAGCATCCACATAGAGCGTTCGGTTTGCCAGATCGATGACCGGCGTGCCGGTGATGCCCAGTTCCGGCATTATCTCCGTAAAGCCGCCATAACGATTACCAAAATCCTGGTTGGGGGTCGCTGTCGAAGGGCCTAGGTTCACCTGCCACAATAAGCCGCCTGCTGCGCCGTTGGTTGGATCCGAGTCAAACGCAAACACACTGTTATGCTCAGTGGCGACAAAGACCACGTTGCGCACGTCCCCGCCGACCAAGGAAAGGTCGGAAACATAGAGCGGTTGGGCATAGACATCACCATCAACGGGATAGGCGAAAAGCTTCCCGAAATTACTGACGTTGACATTGGCCGGGGTAAGAATCGTTTCGGACAAATTATCACCGGTGCGGCCGTTGTCATTATGGTAAGTCAGCACATTCGCGCCGCCATACGCCAAAGGCACGGTTGATAACAGCGCGAGAACCAATCGCAAGAGCGATGGCAAAATGGATTTTTGCATCCAACCAATTCTGGCATGGAAGCTTCCACAAGAAATGGGGTGAGTGCGGTAGAAAGCCTCGGAGTTTGAACTCCCTCATTTTAATCCTTTTAGGCAAGCACAGGCGCATGTAAGCTCAAGCCCACCAGAGTCAAGCGCACATGCCGACACCTCAAAATCTGGAAGAACTTTTGTTGGAGCTGGCGCTGTCGAAACCAGCGGACCAGCGCGCGGCGTGGTTGGATCGCGAGTGCGAAGGCGATCCAGCCCTGCGCCAGCGTCTTGATGCGCTGCTCGCCGCGCGCGCTCAATCCGAGGCGATACCCATCCAGCCCGCCCAGACCATCAACCTCCAATTCACCGGGGAAGCACCCGACGAAGCCATCGGGCAGACGCTGGGACATTACAAGTTGCTGGAGCGAATCGGCGAAGGCGGCTGCGGCGTGGTTTATGTGGCGGATCAGAGTAAACCCGTGCGCCGCCGCGTCGCGCTGAAAGTCATCAAGCTGGGGATGGATACCAAAGCGGTCGTGGCGCGATTCGAGGCGGAGCGCCAGGCGCTGGCGATGATGGACCACCCCAATATCGCCAAAGTCCTGGATGCGGGCGCCACCGAAAAAGGCCGGCCTTACTTCGTCATGGAACTGGTGCGCGGCGTCCGCATCACGGAATACTGCGACCAGAACAAACTTGCCACCAAGGACCGGCTCGATCTGTTCATGAAGGTTTGCCAGGCTATCCAGCACGCGCACCAGAAGGGCATCATCCATCGCGACATCAAGCCGTCGAATATATTGGTGACATTGCACGATGGCGTGCCGGTGCCGAAGGTCATCGACTTCGGCATTGCCAAGGCCACGGAAGGCAGGCTCACGGAGCACACCATCTACACGCAACTGAACCAGTTCGTCGGCACGCCCGCTTACATGAGTCCCGAGCAGGCTGAAGTGAGCGGACTGGATATCGACACCCGCAGCGACATCTACAGCTTGGGAGTTTTGCTTTACGAATTGTTGACAGGTTCGCCACCCTTCGATCCTCACTTGCTGGTCGTGGACGGCATCGATTCAATCCGCCGAACCATCCGCGAGATTGAGCCGCCGCGGCCCAGCACGCGGCTGAGCACGATGCAGGGTGAGGCTCTCACCGCCACCGCCAAACGACACGGCACCGAAAGCCTGCAATTACTAAAGACGATCCGGGGCGATTTGGATTGGATTGTGATGAAGTGCCTGGAGAAGGACCGGACGCGGCGTTACGAAACGGCGAACGGCCTCGCCGCCGATCTTAAACGCCATCTCAACAATGAGCCCGTCCTCGCCTGCCCGCCTTCGACTGCTTACCGCTTTCAAAAGTCATTTCGCCGGAACAAGCTGGCGTTTGCGGCGGCGACAGCGGTATTTGTCGCGTTGTGCCTGGGCATTGTAGCCACCACGTTGCAGTCGTTGCGGGCGACGCGGGCGGAGAAGACTACGAAAGAGGCCAAAGACGACGCCGTCGCCCGCGAGGCCGAGACGAAGGCCGTCCTTGAGTTCGTCGAAAACCATGTGCTGGCCGCCGCTCGGCCCGAGGGACAGCAGGGTGGCTTGGGACGGGACGTCACCATGCGCAAGGCGATCGAAGCGGCCGCGCAATACATCAAGGAGGGATTCACCAATCAGCCGCTGATCGAGGCCAAGTTGCGGCTGACGCTGGGGAAATCGTTTTACTTTCTGGGCGACGCGCAGAGGTCGGCCGAACAGGAGGAAGCGGCCCGCGCCATATACACGCGGCTACGCGGGCCCGACGATCCCGATACGCTGCTAGCCATGCACAATCTGGGCAGCAGCTACGATATGCTCGGACGCATGGACGAGGCGCTCAAGCTGCGGGAGGAGACGCTGGCCAGGCGGCGCGCCAAGCTGGGCTCCGATAATATCGATACGATTGCCAGCATGAATAACCTGGGCCTAAGCTACGGAAGCGCCGGCCGCTTGGCTGACGCCCTTAAGCTGCGGGAGGAGACGCTGGCCCGCTTCAAGGCCGTGGAGGGCAAGGATCATCCTGACACGCTGATGGCCATGAATAATCTGGCCAACGCCTACTTCGCCCTGAATCGTTATGACGACGCCCTTAAGCTG
>Ga0302325_10025497_pt1 | contig 12288 bp, 11 predicted proteins | sample Palsa_T0_2_FD_201948 | JGI IMG/M metagenome (GOLD analysis project Ga0302325, IMG submission 201948) | Peat permafrost microbial communities from Stordalen Mire near Abisko, Sweden - Palsa_T0_2 | ecosystem: Environmental > Terrestrial > Soil > Palsa > Peat permafrost | place: Sweden: Abisko...
CTGGACCGACCCGCAGCTGGCGACCAACCTCGCAGGATTCGGCATCACTGCCAACGGTGCGGATGCGAGCATCAAGGGCCTGGAGGCCGAACTGCAGGCGCTGCTCACCCCGGAATTGACCCTTGGGCTCAACGCCGGCTACACGGATGCGACTTTCTCCGCAGCCAGCCCCATCACGGGATATCCGGAAGGGTACAACGTGCCTGATATACCGAAGGCCACGGCGGCGGCGAATCTGCGCTGGAGGCATCCGATCAACGGCGATCTCTCACTCGTCGGAGCACTTGAGGCGGACTACGTCGGCACCCGCACGGATGCACCGTACGGCGAGACCATCACGCTCCTGAACATCAACACATACCTGATCCATCTGCCGGCCTACGCGTACGGCAACCTGCGCCTGGGGGTGGCGGGAAGTCAGTGGACCGCGATGGCGTACGTGAACAACATCACCAACAAGCGCGCGCTGCTCGACCCACAGCCGCAGATCGACCTGCAGATGAATGCCTTTGTACGCTACCTCATCAACCGACCTATCACCGCAGGTCTTGATGTCACGTACAAGTTCCACTAGCCATGTAAAGGAAGTAGCGGGAGCGCGCAGCGCTCCCCGCGCCTGAGACGACAATCCTCAGGCGCGCAGGAAGCTGCTAGAGAATGTAGCGGCTCAGATCCTCGTCCTTGACGAGCTCGCCCAGATGATCGTCCACGTACTTGGCGTCGATGGTCACGGCGGATGCGGCGCTGTCGTGCTCGGCGGCTTCATACGACACCGTCTCCAGCAGCCGCTCCATCACGGTGTGCAGCCGCCGTGCGCCGATATTCTCGGTGCGCTCATTCACCTGGAAGGCGGTCTCGGCGATGCGGCGCACGCCCTCGGGTGTGAAGTCCACCGCCACGCCCTCGGTCGCCATCAGCGCCTTGTACTGCGCGGTGAGGGATGCGTCCGGTTCGGTGAGGATGCGCACGAAGTCACCGACCTTGAGTGAGTCGAGCTCGACTCGGATCGGTAGCCGCCCCTGGAGCTCGGGGATCAGGTCCGAGGGCTTGGAGAGGCTGAATGCGCCGGAGGCGATGAACAGCACGTGATCGGTCTTCACCTGCCCGTACTTGGTGGCGACGGTGGAGCCCTCCACCAGCGGCAAGAGGTCGCGCTGCACGCCCTCGCGTGACACATCCGCCCCGAGTGTCTCCTGGCGGCGGGTGACCTTGTCGATCTCGTCGATGAACACGATGCCGTTCTGCTCGGCATTCGCCAGCGCCTGGATCTTGAGCTCCTCCTCGTTGATGAGCTTGCCGGCTTCCTCATCCGTCAGGAGCTTGAGCGCCTCGCGCACCTTGACCTTGCGCGTGCGGGTACGGTTGCCGCCGAGATTCTGGAACATCGACTGCAGCTGCTGCTGCATCTCCTCCATCCCCGGAGGGGCCATGATCTCAACGCCTGCGGGCATGGCGCGCAGCTCGATCTCGATCTCGCGCTCATCGAGCTCGCGCTCGCGCAGCATCCTGCGGAATTTCTCGCGCGTCTCGGAGTCGCGGGCGTGTGCCGGCTCGTCGGTGGAGAAGCCCATCATGCGCGGCTTCGGCAGCAGCGTGTCGAGCACGCGCTCCTCGGCGGCATCCAGCGCGCGCTCGCGCACCTTGGCCATTTCCTGCTCGCGCGTCATCTTCACGGCCACGTCCGCCAGCTCCTTGACGATCGAGTCGACGTCGCGGCCGACATAGCCGACCTCGGTGAACTTGGTGGCCTCCACCTTGACGAACGGCGCGTTCGCAAGCTTCGCCAGGCGCCGCGCGATCTCGGTCTTGCCGACCCCGGTGGGTCCTATCATCAGGATGTTCTTGGGCGTGATTTCCTGGCGCAGCGGCTCCTGCACCTGCATGCGACGCCAGCGGTTGCGCAGCGCGATGGCCACGGCGCGCTTGGCCGCGGCCTGCCCGATGATGTGCTTGTCGAGTTCCTGGACGATCTGCCGGGGCGTGAGCTCGCTCATGATGTTCAGACACCCCGCTCCGTGGCGCTGTTCAGTTCCTCGATGATCAGGTTGCGGTTGGTATAGATGCAGATGTCGGCGGCGATGTTGAGTGAGCGCTCGACGATGCCGCGCGCATTGAGTTGCGAGCCCTCGAGGAGCGCGCGCGCCGCGGCGAGCGCGTACTGACCGCCCGAGCCGATGGCGGCCACGTCGTGGTCGGGCTCGATCACGTCCCCGTTGCCGGAGATCACGAACAGCTTCTCGGGATCTCCCACCAGCAGCAGTGCCTCCAGGCGCCGCAGGTAGCGGTCCGAGCGCCAGTCCTTGGCGAGCTCGATCGCCGCGCGCGTCAGGTTGCCGTATTTCTCGAGCTTGCCTTCGAAGCGCTCGAACAGCGTGAACGCATCCGCGGTGCCGCCGGCAAACCCGGCGAGCACCCGGTCGTTGGCGAGCCGGCGCACCTTGCGCGCGTTGCCCTTCATGACGGTGCTGCCGAGGGTCACCTGGCCATCCCCGCCGAGGGCGATGGCACCGTTACGGCGCACCCCGAGGATGGTCGTACCGTGCGGATCGAAGCGTGCGTGTTCGGTCATGGCTCTCCATGGGCACGCAGCTCTAGGCCTTGCGGCGTGCGCGCGGGTGGGTAGCGTCGTAGATGCGGGCCAGGTGCTGGAAGTCAAGGTGGGTATAGATCTGGGTGGTCGAGATGTCCGCATGTCCGAGCAGCTCCTGCACCCCGCGCAGCTCGCCACTCGACTCCAGCAGGTGCGAGGCGAACGAATGCCGGAACAGGTGCGGGTGCACGGGCAGGTTAAGGCCCTGGCGGCGTGCCCAGTAGGCCACGCGCGCCTGCACGGCGCGCCCACCCAGCCGGGCGCCGTTACGCCCGACGAACAGCGCAGACTCGTCCGCGCGGGCGAGCGTGGCGCGCTCCTTCAGCCAACCCTTGAGCGCCCGTACCGCGGCGCGCCCGACCGGAACGATGCGCCCCTTCTTCCCCTTGCCCATGACGTGCACCAGGCGATCCTTGAGGTCGAGACTGCCCATCTCAAGCCCCACGAGCTCCGCCAGCCGCAGGCCCGAGGAATACAGCAGCTCCATGATCGCGCGGTCGCGGGTCGTCAGGTGATCCCCGGCGGGAATCTCCAGCAGGCGCGCCATCTGGTCGGCATCGAGGGTCTGCGGCAGGCGCCGTGCGGCCTTTGGTGCGCGCACCTCGTGACCGGGGTTACCGGTCACGCGTCCCGCGCGGCGCGTGAGCGCAGCCTCACGCGGGCTCTCGCGCAGCAGGAACGCGTAGAAGCTGCGCACCGCCGACAGGCGGCGCTGGATACTGCGCGGGCTTAAGCCCGCGGCGTGCGAGTGGGCGGCAAACGTGCGCACGTGCTGGCTGTCGAGCGCGCTCCATTGCTTCAGCCCGTGCCGGTCACAGAACTTCACCAGCGCCGCCAGGTCACGCGCATAGCTCGCATCAGTGTGCGCGGACATGCGCCGCTCGGAAATCATGTAGCGCCGGAACCGGGCGAGCCAGTCGAGCGCTGCGGGAGTCATGGCCCGTTCATGCGCGCGGCCGTCAGTCAGCGCCCCCGTGCGCCCAGCAGCGAGTCGGTGATCAGATCGGCCAGCCGCGCCAGGAACTCGGTGCTCATCCCGGGGTGAAAGCGGTCACGGTCGGCGCTGCCGAGCGCGAGCAGCCCGAGGGAGCCCTTCTCCCCGAGCGGCACCAGCGCCACGGAGCCCATCTCCGTGCCTTCGGGCCCGAACAGGAAATCGCGCTGCGAGTCGCGCGCCTGCCCGCAGCGCGGCTTGCCGCTCGCGAACAGCGACTCGAAGGACTTCAGGCTCGGATGATCGGCCGGGACGCTGCGCACGAAGCGCGGGGCGTCGGGCTCGGACTGCGCGCCGATCAGCACCAGCGCGGAGTGGAAGGCATCGAAGTCCTCGCGCAGGCCGGCCTCGATGCGCGTGAGCGCCTCGGCGCGCTCCATGGCGCGCACCAGGCGGCGCGTGAAGCGGTGCAGGCGCTCGGAAATCGCATCATTGGCGCGCGCCACGCGCACCAGCTCGGCGAGCTTGCTTTCGAGCCCCGCCTGCTTCTCGCGCAGCACCTCGATCTGCCGCTCGACCAGCGAGATCGTCGAGCCGCCGCGCGCGTGCGGCAGGCGCAGCCGCGCCAGCAGCCCCTGGTGACGCTCGAAGAATTCCGGATTGCGCTGCAGGTAGTTCGCGACGGACTCCTCCTCGGAATCCACCGCTGCAAGACCACGCGCCTCTCGTGTCGTCATAGGGCTAGACCTCAAAGTGACCTTGGAATGATATTTCTGTCGGGCCGTTCAACCAGATGTGTTCCCCCGGACCCCCCCAGTTTACGCGCAACTCACCGCCGCGCACGCTCACGCGCACCTCCGGATCCAGCAGTCCGCGGCGGCGCCCCACCGCCACCGCGGCGCACGCGCCGGTGCCGCAGCTCTTAGTCTCCCCCGCGCCCCGCTCGTACACCCGCAGCCGCACTTCCCCGCGCGCCACGATCTGCAGGAACCCGGCGTTCACACGCCGCGGAAAGCGCGGATGACGCTCGATCGCAGCTCCGAGCGTTGCGACCGGCGCGCTATCCACGGCCGGCACGGTGAGCACCGCGTGCGGGTTGCCGAGGGATACCGCACCGATCGTGAGCTCCTGGCCCTCGACTGCGAGCGCATAGCTGTCCGCCTCGCCGGGCGCGGTGAAGGGCAGCGAGCGCGGGTCGAAGTTGGGTATGCCCAGGTCCACCGATACCCGCCCGTCCGATCCGATACGCGCCGCAATCGGCCCTGCGGGACTGTCGAGGGTGATGGCGCCGTTCACGGTCAGGCCGCGGCGATGCAGGAGGGCTGCGATGCAGCGCGCGCCATTGCCGCACTGCTCGACCTCATCCCCGTCGCTGTTGAAGATGCGGTAGAACACCGCGCTGTCCGCGCGCTGGGGCGGCTCGAGCACGAGTGCCTGGTCGAAGCCGATGCCGGTGCGACGGTCGGCGAGCATGCGCAGCTGCTCGGGTCTCAACACCGCGGGGTCTGCGGGCGCATCGAACACGATGAAATCGTTGCCGACCCCGTGCATCTTCGTGAAATCGACGCGCATCGCGGGCCGAAGCATAGCCGAAACCGGTGCGCGTGAGAGGCGCCGGGAGCGCCGCCTCGCTTTAGTCCTCGCGCAGCGCCGCGCGCTCCTTGAACAGGCAACGGTCCATGACCGTGAATATGCCGGCCGCGAGGGCGCGCTCGGCGGTGGCCTCATCGCTCACGCCCTCCTGCAGCCACAGCGCCGGCAGCTTCAGGCGGATACAGTCGGTGACGATCCCGCTCACGTGCTCGGGGCGGCGGAACACCTCGACGATGTCGATGCGCTCATCGCGCCCCAACACCTCCCCCAGCTGATCGAGGGTTGCCACGGCGGGCTCCCCCAGGATGGACTCCGCGAAAGGGTTCACCGGGATGATCCGGTAGCCGAAGCGTTGCAGCGCCCGCGCTACGCCGTGGCTCGGGCGCGTGCGGTCGGGCGAGAGCCCCACGATCGCGATGAGCCGCGCGGCACGCAAGAGCCTCGCGATCGCCTCCTGGGGAGGATTCGTGAACATGGCGGCGGCTCCTTGGCCTTAAGCGCCCGGGGCGTCTAGTCTAGCCCTCGTACATGTCATCCTCTTTGAGCCACAACGACCTCAGCGTGCGCGTCGAGCCGCACGCACGCACCCTGCGCGCGAGCGCGACGCAGTCGGTGCTCGAGGCAGCGCTCGCGGCGGGGCTGAACCTGCCGCACAGCTGCAAGTCCGGTCACTGCGGTTCGTGCCGCGCGCGGCTGCTCGCGGGCCAGATCCGTTATCCCGGCGGGCGCCCGCTCGGGCTTACGCCCGAGGAGGAACAATCAGGCTACATCCTGCTGTGTCAGGCGCGCGCGGCGAGCGACCTCACGGTCGAGGCGCGGCTCATCGCAAGCGTCGCGGACGTCGAGATCAAGACACTGCCGTCCCGTATCGCAGCCCTCACCCCGCTCGCCCCGGATGTCATGCAGGTACTGCTGCGGCTGCCGGCGGTCGAGCGGCTGCGCTTCCAGCCCGGGCAGTATCTGGACGTCCTGCTCGAAGGCGGCCGGCGCCGCAGCTTCTCCATCGCAAGTCCCCCCCACGACAGCGAGCTGCTCGAACTGCACGTGCGCCGCGTGGCGGGCGGGGGATTTACCGAGCGGGTGTTCGGCGGCGGCCCCGCCGCCGCAGCGCAGGCCCCGCTCAGCGTGGGCGCACTGCTGCGGATCGAGGGACCGATAGGACAGTTCAGCTACCGCGAGGCAGCGGGACCTGTGATCATGATCGCAGGCGGCACTGGCTTTGCGCCGCTGAAGTCGATGCTGCGGCACGTGCTCGAGACCGGCATCGGCCGCTCGATCCACCTGTACTGGGGCGCGCGACACGTGCACGACCTGTACGAGCAGGCACGGGTGCTCGAGTGGGTACGCCGCTACCCGCAGCTGTCCTTCACGGCGGTGCTGTCGGAACCGACCGCGCCCGAAGCTGCGCACATGCGGGTCGGCTGGGTGCACGAGGCGGCGCTCAACGACTACCCGGACCTTGCGCGCTTCGAGGTGTACGCCGCCGGGCCGCCGGCGATGATCGAGGCGATCCGCGCGAGCTTCCCGCTTCACGGCCTGGCCCCGCACAAGCTGTATTTCGACTCGTTCGACTACGCGCCGGACTCTTTGCGCACGCCGCCTAACCCTGGAAGATGAGCAGGAAGTAAGTCACGAACAGCAGCGCGTGCACCGCACCCTGCAGCACGTTGGTGCGACCGCTGCCGAAGGTCACCACGCTGAGCAACAAGGTCAGAAGCAGCAGCGGGAAGTTCGCGTGCTCGACCCCGAGCACCAGGCGCCGCCCGGTGAGATGACTCACGACCAGCATGATGGGGACGGTGAGGCCGATGGTGGACAGCACCGAGCCCAGCAGGATGTTGACCGATCGCTGCAGGTGATTGTCGAGCGACGCGCGGATGGCCCCGATGGCCTCGGGTGTTGCCACCAGGATCGCTATCAGCACCCCGCCGATCGCAGGCGGTGCACCGGAGGCCCGGATCATGTAGTCGAGCGGCTCGGCGAGCTGCTCGGCCAGATACACCACCGGCACCATATAGACCACCAGCAGCAGCGCGTGATACCACGGCGATGCCGCCTCGCCACTGGAGCGCTCGCCGGCGTGCACCTCGCGCTGACTCTCGAGGGTGAAGAAGCCCCGGTGACGTCCCGTCTGTATCGCCAGGAACGCCCCGTACAGGCCGATCAGCATGAGCGACAGCACCCACTCCTGTGCGCGCGAGAGCGTGGGGCCGGGGGTAGTCTGGGTGAAGTCCGGCAGGATGAGGCTGAGCATCGCCAGCGGAATGATGACGCCCAGGTAGGCGTTCGCGCCCTGCAGGTTGTAGGCCTGCTCGCGATGCCGCAGGCCACCGAGCAGCAGCGACACGCCCACCAGTCCGTTGAGCAGCAGCATGATGACGGCGAACAGCGTGTCGCGCACCAGCGTCGGGCGATCGGCGTTGTGCATCATGATCGCCGAGATGCTCACGACCTCGATCGCGGTGACCGAGAGGGTGAGTATCAGCGTGCCGTACGGCTCGCCGAGCCGGTGCGCGAGGTGATCCGCATGGCGCACCACCGCGAGTGACGACCCGAGGATCGCCACGAACAGCCACGCGAACAGCAGCACCAACCACAGCGGCTGTGACATCCGCGCCAGCAGCACATCGCCGGCAATGAGGAAGGCGAGCGCGCTCGCGATGCCGACGGCGAGAAACTTTTCCTGGCGCAGGAGCCGCAGCACGGGATGCCCCGGGGATATCAGGCGAGCAGGTGCGGCACGAGCGGGCAGGCACGCGTCTTGCCGCTCTTACGATAGCGGTCGATGCGCCTCTCAAGCGCTGCGTTGAACACCTCACGCTGCGCTGCGCAGATCCGCTCCAGTACGCGATGCCGGCTCTTGCGCCTCAGCAAACGGTAGCGGTACGTCCGGATCACGGCTTATTCTCGCTCATTGGGAGTCAAGAATATAAGTCCCTCATGAGCGCCAACATCAATGCGGCGATTACCGGCTGGGGCAAGTGTCTGCCACCGGCGGTGCTCACCAACCACGACCTCTCGAGCATCCTCGACACCAGCGATGAGTGGATCGTGAGCCGCACCGGCATCCGCGAGCGGCGCATCTCGCACGTGAGCCTGGAGCAGCTCGCTTACGTCGCCGCCGCGCGCGCACTCGCCGCCGCCGGGCTCCCCGGCAGTCGCATCGAGCTCATCGTGTTCGGCACCTGCAGTCACGAGGATCAGGTACCGAACATGGCCTCCGCGGTGCAGCTGCGGCTCGGTGCGAGCACCGCGGCGGCATTCGATATCAACACCGCCTGCACCAGCTTTCTTTACGGGCTGTCCGCCGCGAGCGCGCTGATCCGCACCGGCGTGGTGCGCAACGCGCTGGTGATCGGCGCCGAGCTTATCTCGCCGTTCATGGACTGGGCCGACCGCGACGTGGCGGTGTTATTCGGCGACGGGGCGGCGGCGGTGGTGCTCGAGGCCAGCGAGCGTGCGGAGGGCGTGCTCGCCGAGAAGCTCGGCTGCTACGCGCAGGCACGCGAGACGCTGCGCGTGCAGGGGATGGGCGGCCGCTACGCGAACCGCGGGGTGTTGTACGGCGTGACGCGCTGGAAGTTCGAGGGCCAGGAGATCTTCAGGCGCGCCGTGCAGGGCATGAGCGGCGCCTGCGAGCACGCGCTCACCCGGGCGGGCTTGCGCCCCGAGGACGTGGACCTCGTGGTGCCGCACCAGGCGAACCTGCGCATCATCGAGGCGGTCGCGCGGCGGGCGCACGTGCCGATGGAGCGCGTGTACGTCAACATCGAGCGCTACGGCAACATGTCGGCGGCCACCGTGGCGGTCGCCCTGTGCGAGGCGGTGGAGGAGGGTCGCGTGCGCCCGGGGGCGCTGCTGCTGCTGCCCGGATTCGGCGGCGGCCTGAGTTACTGTGCGCACCTGGTGCGCTGGGGCAGCCGCACCACCCCGCTCGGTGTGAGTGAGGCGGCGCTGCCGCCGAATGAGCGCTCGGCGCTCGAGCTGCTGCGCGAGCTGCACGAGCGCAAGCTGCGCGCCGTGCCGCCCTCAGCAGCGCCGTTCGCGGAAAGTTAGCGCGACGCGCGCGAAAGCTTCAGCGCCTGGCGGCCGCTGCGGCCTTCTTCTTGCGTTTGGCCGGATCCTTGGGGCGCGACTTACCGAAGGAGCCCTGATAGATCTTGCCGCGACGGGTCCTGTGATCACCCTTACCCATGAAAGACAACTCCGAGTTTGCAGGGGTCAATCAAAAAGGCCGGCCGCCGATGCCATGAGGCACTGACGGCCGGCCTTTGGCAGCCTTCGCTTACCAGCGCTTGGGGGCGCCGCCACCGCGGTTGCCGCCTCCGCCGGTGCGCTCCTGAGCCTCGTTGACACGCAGCGGGCGTCCGCCCAGCTCCTTGCCATTGAGGCTCTGGATCGCTTTCGAGGCATCGGCACGCGACATTTCCACGAACCCGAAGCCGCGCGGGCGGCCGGTGTCGCGGTCGGTGATGATGCTCACCGACTCGACGGTGCCGTGCTGCGCGAACAGCTCACGGATCTCGGCGTCGGTAGCGGAAAATGGCAGGTTGCCAACATAGATCTTCGTCATGCAATCAAACTCCTGGAACAAACATTACAAGCAGGAGCGCATGCCGGGAATCTCGTGGATCGACGCGGATACGCACTGCCACCTGGTCGGGAACGATTCGGCTTTTCAGACTCGGAAGCCAACTCGCAAAAAAAGGGCGGGCGGCAGGCGGCAGGAAAGGGAAAGGTCACGAACCGGCGCGGACGATACCGCAGGGGATACGCACGTCGCAAGCCGGACGTGGCGCATGTGGGGATCCCGCAACATCCGCCTGTCGGGCTCAGCTGCGCCCGCGGCCCGCGAGCTGCTCGAGAGCCCGGATCTGCAGCTGTGTCGAGTCGGAGTCGGTCAGCAGCTGGGTGGCCTGGCGCAGGAACCCCGGGACCTCGGCGGCCGGCAGCGGCGGGCTGATGAGGTACCCCTGTGCGAAGTCACAGCCCAGGCGTCGCAACAGGTTCCAGGCCGCAGGTTCCTCCACCCCCTCCGCGACCACCTTCAAGCCCATGCTGTGCGCCAGCTCGATGGTCGAGGTGACGATCGTGACCGCGCCGGTGGTCGCCTGCGAGATGAACGAGCGGTCGATCTTGAGCTCATCCACCGGCAGTATCGCCAGCTGCGACAAGGAGGAATGCCCGGTACCGAAGTCATCGATCGAGAAGCGCACGCCCGCGATGCGCAGCAGCTGCATGTTGCGTGCCGCCGCCTGTGGATCCTGCATCACCGCGCTCTCGGTGATCTCCAGCACCAGCTCGGTGGACTCGACGTGGTACAGCCGCAGCAGCTTCAGGATCTCCTCGCTCAGGTCCGGGTCGAGGATGTCCGGCGCCGACAGATTCACCGCCAGATCCAGCTCCAGGCCCTGACGGCGCCACTCGCCCATCTGGCGTATCGCTGCGTTCAGCACCCAGTTGGTGAGATGGCGCGAGCCGCCGGTGCTCTCCGCGAGCGGCACGAACTCCCCGGGCGAAACCGCGCCGAGCTCGCGGTGCGTCCAGCGCACGAGGGCCTCGAGGCTTCTCACCGAGCGGCTCGCCATCGCCACCTTGGGCTGGTAGACGAGCGTGAGCTCGTCCTGGTCGATGGCGCGCCGCAGATCGGTGATCAGCGCGAGCCGGCGGCGATGCTGCTCGTCGCGCCCGAGGCGGTACATCGCCACGCGCGTGCGCGCCGTTGCGGCGTCCTCAAGCGCGACCTGCGCGCGCTGCAGCAGCTCATCGGCGCTGCCACCGTGGGCGGGAAACAGGCACACACCGCACGCCAGGCGCAGATCCAGGCTCACCCCGGTCAGGTGAAAGCCGCTGCGGATCACCGCAACTAGCTGCTCGGCGTACAGCATTGAGCGCTCGGCGGTACAGCCCGGCACGATCACCAGGAACTGTGTCTCCCCGAGGCGCGCCACGGTGTCAGCGGCGGCCACCGCCCGCAGCAGCCGGCGCGCGGCTTCTCGCAGCACCTCGTCGCCGACCGACAGTCCGAGCGAGGCGTTGATATCGCGCAGGTTGGACAGCTCGATGAGCACGAGCGCCGCGCCCGAGTGACTCTCGCTCCCCTCGAGCAGGCTCTCGAGCGTGCGCCGGACCAGCGCGCGGTTCGGCAGCGCGGTGAGCGGATCGTGCTGCGCCTGGTAGGTGATGTCGGCCTCGCGCGCGGCGATGTTGCTCTGCATGGCGTTGAAGGTCGCGGCAAGACTCCTGAACTCCTCCCCGCCGGCAACATCCACCGCGGTCCCGTACTGCCCGCGCTGGATGCGCTGCGCGGCGCGCACCAGCTCGCCAATCGGGCGCGTGGCGCTGCGCCCGAGCACCGCGCCGATGACGGCTGCAACCATGAGCGCCAGGGTGTCGATCAGCAGCATGGCGTCGCGCTGCTCGCGGTAAGGGGCGAGCACGTCCTCGAGCGGCTTGAGCAGGATCAGGTCCACCGAATCGCCACGCGTGTCCAGCCGCCGCGCGAAGCTCATATAGTCGGCGCCCGAGACATGCGCGATGTGCGAGTGCTCGCCGGGCGCCGGAAACTGCGGCGCCGCGCGCCCCGGTGCGAGGGGGGCGAGGGTGGAGGCGATGCGCGTGAGGCCGCCCGCGCCGTGGATGACGACCGCGACCTCGGTGCCGACCAGGTCGCGGATGCGTGCCGCGAGCGCATCATCGGCCACGAAGCCCATGGCTACCCAGGCGATGATCTCCGGGGTACGCACCGGCGCGATGAATAGCTGGTAGGCGTGCGCGCCGAACACGCGGAAGGTCGGCTGGTCGCGCCCGCCTGAGACATCCTCGAGCAGGCCCGCGAGCGAACCGCCCGGGTCGGCAGAGGCGGGGGCGCTGGAGGCGAGCACGCGGCCGTGCGTGTCGAGCAGCAGCACCATGTCCGCGCCGATCCTTTGCGCGTTGTTGCGGGCCGCCGACAGGATCGTGGGCGTATGCCCGCTCGCCACCGCCTCGCGGAAGCCGAAATCGGCGGCCAGCACCGCCACCCCGTTCGCCAGCTGCCCGGCACGAAAGCGGATCAGGTGCTCCCCCAGCGTTCCTCCGGAACGCAGCTGCTCAGCGGCGCGCGCCTCGACCGCGCGACGCGTGCTCACCAGCACCGCGGCAAGCGTCACAGTTTGGGTGACGGCCACCA
>Ga0302325_10025499_pt1 | contig 12287 bp, 10 predicted proteins | sample Palsa_T0_2_FD_201948 | JGI IMG/M metagenome (GOLD analysis project Ga0302325, IMG submission 201948) | Peat permafrost microbial communities from Stordalen Mire near Abisko, Sweden - Palsa_T0_2 | ecosystem: Environmental > Terrestrial > Soil > Palsa > Peat permafrost | place: Sweden: Abisko...
CCGACGGCCTGCTGCTGTTCGTGGTGGCCACCATGGGCCTGGGCCTGGGCGCGATCGTCCGGCACACCGCGGGCGGCATCGCCGCCCTGGTCGGCCTGATCTTCCTGCCCGCCATCGTCGGCCTGCTGCCCGCCCCCTGGGGCGGCCGGATCGGCCGGTTCACCCTGCTCGACGCGGCCCAGCAGGTCACGGCGCTGCACCCGGCCACGAACCTGTTCGCCCCCGCCCTGTCCCTCCTGGTCCTGCTGGCCTGGCCGGCCCTCACCCTGCTGGCCGCCGCACTCCTGATCACCCGCCGTGACGCCTGAAAACCCATTTCTACCGAACGGCCACCGATCCCCGCCCCCGAGCCACCTACCCCGCCACCCGTGCCTCGAGCACCCGCGCCCGCGATCCGGCCAGCACCACCCCGGCCAGCGCGATCGCCCCGCCGGCCAGCTCGACCGGCCCCGGGACCTGTCCCAGCCACACCAGCGAGATAAGGATCGCGGCCGCCGGGACCAGGTACAGGCTGGTGGTGACTCGGCCGACGTCCATCCGGGCCATGGCGTAGCCCACAGCACGAACCCGGCCGCCGACGGCGCCACCCCCAGGAACACGGCCGCGCCGATCGCGCCGCCACCCGCGTGCGGCAGCGCCCGCACCGAAGATCCCGCCCACGGCAGGACGAACACCGTCCCGGCCCACATGGCGTACGCCGTGACCTCGAAGGAGGCCGCCTAGCGTCCCCATCAACTAACAGAGCCCCCGCAGATGTCTTCCCGCCCCACGCGGAGGGAGGATCGCTCCGGTTATTGCGGTGGATCCACGCTCCGCGGTTGTTTGGTTGTGTTCCGCCACCACCAAACAACCGCCAAGCCGGGATCAACCACCGAAATGGGGCGAGAGATGCTTAAGGGAGCTATGGGCAGCGCCCGCCGCAGGGAGCACCCCGCGCAGGCTAAACGACGGCCTAAGCGGTACAGATGATCTCCCCGTGCGGGATGAGGAGCCAGCCGTCCGCGCTGTCCGCCCAGCGCCGCCAGGCCTGGGCCAGCCGCTCCAGCTCGGCCCGCGTGGCCAGGCCGTGCTCGACGGCCCGGTCCCCGAACGGCGATTCGGTCAGCCGCCGGGCCCACGAATCGCCCCACCACGGCCGGTCGTCAGGCCCGGTGTAACACCACGCGCTCCCCGACGCCTCAATCGACGAAAACCCCGCCGCTCGGGCCCAGGACAGCAGATGCCGCCCCGCGTCCGGTTCGCCGCCCAGGGCCCGGGCCACGTTCCGGTACAACGCCTGCCACTCGTCCAGCTCGGGATCGGACGGGAACCACAAGAAGCCGCCGTAGTCGCCGTCGCGCGCGGCGACCAGCCCGCCCGGGCGACACACCCGCCGCATCTCGGCCAGCGCGGCGACCGGGTCGGACAGGTGCTGCAGCACCTGGTGCGCGTGCACCACGTCGAACGTCCCGTCCTCGAAGCCCAGCTGGTACACGTTCCCCGTCTCGAACCGGACGTTCGCCTGCCCGCGCCGGACCGCCTCCTCGCGGGCGAGATCCAGCACGTCGGAAGCCGCGTCGATGCCGACGACCTGACCGGCCGGTACCCGGGCGGCCAGGTCCGCGGTGATCGTGCCCGGGCCGCACCCCACGTCGAGCACCCGCGCCTCGGGCACAAGCCGGCCCAGCAGGTACCCGGCCGAGTTCTCCGCGGTACGCCACCGGTGCGAGCGCAGCACGCTGTCGTGGTGGCCGTGCAGGTAAGTCTCGGACGGCGGCGGCATGCTCGGCAATCTCCCCCCCGTCCCCGAACGTGGCGGGGATCTCCGCGGAGTCGGTCAGCCGCAGCTTGCGCCGGGCCCGCTGGTAGAACGTGGTGTGCCCGAGCCGGACGACGCGGGCGGCGCCGGGACGCGCGATCAGCTCGATCTGGTCGCCGGGCCCGACGTCGGCGGCGGCGATGCCGTCGGCCTCCACGGCCAGCCTGCCGCTGCTCGGCAGGATGTCCAGCCCCAGCTGATCCTCGGACGAGATGACCAGCCCGCGGTTGTAGGCCGAGTGCGCCGCGACCGGCGTGACCACCAGGGCCTCCACTCCCGGGCTGACGATGGGGCCGCCCGCCGAGAAGCTGTACGCGGTCGAGCCGGTCGGCGTCGCGACCACGATCGCGTCGGCGGCGTAGCTGACGAACGGGTGCCCCGCGACGCGTACCGCGACGCTAGCCACCTTGTGGCCCGGGAACCGGACGATCGCGATGTCGTTGAACGCCGTGATGGTCCGGTCGCCGATGACCGCGTCGACCGCCAGCCGGGGTTCGGTGGTGAAGTCGTGGCCGTCGATCGCGGACAGCGCGGCGGGCAGGTCGGGCACGTCCACCTCGGCCAGGAAGCCCAGCTTGCCCAGGTTCACCCCGAGCACCGGGAACCGTTGCCGGTCGGCCAGCCGCATGGCCCGCAGCATGGTGCCGTCGCCGCCCATGCTGACCAGCAGGTCGGCGCGCTGCCGCAGTTCCTCGGCGGACACCGGAGTGGCTGTGCAGGCCAGTTGGGACAGCTGACTGTCGATGCCGAGGACCTCGATCCCGCGCTGATCGGCCCAGTCCAGCACCGAAGCCACCGCCCCGCCGCAGTCCCGTTCCGGATGCAGCATCAACCCCACGACGTGCATGCCCTTACGCTACTCGGGCCAGGATGAGGCTGTGCCCGCCGTCCCCCTCCGGGATGAAGCGTTCCCATTGCGTGACGAACCCGGATTCTTCCAGCCAGTCCAGGTAGCTGCCGGTCCCGGGGTGATCCCAGAACATGTCGGCGCCGAAGTAGCGCTCGGTGCCCGTCCACGGCTGCGCGCCCACGATGGCTAGGAACAACCCGGCCGGGCGCAGCCAGCCCCGGATCCGCCCGAACACCTGCCGCTGATCGCCCACCGGCAGGTGGATCAGCGCGTAGAACGACACCACGGCGTCCAGGCTGGCCGGGGCGAAGTCCAGCGCCGCCATGTCGGCCTGCACCAGCGCGGCCGCCGGGACCAGCCGCCGGGCCCGCTTGAGCTGGACGGCGGAGAAGTCCACGCCGACCACCTGCAGGCCCCGCTCACACAGCGTCCGGGTCGCGGGTATTCCGGCCCCGCAGCCCAGGTCCAGGACCCGGGCTGCGGGCCGCAGCAGCGCGGCCAGCTCGGCTACCCAGCCCGCGTACCGGCGAACGTCCCCCTCCCTCGACCCCATCTCGCCTGTATACACCCTCACCAGAGCAGGTCCGGGATCAGGTTGCCGCCGCTCATCCGGGCCAGGGCCGGCCTTTCGAGCACGTCGGTGAGGTGCTCGTCGAGCCGCAGCCCGTTCTCGGTGGCCACCGCGTGCAGGTAGATCTCCGGCTGGCGCAGCCCCCACAGGCCGGGTGTCGGCGGTTCCCGCTCCAGCGCGGGGACCCGCAGCGACATCGCGCGCAGGACGACCGAGCTCATCTTGGCCAGGTCCCGCAGTGGCTGGTGCCGGTTCTGCCTGACGCCGAGGTCGACCTGGGCCATCGCCGCCAGGCCGACCTCGGCCAGCACGTCGATCAGCAGCCCGATCTCCACCCCGTACCCGGTCAGGAACGGCAGGTTGGCCAGCAGCTCCCGGTCCGCCGCGAACTCCCCGGCCAGCGGCTGCACGAACCCGGCGAGCTCGGGGTAGAAGCGGTTGAGCAGCGGCTTGGCCATCAGCTCGGTCACCCGGCCGCCGCCGTCCACCACGGACTTCTCGCCCGTCGCGTACGGCCGCCGGTAGGCGGCCTTGCAGAACCGGATCCCGGGATCGGCGAGCAGCGGCCCGAGGGTGCCGTAGACGAAATGCTCGCCGAAATCCGCGGTGTCGGCGTCGGCGAACATCACGATATCGCCGCGCGCTATCGAAAGACCCCGCCACATCGCGTCGCCCTTGCCCTGGGCGGGCCCGTACTCGGGCAGCAGTTCATTCTCGGAGTACACCTCCGCGCCGTGCGCCCGGGCGATATCGGCCGTGCCGTCCGGCGAGTCCGCGTCCACCACCACGACCTGGCCCGGCAGGCCGGTCCGGGCCCGCAGCCCCGCGACGGAGTCGAGGATCGGCCCGATGGTCGCGGCGACGTTGCGCGCCGGGAGGATCAACGTGGTGGTCCGGCCCCCGGCCGCCAGCCCGCGGTAATCCGGGTGCCGAAACGAGCGCCGCCCAAACCATTCCCACACCGTCATGTCCATGTAAAACGGATTCCGTTTCCCCGTGCCGGACTCAACCATTCCGGAATAGCTCCGGATTGTTGTGGCCACGTAAAGTCCCGTTTCTACTGGGTAAATCGGCTAGCATTTTTATGCCGAACGGTCCGTGGAACCCGCCACCGGAAGAGATGCAAGCATGCGGCTGGATCTGAGCTGGCGCACCGAGGATGGCCAGCGGCTGCCGATGGCGCTGTGGCGCGCGGGACCTGGCTACCGGATGATCTCCACCGGCGTGCTGGGCGGCGGCCTCGGCCCGCGCGAGTGGGTGCTCAACGCCCAGGTCCCGTCCGGCTACGCCCGCACCGACCCGGCCGAGCACCTGCGCGAGCTGGCCCGTGGCCTGGGCCTGACCGGGCCCGGGGTCGGCCTGCTGACCGCCGCGCGGGTCACCGGCCTGGTCGAGCGCCAGGACGAGGGGGCGCAGGCTGCCGTCACCGTCGGGCTGAGCGTCCCGACCTGGGCCGCGGCCCCGCCGGGCCGCGCGGACCCCGAGCTGGCGGGCACGATCAACGTCATCGTCGCCCTGCCGGTGCCGCTTACCGACGCGGCCTTCGTCAACGCGGTCGCCACCGCCACCGAGGCCAAGGTCCAGGCCGTCCTGGACGCCGGGTTCCCGGGCACCGGGACCGCCACCGACGCTGTCTGCGTCGCCGCGCCGATTCGGGCCGCGGACCGGGAACAGGAGTTCACCGGCCCGCGCTCTGTCTGGGGGGCCCGGATCGCGCGGGCCGTGCACGCCGCCGTCCACGCCGGGGCGGTCGGCTACGCCGCCACGCTCAACGGGAGGACCCAGTGAAGTTCGGCGTCCACTACAACACCGGCAACTACGGCGTCGACCCGGGCGCGCTGATCGCGCTCGCCCGGCACGCCGAGGCCTGCGGCTTCGAGTCCTTCTACCTGCCCGAGCACGTCGCCCTGTACCCCGGCGCGAGCTTCGGCGCGATGGCCTTCCCGGCCGACCTGCCGATCGCCGACCCGCTCGAGTGCCTGAGCTTCGTGGCCGCCGCGACCGATCGGATCCTGCTCGGCACCGGGGTCCTGCTGCTGCCCTACCACGAGCCGGTGGTGCTGGCCAAGCGGCTGGCCACCATCGACGTGTTGTCCAAGGGCCGGATGCGGCTGCTGACCATCGGGGTGGGCAGCCTGCCGGGCGAGGCGGCAGCGGTCGGCGTCGACTACGCCACCCGCGGCCGCCGCGCCGACGAGGCCATCGACGCGCTGCGCCTGCTGTGGGCAGGCGACGAGAACGGCGTCAGCTTCGACGGCGAGTTCTACTCCTTCGCCGGAGCGTGCAGCTTCCCCAAGCCCGTCCGGCCGCTCCCGGTGCACGTCGGCGGATCCAGCCTCGCCGCGGCCCGTCGGGCCGGGCGCCGCGGCGACGGGTACTTTCCTGGTGGCCGGCTCACCGAAGCCGAGCGGACCAGCCAGCTCGAGCTCATGCGGGCCACCGCCCGGGACGCGGGCCGCGACCCCGACGCGCTGGAGGTCACTCGCTGGGGATCGATCGAAATGACCGCCGAGGACGTGGCGCGGCACGCCAGCCGCGGCGCCGACCGTCTGGTGGTCGCGCCCGCCTCGGTCCACCTGTCCGAACAACGCGACCAGCTCGCGGCCTTCGCCGACCGGTTCGCGCTCCGCTGACCATCGCCCGCCCCGGATAAGGCCGGGCGGCCAGGGTCGTTCCTGGCCAGGTCCCGCAGCCGGCTGAGGCTGTCGCCGGGCCGGCCGGCTAGCACGCGCAGTCGCGGCGCGGACAAGCCGATCTCCCGGGCCGCCCGACGGGCCGCCCGGGCCGTCTGGTCCGTAGCCGACGACAGCACCACCAGGTCCGCGCCGACCTCCCGGGCCAGGCCGATCGCCTCGGCGACCGGCAGGTCCGCGGCCAGGTGGTGCACCAGCCAGCGATCCTCCCGCAGGCAGGCCGCCGCCATCAGCGCGGGCAGCGCGTGCCGTTCCGCGGGCAGCGTGGCGGTCACCGCGATCCCGCGCGGGCGGCCCGGCGGCTGGTGCACGCGGGCCGCGATGAGCCGCTCGCAGATGGCGCTGGCCCGGTGCTCGGCCGCGATGCTGAGCCGGCCCGCGGCCCATTCCTCGCCCACCCGGCGCAGCGCGGGGGTGATGACGCGCTCGCACACGTCGATCACCGGCACGCCGAGCGCCAGCCGGTCCAAGTCGTGCCGGGCCAGCGTCTCGTCGCCGGACACGATCGCGTCGTACAGCCGGTCGGCCTGCGCCGGCCAGTCGCGGACCCGTACCTCGGGCCGCGGCGGGGTGCCCGAGGCCCGGCGCTCGGCCAGCGCGCTGACGTCATCGTCGCTGACGTCGTAGCCGCGACCGGTCTTCCGGGCCGGCAGCGTGCCCTGCCGCACCCAGGCGTAGGCGGTCTGGTAGTGCACACCGAGAGTGTCCGCGGCCTCACGCACCTGCATACCTGACCCCCGTAGAGACGTTTAAGCTCGGATTTTTAGTGTAGTTTAGTATTGTTTTAAGGCAAGCGTGCGATGTTGCACCGGGGAGGGCCGCAATCATGGGACTGAATTACTCCAGCGTGGTCGACGCTCCGCTGGGCGAGGTGTTCGCCTGGCACGCCAGGCCGGGGGCCATCACCCGGCTGGTGCCGCCCTGGCTGCCGGTCCAGGTGGAACGGGAGGCCGGCTCGGTCCGGGACGGGCAGGCCGTGCTGCGGCTGCCCGGCGGGTTGCGCTGGGTGGCCGCCCACCAGCCCGGCGAGTACGACCCGCCGCACGAGTTCGCCGACGTCCTGGCCTCCCTCCCGTTGTCGGCGGTGCTGCCGTGGCGGCATACCCACCAGTTCGCGCCGGCGGGCCAGCGGGCCACCCGCGTCACCGACGTGGTCCAGACGCCGCTGCCGGCCCGGGTGCTGCGGCCCATGTTCGCCTACCGGCACCGGCAACTGGCCGATGACCTAGCCGCCCAGGCGCGCGCCCGGGAGCTCGCCCCGGAGCCGCTGACGATCGCGGTCACCGGGTCCGGCGGGCTGATCGGCACCGCACTGACCGCGCTGCTGAGCACCGGAGGCCACCAGGTCATCCGGCTGGTCCGCCGGCTGCCGCGGCACGCGGGGGAGCGCTACTGGCGCCCCGATGATCCCGGGCCCGACCTGCTGAACGGCGTGGATGCGCTGATCCACCTGGCCGGGGCGTCGATCGGCGGGCGGTTCACGGCCGGCCGCAAGCAGGAGATCCGCGACAGCCGGATCATCCCGACCCGCCGCCTAGCCGAGCTCGCCGCGGCTGGCCAGACCACCGGCGCACCGGGCCTGCGGGCCTTCGTCACGGCGTCGGCGATCGGGATCTACGGACCGGACCGCGGCGACGAGGTGCTGACCGAGACCAGCGCCCGCGGCGGCGGGTTCCTGGCCGACGTGGTCGCCGACTGGGAAGACGCCACCGCCCCGGCCGCCCGGGCGGGCCTGCGGACCGTGCAGGTCCGCACCGGCCTGGTGCAGACCCCGCGCGGCGGCATGCTGCGCCTGCTGTACCCGCTCTTCGCGGCCGGCCTGGGCGGCCGGCTGGGCAGCGGCCAGCAGTGGCTGGCCTGGATCGGCCTGGACGACCTGCTGGACGTGTACCTGCGGGCGGTGCTCGACCCGGCCCTGTCCGGACCGGTCAACGCGGTCGCCCCGGCCCCGGTGCGCAACACCGGCTACACCGCTGCGCTGGCGGGCGTGCTGCACCGGCCCGCGCTGGTCCCGGTGCCCCCGTTCGGTCCCCGGCTGCTGCTGGGCGGCGAGGGCGCCCGCGAGCTCGCCGAGGCCAGCCAGTACGTCCGTCCGCAGCGGCTGATCGACGCCGGTCATCACTTCCGCTACCCCGAGCTCGAGCCGGCCCTGCGTCACGTGCTCGGACGCGAGCCCGCGGCGCGGTCGGCAATCCGGATCCCGGTCGGCCCCGAATAGGAGCATCTGCCGGATGCTGGAAGGAAGGCTCAGGTGACCGGACGCAGGATCGCCGTCATCGGCGGCGGGATCAGCGGGCTGACCGCGGGCTACGTCCTGTCCCGCACCGATGAAGTCACATTGTTCGAGGCCGACCCCCGGCTCGGCGGCCACGCCGACACCCACCTGGTCGGGCCGGTCCCCGTCGACACCGGCTTCATCGTCTACAACGAGCGCACCTACCCGCTGCTCACCAGGCTGTTCGCCGAGCTGGGGGTGAGCACCCGGACCGCCGAGATGAGCATGTCGGTCCGCTGCGCGGGCTGCGGCCTGCACTACGCGGGCCAACGGGGCCTGGGCGGGCTGGCCGCGGGCCTGCGCCGGGGCGGCGGCCGGTTCCTGCGGCTGCTGGCCGACGTCCCGCGCTTCCACCGCGCCGCCCGCGCGCTGCTGGCAGGCGACACGGCCGCAGACGACGACCGCGCGGCGCCCGGCGACCTTACCTTCCGGGAGTTCCTTGACGGCGGCGGCTATTCCGGCTACTTCCAGGCTCACTTCGCGCTGCCGCTGGTCGCGGCGGTGTGGTCCTGCCCGGCCGGCGCCGCGCAGGAGTACCCGGCCCGGTACCTGTTCGCCTTCCTGGCCAACCACGGGATGCTGTCGGTGTCCGGCTCACCGGCGTGGCGCACCGTAGCCGGCGGTTCCCGGCACTACGTCGAGCGGGTCGCGCAACGGCTGGCCTGCGTCCGGCTCGGCACTCCGGTCCGCGCGGTGCGCCGCTACCCGGACGGTGCCGAGGTGCGCGATGCCTCGGGCCAGGCGCACCAGTTCGACGCCGTGGTCATCGCCACCCACCCGGACCAGGCCCTCACGCTGCTCGCCCCGGCCACCCCGGCCGAGCGAGAGGTGCTCGGTGCCTTCCGCTACACCCCGAACCCGGCCCTGCTGCACACCGACACCCGGCTGCTTCCGGATTCCCCCGCGGTCCGGGCCTCCTGGAACTACGAGCTCGGCCACTGCCGGGCCAACCCGGGCGAGGCGGTGCGGATCAGCTACCACATGAACCGGCTGCAAGGCCTGCCCGCCGGCCAGGACTACATCGTGACCCTGAACGGCCAGGGTGTGGTCGATCCGGACCAGGTCATCAGCCAGATGGACTACGCGCATCCCGCCTACACGCCGCAGTCGGTCGCCGCGCAGCGCCGCCTGCCCGAGCTGAACACGCCGGTCACGGCGTTCGCCGGCGCGTACCACGGCTGGGGCTTTCACGAGGACGGCTGCCGGTCCGGGGCTCAGGCGGCCCGCGCGCTCGGGGGGACCTGGTGACGGCCGGCCCGCGCCCGCTGGCCCCGGGCGCCGCGCTGTACGAATGCCGGATCACCCATACCCGGCTGGCGCCGCTGCGCAACGCGTTCACCTACCGCACCTACCAGTGGCTGGTCGACCTGGACCACGTGCCCCGGCTCGGCCCGGGGCTGCGGCTGCTGGCGGGTTTCCACGGCGGCGACCACCTGGGCGACCCAAGTCAGCCAATAAGGGCCAACCTCGACCGCTTCCTTCAGTCGCAAAACGTCGACCTGGCCGGCGGCCGGGTGCTGATGCTCGCCCACGCCCGGGTGTTCGGGTACGTGTTCAACCCGCTGACTGTCTACTGGTGCCACCGAGCTGACGGCTCGCTGGCCTGCGTGGTGGCCGAGGTGCACAACACCTACCGGCAGCGGCACGCCTACCTGCTGCACACCGACGACCACGGGCGGGCCCAGACCCCCAAGCGGCTCTACGTCTCGCCCTTTTACCCGGTCGACGGCGGCTACCGGATGTGCCTGCCCGAGCCGGGCCCGCCGGAACCCGGTGATTCCCCGGTGTTGGCGCTGAGCGTCACGTTTACCCATCCTGGCGGGCCTTCGTTCGTGGCCAGCGTGCACGGCACCGGCCGGCCCGCCACCGCGCGGGCCCTGCTCAGCGCCGCCGCGCGGCACCCGTGGTCCACGGCGGCCGTCTCGGCCCTGATCCGGTGGCAGGGGATCCGGCTGTATCTGCGCGGGCTGCCCGTCGTACCCCGGCCCCCCCGCCAACCCCAGGACGGAGTTCAGTGATTACCAGCACGCGGCAAGCCCCGCACTGCGTCGTCGACGCCGAACGGTGGCCCGACGTCGCCGTGGCGGAAGGCTCCGCGGCGCGCGCGGCCGTGGCCCGGGTCCTGTTCACCCGCGCCGTGGCGGCCCTGCCGCTGCGGGTGCGGTTCCCGGACGGTCGGCTGCTCGGCGCGGGCCCGCCGGACGCGCCGGTCATGGTCCTGCACCGGCCCCGCGAGTTCTTCCGCCGCTTCGGCGCCTCCGGCCTGATCGGGTTCGGCGAGTCATACCTGGCCGGCGACTGGGACTGCGCCGACCTGACCGGCCTGCTCACCGTGTTCGCCGCCCACGTCGGCGACCTCATCCCGCCCTGGGCGCAGCGGATGCGCACGCTCGCGGTGCGCCGCCCGCCCGCCGGCGACCGGCAGACCCGCGACGGCGCCCGCCGCAACATCGGCCGTCACTACGACCTGTCCAACGAGTTGTTCGCGCTGTTCCTGGATGAGACCATGACCTACTCCTCGGCCCTGTTCGCCACCCAGGGGGGCGCGCCCGGCGGCCCGCCACTGGCGGCCGATCACCTGCTGGCCGACGGCCAGCGGCGCAAGATCGACGGCCTGCTGGACCGGGCCGGGGTCGGTCCCGGCGGCCGGCTGCTCGAGGTCGGCACCGGCTGGGGCGAGCTGGCCATCCGCGCCGCGCAGCGGGGCGCCTCCGTGGTCACGGTCACGCTCTCGCGCGAGCAGCAGGCGCTCGCCGCCCGCCGGGTCGCCGAAGCCGGCCTGGCCGGCCGGGTCCGGGTGGAGCTGCGCGACTACCGCGACGTCGAGGGCACGTTCGACGCCATCTGTTCCTGCGAGATGGTCGAGGCGGTCGGCGAGCGCTACTGGGACGCCTATTTCACGGCGCTCGACCAGCACCTAGCGCCCGGCGGCCGGATCGGGCTGCAGACGATCACCATGCCGCACGACCGGATGCTGGCCACCCGCCGCACCTATACCTGGATCCATAAGTACATTTTTCCCGGCGGGCTGCTTCCCTCGGTGACCGCGATCGAGGACAGCCTGGCCCGGTCCACCCGGCTGCGCGTCACGGACCGCACCGACTTCGGATTGCACTATGCCGAGACGCTGCGAATCTGGCGAGACCGGTTCCAGGCTCGCGCGGACGAGGTCGCGCGGCTCGGATTCGACGACGTGTTCGCCCGCATGTGGACCTTCTACCTGTGCTACTCCGAAGCCGGCTTCCGCTCCGGCTACATCGGAGTCAGCCAGCTCACCCTGGCCCGCACATGAAGCCCCCGAGTATGAAGGCCCCAGACGACGCGGCCGGTGTCATCGCGGATCTGGTCAGCACCCAGGCCGGGGTCGACCTGCCGATCCGGCTACGGGCCTGGGACGGTAGCGAGGCCGGTCCCGCAGGAGCCCCGGTCCTGGTCGTCCGGTCTCCCCGGGCGCTGCGCCGTATCCTGTGGCGTCCAGGTGAGCTCGGCCTGGCCCGTGCCTACATCAGCGGCGACCTCGACGTTGACGGCGACCTCACTGACGGCCTGCGCCGCCTGTGGCGCGCCATCCGCCAGAAAGCCCCGGCGGGCGACGTGCGGCCAGCCTCCGCGCGGGCCCTCGCCGCCGGGGTTCCCGCCGCACGGGCCGCGGTCCGGGCCGTCGCCCGGCTGAAGGTCCCGGTCTGGCCCCCGCCCCCGCCGCCCCGCTGCGAGCTGCGGGTCCGCGGCCGCCTGCACAGCCGGGCCCGCGACCAAGCGGTGATCGCCGGCCACTACGACCTGCCGGCTGCGTTCTACCAGCTCATCCTGGATCCCAGCATGGCCTACTCAAGCGCCTGGTGGGCCGGGGCGGACACCCTGGTCGGCGCGCAGCGGGACAAGCTGGAGCTCATCTGCGGCAAGCTCGGCCTTCAGCCCGGCAGCAGGCTGCTCGACCTGGGCTGCGGCTGGGGCTCGCTGACCGTCCACGCGGCCCGTGACCACCGGGCCCGGGTGACCGCCGTGACGCTGTCCGCCGAGCAGGGCGGCTACGTCCGGCAACGGGTCCGCGGCCTGGGCCTCGGCGACCGGGCCGAGGTCAGGATCCAGGATTACCGGGA
>Ga0302325_10025500_pt1 | contig 12287 bp, 11 predicted proteins | sample Palsa_T0_2_FD_201948 | JGI IMG/M metagenome (GOLD analysis project Ga0302325, IMG submission 201948) | Peat permafrost microbial communities from Stordalen Mire near Abisko, Sweden - Palsa_T0_2 | ecosystem: Environmental > Terrestrial > Soil > Palsa > Peat permafrost | place: Sweden: Abisko...
GAGCGCTCGATCACATTGATGGTGTCGATCTGCACATAGCCGAGATGCTCGATCGCGGCAGCCGTCGCCGGCGGCCCCTCGCCGAACGGCGCCCTGATGTCGAGCCGCTGGGCATGCAGCCAGATATGCCGGGCTTCAGATTTGGTCAGGGAGATGGGTTGATCGGCGGCGGGCATGGCGCGGCAATGTAGCGGGATTCGGCGGTTTCAAGGGATGGAAATAGCTCTCGTGTTTTTCGCATCCAGCGGTTCCGGAAGTCGGCAATTCAGCTCTGCTCTTAGTTGGCGCCGGACCGTTCGACGCCCGGCTCTATTGCGCCTATAGTGACCGGGCTGGGCAGGACAGCTGATGGCGGCCTTGTGGATTCCAGATTCGACAGGACGGCAGCTTAAGCATGGAACGGGACGCGGCATGAACGACAGGGGGCACGACCACTTGCATTCAACCGGAATTTGCTCATGCCATCGGGCGGCATCATCGGTCGCCGCGGAGACGCAGATTTCCGGCGCGCTCGACACGGCATTACTGCACGGCCTCTTTCCCGAGCCGGTGCTGCGCCGGACTTTGCTGAAGTCCGTTGGCGCGGCGGCCTTGCTGGGTGCCTTGGGCGGGCTGTTGCCGCTCGACACGCTCAAAGCCATCGCACAGGACAAGCAGCCGCTCGAAAAGACCAGACTCAACGTCGGATTCCTGCCGATCACCTGCGCCGCGCCGCTGATTTACGGTGAGCAACTCGGCAGCTACGCCAAGGAGGGTCTCGAGGTCACGCTGCAGAAAATTCCGGGCATCGCGCTGATCCGCGACAAGATGATCAGCGGTGAGCTCGACGTGTCCCAGCAGGTCATGCCGGTGCCGTTGACCATGAGCGCCGGCCTCGGCGGCAACCAGCAGTCAATCAAGGTCCTGACGATTCTCAATCAAAACGGAAATTCGCTGGTGCTTGCCAACAAGCACAAGGAAAACCGCGATCCGGCGAAGTGGAAGGGATTCACCTTTGCGATTCCGTTCGACCAGAGCCATCAGGCGCTGCAGCTTCGCAACTATCTGGCGGCGCACGGCCTCGATCCGGACAAAGACGTGGCCTACCGCGTCGTGCCGCCGACCGAATATGTTTCCAATCTCAGGGTCGGCAGTATCGACGGTTTCTTCGGCGGCGAACCCGGAGGCCAACGCGCGGTATATGAGGGCGCGGGCTTCATCCACCTGATCTCCAGGGATATCTGGGATGGCCATCCGTGCTGTTCCGTCACCGCCGCGGAAAGCTGGATTACCCGGAACCCGAACACCTTCATGGCGTTCTATCGCGCGATCGTGTCCGCGAGCCTCCATGTCTCGGACAGGAATAACCGCAGCGGCATGGCGAAGGTGCTGGCGCAGCAGCAATATCTCAACGCGCCCGAGGTCGTGCTGGAGCAGGTCGTTTCCGGGCGCTACGCCGATGGGCTCGGCGCCATCAAGGACGATCCTCGGCGCGTCGACTATCAGCCGTTTCCGCATTACTCGGCCGCGGTCTGGCTGATGACGCAGCTACGGCGCTGGAACATGCTGAAGGAAGATATCGACTACAAGAAACTTGCCGAGCAGGTGATGCTGGCGACTGACGCATCCAGGATCATGCGTGAGTCCGGGGCATCGCCGCCGGCTGGAGGCTTCGGCAAGGAAATCATCCTCGGCAGCGAATTCGATTCCAGCAAGCCAGAGGAATATCTCAAATCGTTGCACAAGGGCTGATGCCGGAGGAGTTGGTTGGTCAGGACTTGGCCGGCCTAGATCTGCACGTCCACCGCAACACTCGCATTGCGCGCGCCGGCCATCGGTTGAACTTCGCCCTGGACATCGGTTGCCCGGGAGATGATCCGGACCGGACCGCTGTGATCGAAGCGGACAACCGCCGAAAAGTCCTGCCAGGACTTGCCGGTACGCGGCTTTAGATCGGCCGGCATCCAGCTCACGCCGCCATCGGTGCTGAGATCGACGCGTGCGATGTCCTGGTCACCCCAGCTCCAGCCATGGATGGTCAGCTCGCCGGCACTGATCTTTTCACCGGCCGCGGGCGTCGTGATGGCGGAGTCCGGCGCGACGGCCCAGACCGGACGGCGGACACCGGACGCATCCGTATCGTTGTACCAGGTCGTCGTGAACGGGCTCCCGGCGCGACGGTCCGCAACATGCAGTTTCCGGAGCCACTTGACCGAATTGGTCGCGTACCAGCCCGGCGCGACCAGCCGCACCGGACCGCCGCGGTAAGCGCTTAACGGCTCGCCGTTGATTTCGGTGACGAGCAACACATCGTCCTGCAGTGCCTTCGCGATCGGCAGATCCTTCTGATAGTGGCTGACCGCGACGCCTTCGAACGATCCGCTGTCGTAACCGTCAGACCATATGTGCGTGGCGTGTGGATCGTATCCGCAGTATTCCAGGATGTCGCGCAGCCTGATCCCGGTCCAGACCACATTGCCCACGCGGTCCGGTGTCGGTTCGGCCGGCCGCATCGGATTGCCCGCGCATTTATGAAAGGATGTGATCCGGCGACTCTGGAAGGCCGCCAGATCGTCAAATCCGAGAACGCGTGGGGTCGTTATCATTCCCGTGACCGAGAGCTTCCAGTCATCGCGGGATATCGAGGGGACGCCGAGATGGGCCAGCACGAACAGGTCGGACTCCGGTGTCACAAAGGATTTCAACTGCGAGATTCTGCGCGGTACCGATCGGTAGGTGCCAGTCTCGATGATTTCCATCATGGCTTTCCTTCAAGCACCCGAGAAAGCGGCCATCCTTGAGTACGCGCACCGACCGGCCCCGACCACTCACGGCTTTCCGCGTTCTCCGATGCTCCCGGTCGCGATGTCGGTGTCGCAGGAGGCCTTGCCGCGTTCCGGCGCCTTGCATCTATACACGCTGCCGGTGAGGCGGTCGATCAGCCACACATTGTCATCGGTGGCGCTTTCCATGCCGACGAACCTGGTGCCGACGGCCGTGATCAGCGTCGACAGCAGGATGGCCGCGGCGATGAGGCCTGCGCCGATCAACACCGGCATCGAAATTCCCGAACGATCCGGCGTGAACGGGCGATACCCCTGATATTCGTTTGATCTTTTGGGCGACTGAAACAGGGCCAGGTTACTTCACTCACTTTGTTCTCTGCATGGTCGTTGTTTTTAATGGCGCATCTGGCCGATTTATTGTCCGCACCCCGGCGCTCCGGCGACCGCTTTGCGACCGCAATCGCCGCCGGGCAGCCATCAAGAAGCGTGGATTCATTCTCCCCCTGATCTGATAGTCGCGGCATTCGCCAGAGGGAGCTCTGGCTTGGCAACCGTGACCTAAGTCACACTGGGAGAAAGACGGCTGGCGCGCTGCAACGCAAGAAGTGCCTTGGCACTTGCTGCGGTCCCACTCCACAGTCGGCCTGGCCGTCGTGCAGGAATGCTTGTGGTGAAAAACGATTCGAGAATAGGTTGCAGCCCTGACGCGGTATGACAGACGGACATTCGTACGATGTTGAAGAAGGTGGCACCACGTTCCGAGGGCGCTCGCGAGCGCATCCTGCGAACTGCGATCGCCGAGTTTTCGGAGAAGGGCTACAGCGGCGCGAGGGTGCTGACGATTTGCCGGAAATCCCGCGTCAACCCCCGAATGATCTATCACTATTTCGGCGGCAAAGACCGCCTCTATGTCGCGGTCCTCGAACATGTCCTGGGAGAATTACGGCAGGAGGAACTGAAGCTCGACGTGGAGCACGTCGCGCCCGTTGAGGGCATGCTGCAGCTGTTTGATTTCACTTACGAGCACTTCGGCAATCACCCCGAACTCATCCACCTGCTGAGCGGGGAAAACCTGCTGCGCGCGCGGTTTCTGAAGAAATCCTCGAAGACGCCTGTGGTGGCCTCGCCCCTGATCTCGCTGATCGGCCAATTGCTCAAGCAGGGCGAGGCATCCGCCGAATTCAGGCGGGGGATTGATCCGCTCCAGCTCTACGTCACGATGGTCGGCTTCGCCTATTTCCATCGATCTAACGCCCATACGCTGTCGGTGATCTTCAAGTCGGACATCCTCAAGCCGGACTGGCAGGCCGAACACAAGCGCTACGCCAAGGAGATGACGCTGCGTTTTCTCCGCCACGAACCTTCGCGCGAACCTTCTTAAGTTGGGCATTTGCTGCCCAGAGTTTTGGCAGTTTTTCTACTTCGAAGGGCCGGCACAGAACTCGCCCGCAACGGCATTTTTCAAATTTTGCCGTGCCGGGAAGAGGTTAGCGGTGGAACTGCCAGGCTGGCACATGGCTTGCTTTAGTAAATAAACGTTTACTTACATGTCACACTAACCAGGGAGCACGTTATGAAAAAGGCAATTCTGCTATCCGCGCTGGCCTTGATGGGCGGCGTCGCCGTTTCTGGGCCTGCGGCGGCCGAGGACAAAATCGGATTCATCTATGTCGGGCCGGCCGCGGACGCCGGCTACAACACCTCGATGGACAACGGGCGCAAATATGTCGAGGAGCATCTGCCCGGTGTCACCACGACTTCTTTCGAGCTCATTCCTGAAACCGCCGAGGTCGAGCGGGTGATGGAGCGCTTGATCGCGAGCGGCCACAAGATCATCTTCGCAACCAGCTACGGCTATCTCGACTACGCCATCAAGGTCGGCGAAAAACATCCCGACGTGACCATCTTGCATGCGGGCGGACTCAAGACATCAAAGAATGTCGGAACCTATTGGGCGGACAGTGACGCCGGCATGTATCTCGCGGGTGTTGCGGCCGCGCATGTCAGCAAGAGCGGCAAACTAGGCTTCCAGGGCGGCTTTCAAATCCCGCAATTGATGCGATCGGTCAATGCCTTTACCCTTGGCGCGCAGTCCGTAAATCCAAAGGCGACGACGACCGTGGTCTGGAATGGTGGATGGTGGGAGCCGCAAAAGGAGACGGAAGCGACCAACGCGTTCGCCGACGCCGGCATCGATGTCATCGCCGAACAAGTCGACAGCCCGATCACGATCGCCCAGGCCGCCGAAAAGCGCGGCATTTACATCATCGGCAAGGACGTCGATATTCACGACCGGGCTCCGAAGGCCTGGCTGACCGGTGTGTCCTGGGACTGGGGTCCCATGATGACCGAAGAGATCAAGCAGATCAAAGCCGGCACCTGGAAGGCGTCCAACATGCGCGGCGATCTCAGCACCGGAAACGTCGTGCTCGATTCTTTCGGCCCCGCTGTTCCCGCCGCGGCGCAGGCGGATATCCTGAAACTCAAGGGCGACATCAACGCCGGCAAGAAATCGATCTGGGAAGGCCCGATCGCCAAGCAGGATGGTACCGTCGTGGTACCGGCCGGCCAGAAGCTTTCGATGGAGCAGGTCGAGACCATGAACTACCTCGTCAAGGGCATCACGGGTGCCACGAAATAATCGCACCTCACAGCGTCAGGAGGACATCCATGAATGTAACCGCCAAGTCTGCTGTTCCCGTCGAAATGGGAGCCAATCCGAACCAATCATGGAAAGTCACGCCTGACGCTGTCGACATGACGCGGCCCTCGCCTCCGCTTCGGCCGCTGGTGATCGCGGCCGAGCCGCAGAACATCACCGTCGACGCTGCGAAATCGGCGCTGCTGATCGTCGACATGCAGAATGATTTCTGCGCCAAAGGCGGCTGGCTCGATTCCCGCGGCATCGACATCAACCCGAACCGCAAGCCGATTCGGCCCTTGGCGGCGCTGATCGAGGCTTTCCGGACAAATCAAATCCCGGTGGTCTGGGTTAATTGGGGCGTCCGCAAGGACCTTCTCAACATCAGCCCATCGCTGCGCCACGCACACAATCCCCGCGGCGACGAACCCGGCATCGCGCAACCGGTGCCGGGCACACGGTCCGAAGTGATAAGGGCGGGAAGCTGGGGCGCTCAAGTGGTCGATGAGATCAATCCCGGCGAGCAGGACGTCCAGATCATCAAGCACCGCTTCAGTGCGTTCTGGGATACCGAGACCGACGCGGTGCTGCGCAACATGGGCATCAAGACGCTGTTCATCGGAGGGGTGAACATGGACCAGTGCGTCATGACCACGCTCGAAGATGCAAGCTTCCTCGGCTACGACACCATCCTGATCGAAGATGGCACTGCCACGACGTCCCCCGACTTCTGCGTGCAGGCCGTGCTCTACAATGTGAAGCTACTGTTCGGATTCGTCACGCAATCGGCAGCAATCCTGAAAACGCTTTCCTGACAGGATTGGTTGATGACCTCTTCCACCATCGCAGGATCGACCGAGCGGCGTCTTTCCGAACTCGGAATCGAGCTTCCGGATGTACCGACGCCAATCGCGAATTTCGTCCCGTTTCGCCGCCATGGTGAACTGGTCTATCTCGCGGGACAGGTGTGCGAGTGGAATGGCACCATGCGCTTCGTCGGCAAGGTCGGAGCGGACTATGACCTCGTTGAAGCGCAGCAGGCCGCACGCGTCTGCGGGCTCAATCTGATTGCCGCGCTCAAGCTAGCCTGCGGCGGCTCGCTGGATCGCGTTTCCTGTTGCCTGCGGCTTGGCGGCTTTGTCAACTGCACGCCCACTTTCCCGAGCATTCCGCAGGTCATCAACGGCGCATCGGATTTGATGCAGGAATTGTTCGGCGCGCGCGGTTATCATGCGCGGACTGCTGTCGGCGTTGCCAACCTGCCGCGCGGCGCCCCCGTCGAGGTCGACGCCGTCTTTGCGATTGCATGAAAATGACCGGCCCGCTCGTGACATTGTCGGCCATCCGCAAGGAGTTCGGATCCGTGGTCGCGAATGACGATGTCAGCGTCGAGATCGGCGGGGGCGAAGTACTGGCACTGCTCGGCGAAAACGGCGCGGGCAAGAGTACGCTGATGAAAATCCTCTACGGATTTTATCAGCCGGATGGCGGCACTATTCATATTAACGGATTGCCGGCCGCGTTTAATTCGCCACGCGATGCGATGGCGCGTGGCATCGGGATGGTGTTCCAGCAGTTCTCGCTGGTTCCCGCTCTGTCGGTGCTGGAGAATCTATTGGCTGCGCTCCCCCACGCACCCTGGCTGCAGCGGCGCGGCAGCCCGCGCGTGTCGGAGGCGCTACGCTGGCTCGATCAACTGGCACCGACTCTCGATCCGCACCGGCCGGTGCGTAACCTCAGTGTCGGCGAGCGCCAACTGGTCGAACTGGCCAAGGTGCTCAATCTCGATGCCCGTGTGGTCATTCTCGACGAACCGACCTCGGTTCTCACGCCCGACGAGACCGAACGCCTGTACGGATTCATTAAAACTCTTGCGACGGAGGGAAAGGCGGTGGTGCTGATCACCCACAAGCTCGCGGACATCGCAGCCTGTGCTGATCGTATCGTCGTCATGCGTGGTGGCAGGGTTGTCGATCGGGCGGCGGCCCGCGATCGTTCTGCCGAAGATCTGGTGGAAGCGATGGTCGGACGCGGTTCGATGGGATCGCTTCCTTCGCCAAAACCGCCATCCGGCGATGTGCCAATGCTTCAGGTGCAGGGTATTTCGGCCGAGGTTCAGGGCCGCACGATCCGGGAGATTTCATTTGAGCTCACCGCGGGAGAAATTCTCGGGATCGCCGGGGTTTCCGGCAACGGCCAGTTTGCGCTCGCCGAAGCGCTTGCGGGCCTCACGCCGGTGACTCATGGCGACGTCGTTCTGGCGTCGGTCAGTATCGCCGGCCACAGCGAGGACGGCGGTATTGCCGACGAGGTCGCCTACATTCCAGAGCGTCCGCGCGACAACGCCATTGTCGCCGAGCTCGATCTCTCGCTCAATCTGGCACTCCGCAACGCCCGCGATCTGCCTTTTTTTCCGGCCCGACGCGATATTGACGGCCGCGCCAGGGCGTTGATCGCCGCCTACGACGTGCGGCCACCGCAACCATCGCTCCCGGCTATCGCTTTATCAGGCGGCAACCTTCAAAAACTCGTCATCGCACGCGAATTATCGGGCCGGCCACGCCTGGTGATTGCCTGCTATCCGACGATGGGTCTCGACGTTGCGGCGGCGCAGGCAGTCTATCGCGAAATTTTCCGCCACGCCGCGGCGGGCGCGTGCGTGGTCTGGATTTCGGAAGATCTCGACGATCTCATGAGTTACGCCCACCGCATTGCGGTAATCCATGACGGCAGGATTGCGGGCATCGCGCGCCGCGATGAGGCCGATCGCCAGATATTGGGCCGCTGGATGGCCGGTGACGCGGCAGGGTCAGCATGAGCAGAATCAGCAGGATTCGTTTTCTGGCCGCTTGCGGTGCTTGCGTGGCCTTTCTGATCGCTGCGACGATTTTCCTGCTCGCGATCGGCCGGCCACCACTGACGACGCTGGCTCAGATGGCGTTCTATGCTTTCGGCGACACCTATTCGCTTTCCGAGAGTCTCGTCAAAGCCACACCTATTCTGCTTTGCGCGCTGGCCGTGATCCTGCCGGCTCGACTGGGATTGATCACCGTCGGTGGCGAAGGCCAGTTGTATTTCGGCGCGCTCGCGGGAACCGCGGTGGTCGTTGGCTTTCCAGATGGCCCGATCTTCCTGCTGCTGCCGATGATGCTGGCGGCCGGAGCGCTCGGTGGCGCGCTATGGAGCGGCGCGGCAGGTCTGCTGCGTGCCCGCTGCAACGTCAACGAAACCATTTCGACACTGTTGATGAATTATGTCGCGGTATTACTCGTGAACTATGCGGTCTACGGTGCCTGGAAAGATCCCGGCAGCCTCGGCTGGCCGGCCAGCATCGCATTTCCGCCGGCGGCGACGGTGCCGAGCCTGTGGGGTACCCGCGTGCACATCGGACTGATCGTCGGCGTGATCGCCGCGCTGATCCTGCATGTCGGCGTTACTTACACGCGTTGGGGGATTGCCCTGAAAGTGCTGTCCGGCAATCGCAAGGTTGGCGCGATGGTGGGTTTCAGTTTCATGCAGCAGACATTGCTGGTGATGGCGATCGGCGGCGCGCTCGCTGGTTTTGCCGGCATCTGTGAAACGTCGGCTATTCAGGGCCGGCTGCAAGCCGGCCTCTCCGTCGGATATGGCTTGACCGGCTTTCTGGTGGCGTGGCTCTCCGGACAAAACTTCCTGCGTGCCGTGCCGATCGCAATTTTGATTGGCGGATTGATTGCCGCGGGCGACGCGCTGCAACTTTATGCCAAGATTCCCAGCGCCAGTGCGACGATCCTGCAGGGCCTGCTGTTCGTCGCAGCGCTCGGCGCCAGCGGTCTGGCGGGACGGCGGAGCGCTCGCTATGGCTGACGAAACGCTCTTGGCAGCTGGGTCATGGGCTGCCGCCATGCTGCGCTCATCGACACCGCTGATGATGGTGACGCTTGGCGAGACGCTGACCCAGCGCGTCGGAATCGTAAACCTGGGAATCGAAGGCCAGATGCTGTGCGGGGCTTGCGTTGGCTTCGCCGTGGCAGCCCAAACGGGAAGCCCGATACTAGGTCTTGCCGCCGGCGCCGTTGCCGGACTTCTTTTGTCACTGGTCCATGTCGCGCTTTGCCTGGGCTGTGAAGCCAACCAGATCGGCAGCGGCATCGCGGTCTGGACTCTCGGACTTGGACTGACCTCCTATTTCGGCCGCTCGGTGGTTGGCGGAAAAGTCAGCGGACTTGAGCCCCTGGCGGGTCCGGGGTTCGCGGACGTTCCATTCGCCGGACCTATCCTGACGCAACTCACGCCGATTGCGCCTCTCGCAATTGTCTCGGTTCTGATCGCGGGTTTCTGGCTTTACCGCACCCGTACCGGCCTCAACTGGCGGATCATCGGGGAATCCTTCGAGACCGGACGTGCGCTCGGCATTCGGCCGATGCTCGTCCAGGCGCAGGGCACTCTGGTCGGAGGTCTTTTGTCCGGCTTCGCCGGCGCGATTCTCTCAGTGGACTACACCCAGACCTGGGCCAACGAAATGACGAAAGGCAGGGGCTTCGTCGCCGTCGGCCTCGTCATTGTCGCACGCTGGAATCCGTTTCTCGTGTTGCCGGTTGTTTTGCTGTTCGGGCTGAGCGAGGCGGCCACGCTGCGCCTGCAGGCGACGGGATTGACGCTTTCGCCATACCTGATCGGGTGTCTCCCATACGTCGTTTGCCTTCTTTGCGTGGTCATCGTCTCGATTCGCGAAGGCCGTGTGGGGGGCATGCCGGCTGAACTGAGCTCCGTCTTCAGCCGCCGCAGCTGACACCGGCGCCCGCCCAAAAAGCGAATTTCCTAAATTTAATGCGGCCGATTTTGAGGACGCAAAGGGCTCGACAAGCCTGTAAAATATGGGCTTTCCGGGCGCCGGTCCGGTGCCCATCGGTCCATGTGACCTAAGTCACATTCACCGCATCGAACCCGCTTTATCGTCCAAGCATCCAAATGCCATCAGACGTAACAGCGAGGATACGACAATGACCAGCCTGCTCAGACTTTCCGGTTTAACGGCGATCACGCTTACGGCCGCGCTGTCGATGACGGCCGGTCTTGCCCTCGCCGGTGACAATGTTTCCGCCGATCAAATCGTCAATGCGTTGCAGCCCAAGCCGGTGACGCGCGGCCTCTCGGCCGGGCCGCAGGCCGATCCCTCGGTCAAGGCCAGGGAAACCGGCTTCGTCCAGACCCTGCGCAACCGCAAGACCCGCTCGCTCTCGCTCGGCGAGCGCGAGGAAATCGCGGAGATCGCCTCGACCAAGCCGAAGATCGATCTCGATATCCAGTTCGACTTCAATTCGGCCGAGATCAGCAAGGCCTCGATGCCGACGGCGCAGGAACTCGGCAAGGCGCTCTCCAACGCCAGTCTCAGGGGTTCGACCTTCGTGGTCGCCGGTCACACCGATGCGATCGGCAGCGAGGCCTACAACCAGGACCTCTCCGAGCGCCGCGCCGATACGATCAAGCGCTTCCTGGTCGACAAATACGGCATCAACGGCACCGATCTCGTCACCGTCGGCTATGGCAAGGACAAGCCGAAGGATCCGAATGCGCCGATGGACCCGACCAACCGCCGCGTTCAGGTCGTCAACATGGACACCAAGACCGCATCGAAGTGACGATTACAGCGCTCATCCGCCTGCCCGATGCGGCAGGCGGGTTTGCGATTAGATCCAGTTCTGGAAAATCATCAGCCGGTTAAAAGTCGCCATCGACGTTCCCACGAACGCCGCCGAGATCGGCAGCATCGCCGCGAAGCCAGCGAAGGCGACCGCGACAAAGGCCCACAACAGCCAGCGGGGGCTGTTGCCGCGCCGCAGCAGATACACCAGCGCCAGGCCCGCGAACGTCGCCGACGGCAGGTAATAATACAGAAATCCGAGCGTCCGCGGCAGCAATGCCCAGGCCAGATAAGGCCCGGCATAAAACGACAGGATCAGGAACGCATCGGCGCGGCGCGTCACGACCCAGTCACGCAGGCACACCGCCAGCGCCGGCAAGGCCGGCCATAGCACCAGCGGATTGCCGAGCAGGACCACCGCCGCGATCCGGTCGTCGCCGATCTTGTCGAACAGATACCAGACCGGCCGCAGCAAAAACGGCCAGGACGGCCACGCGCTCATATAGGTGTGGCCCGCGATCGCGGTCGTGGTGTTGTCGCCAAAGATCCGGCGCTGCGCCTCGATGAGATCGGAAATCGACCATCCATCGAGCGGCACGAAGGTGGCGAGATAGACCACGGCCGGAACGAGCACGAAGCACACGGCGAAATGCGTGGCTCTGAAATCCGGCCAGAGACCCGGCCGGAACCAGTCATCCGCGTTGCCGTCGGCAAATCGAGTTCGCCATCCCTGCATCAGGCGGATCACCGCGACGATGACGATGCAGGTCGCGAGCACGAACGATCCGCTCCATTTGCACGCCATCGCGAGCCCGCAGGCGAGGCCGGTCAGGCCGAACCAGAGCTGCGGCCGCGGCTTGCGGAAACCGTGCATGAACGATGCGATCGCAAACAGGCCGAATGCCAGCGCGAAAATATCCAGCATCGCGATCCGCGATTGCACGAACACCATCTGGTTGAAGAAGGCCAGCAAGGCCGAAGCCACCGCCGGCCCCTGCGCGGCAAACAGCGCCAGGCCGCAGAAATACATCGCAACGATCGCAAGTGAGCCGAACAGCACGCCCGGGTAGCGCCAGCCCAGGGGATTATCCCCGAAACTCCTGATCGACAGCGCGATCAATTGCTTCGCCAGCGGCGGGTGCATCGGATTGAGCTGCGGCGCTGACGGCACCGGCTCCAGCATCTGTCTCGCGGCGGGAACGTAATGCACTTCATCGAAATAGAATTTATCCGGCGTGGTCACGCCCACCAGCAGCGC
>Ga0302325_10025501_pt1 | contig 12287 bp, 5 predicted proteins | sample Palsa_T0_2_FD_201948 | JGI IMG/M metagenome (GOLD analysis project Ga0302325, IMG submission 201948) | Peat permafrost microbial communities from Stordalen Mire near Abisko, Sweden - Palsa_T0_2 | ecosystem: Environmental > Terrestrial > Soil > Palsa > Peat permafrost | place: Sweden: Abisko...
GCTGAGGGTGCCATTGGGGGTCCCCAGATTCACAATGTTGAAGATGTTCATTGCCCCGCCAATCAGGGTCAGGCTGTACTTGCGTGCAACCGTAGCGTCCAGCTTAGGTTGTGCCTGGCCACCACTGAGCCCGCGGCCATTGACACTTCCATTCCCTTGCATGCCCTGTGCGCCCTTGGCTCCTTTGGTTTCGGGGCCAATACCGATGACCTTACTCACACGCATATGCATGACGAAGTTCGCCGGACCACTACCAGCACCATAGGGAATGATTCTTTCGCCCTTGCCCACCGGGTCGGTGTCGAGACAGCCGTAGGGGGTGGACACCACACCCGGTTGGCCACAAACACCATAGGTTGGCCGTGCGTTGAATTGATTGTTCTCAGTGAGATCGTTACCGATCACCAGATTGTAGGGTGTTCCGGACTGAGCTGCCAGCAACGGAGCCAGGATGATTCCATGAGGCGCGGAATAGGTGCCAAGCAGGAAAAGACGATTTCTGATACCGAAGGTAGGACGACCGTAATCAAGTCCTGGATCTTGCGCGACGGAGGGAACGTAGGTGACGCCCTGCGTATCGCTCTTTGCTTCGTTGAAGGTGTATGAGCCATGCAACGACAGGTGGCGAAATCGTGCGCTGGCGGTTGCGATCACCTGATCCTGTTTGAAGATGCCGCCGGACTGAAACTGGTAGTTGTAGGCAGCCGGCAGAGGGCCTACCACCGTATATGTGGACGGATCGAACTCCGGCGCCGTCACATTATTGGTGAGGTACTGATGAACGCCGCGGGTAAACAGATAGGTAACGTTGAAAGTGACTGTCTTGCCAATCTGTTGGTCAACGCCAACGCCCCCCTGCATACTGAGCGCCGCGTGAAAGTGATGATCAATGTTATAAAAAGATGGAATGGAGGCTGAGGCCTCCGCAACCACGCTAGCCGGCGCCGTTGCGTTCGGGTTATAGAAATCTGGATTGCTGATCACATAGCTCTGCTGATTGATCCCATTTTGATGGATCGCTTGCATGATGTAGGGCGTACCCGTCGATGAATTAAATGAGTTGGGCACCGTGAATCGATCGTAAAACCAGCCATAACCGGCCCGCAGGACCGTCTTAGGGGGAGTATTGCCCATATGTCGAGGGGCCCAAGCCATCGAGACACGCGGCCCGAAGTCAGCATGGTCGTGAATTCTGTTCTGGGTTTCAAAGCGTAGCCCGTAGCTCAGAGTAAGATTGGGCTTAAATCGCCAATCGTCCTGATAGAAGAGTGCACCGTCGAATAGAAGGGCATGTGCCAGCGGATTCGTAATGATCGTTGCCTGGTATTGCGCAGGCGTCTTAGCCAGGTACTGATCGATCGACTCAAAAAAATAGTTGCCATTCGCCCCGGATGTTGAGTAGTTGGCGTCTCTATAGGCACGCAGACGTGTTCCGAAGCGGATGGTGTGGCTTGCCGCCGTTGCCGTGGAATAGTTCTGCAGTTCAAAGATGTCCTGGTGGTCTTCCGCGACCCCGGAGTTGCTTCCTCCTGTGGTAAAGGCTCCTTGAACCGATATCGTCGGAGTAAAGTAAGAAGCCATCTGACTGTTGCGAACCCGGCGCCACTGGAAATGGGTTTCGTTGATCACACGCGGACTTACCACAATCGTATCGCTGACCTGAATAGCGTTCTCCTGGTTGTTCACATTGAACGCCTGCTCGGGAAGATTAAGCTGACCAGGACCGTTTGCTGTAGCGACCGAGCGATAGTAGGAGTCGCGGACGGAAAGGGTGTTGTTCTTGCCCAACTGAAAGTCTACGCGGGGATTGGCGAACAAGAGCGAAGACGGGTTGGGCAGCGCCTGGTTAATGGTCGTACTGGTGTCTTCTGGATTAACGGCATCGATAATGGTCTGATTCTGCCGATCAAGGTGAAAGAGGCTGAAGAAGTATGAGGCATTCTTCGTCAGAGGCCCATTGACGTCCGCTTGGATGAAATAAAAATAGTAGCTTGGTTGCTTCTGGACGAGCGGATTGGCCGTGTTCCAAGCCGAATCGTTGCCGAATGAGGTAATGTGACCGGAAAATTTGTCTGAGCCCGGCTTGGTGAGGATCTCGATTCTCCCGTATCCAATCTTGTCGAACTCCGCTGAAAACGGATTCTGATTTACGCGAATCTCCCGGATCGATGATTTCGGGGGTATTTGGCCCCCGGTAAATCCATCGATATAAATCTGGCCGCCGCTTGGTCCGGCTGCCGGCCCAGCTAATGCCTGAAGTTCATTTTGCAGTTCGTCGGGATCATCCGAGAGCGCATCGAGGTCGCTGCCCTTGATCACCAGGGCACTTGAATTCTCATCGGGATTGACGCTCACGCCGGCACTTTGGTCGTTGACCGTGATGTCCTGCTGTTGGACGGCAATGGTAAGGGTAATGTTCAGCTGGCGAGCCTGATTGGCGGTAATCACGACATTGGTTTTGGAAAAAGGTGCAAATCCCGGAACAACCACTGCAAGGGTGTATGACCCTGCCGGAGGCGTCTTGAAAACATAGACACCATCATCTCCGGACTGGACGGTTAACACGGTAGGCCCCGACGTGAGCGTCACTGTTGCTCCAGGTACAACGGCGCCACTAGGGTCGAATATCTGGCCTCGAAGACTTCCAGCCGACTGCGCAAGTGCATTCGGAAATGCGAGTGTTAAAAGGACCACGGTGAAAAGGACCAGGATGAGCAGAGCTTTCTCGACAAGTAGGCGGCTTGTTCCCAGCAGGAGATTCATCGTAGAAAGCGTCCTTCCCCGGAGATTTGCAGGAGACGTTGCGCCTCCCAGTACATGGCAGCTGCAGGTAGAGGTCCAACCTCAGAACGGCTTGCGGTTTCAAGGCTCGTGCACCCACCCTCGTTTTGTACGCGACTCAGATCAAATGAATCAGGCGCCTGCTGCTCCCAAGTGGAATACGCAATAAGTCAGAGCGGCGTTCCGTCCTTGGGCTTTTTTTTATGCAACCGTGGGAACTACCTTCCTCGCGGTCTGTCCACTCCTGGACAGGGCCGTCCGGTTTAGAACACTACCGGCTAGACAATCTAAGCGCCCGGAGCATGCCGGCCGAACTCGGATGCCCGCCGCACGGAAGCTATTCCATTAAGCATCCCCATATACTATGTAGTATTCTACTGTCGTCAAGTCAAGCATAATTCTTCTGGCTTGGATTTCCGTGTCGTCACTTGACTTAACGGCTGTATTTTCTGGATTGTCGGCGGTCAATTGCAGAGTTGAGTGGGTCGGCGATCACGCGGTCAACAGGGTTGGCTTTCGCCGGATTTTCGTGGCCATTGCTAGATTTTGCCTGGATCACTTCTCTTTACTGCGTCGCACAGTCGCGCATGGTCCTTCTCAGTTTGATCACCATAGGCCTCAGCCCAGTCGGCAAATGATTCGCGCAAGATCTTCGAAACGCCACAATAGCCCGCGATGGTCGCAGCTTCGCTAGTCCGCGCGTGGGCACGCGCCAACAGGGCGCCGCAGGCCCAGCCATAAAAGTTGAAGGAGTCTCCCGTCAGCCATTCAACCGGAACGGAAGCCTTGAGATTCTTCATCTGCCGGACGTAGTATGGGCGGCCGTCCATCTCCGTCCACCCCAACATCACATCGCTCGAGGCCTGGAGAGCGCGCTGTCCCACAACGACGCGCTCACCCTCGTGACTGAATTTGGCTTTTCTCAGGGGCAGGTACAAGGCGTGCACCGGGGGTGAGGCCTCTTTGATCTGAAGCAGAAGCGGATCGTCATCGTGTTTGCCCATGAGTAGTGCCAGATACGACCTGGTGCCGACGGAGCCCACGCCCACCACCCGGTGAGCGACATCGGCCACACGATAACGTGACAGCATATACCGGCGCTCACGCGTGAGCGTAAGCGAGTATTTCTCTAAAGCCGTGATCAAACCATTCTTCCGCGAAGCGCTCACCCTGGTGAGGATGGGCGGATCCTCGCGGAATTGCCATCGGCCATCGGCATTCTTATCGGCCACTCTTCGCAGGAAGCCACGATTGTCGGATCGCCTTGCCTTGGCCACGACCTTTTCGATGACTGCTTGCGCCTTTGCCGGAACCTTCCTCATGATGTTGGCTCGTCCAGGGAAGGTGTGGAGATACCAGATATCGAGAGTACCCAGGCCTTCCAGGCGCTCCATATTTTGTTGGTAACCCAGAACAGATTCCATCACGGCGGTGCGCCGTTCGCGCGTAGAGAGGCCATTTTCTCGACCCGCGACATTGATGCTGGCGGTCAGCCGTTTCAGGTCCCATTCCCATGGCCCGACCACCGTTTCGTCGAAATCGTTCAGATCGAACACCACCTCGCGCTGCGGGGTACCGTAAAGGCCAAAGTTGCCGAGGTGGGCATCTCCGTCGAGCACTACGTTGTATCCGATGGTGGGAGTTGCGGCTAAATCGTGAGCCATCACCGCTACGGCTCCCCGCAGGAAGGCAAATGGAGAAGCGGCCATCCTTTCCATGCGCAGCGGAATCAATCGCTCCTGCCGTCCAACATTGCTCCGCCTGATAATCGACAGTATGTCTTCGCGCTTGGCTGCTGGCTTCCATTGTCCGTGCAATTCGCGGGGGACGCTCTCCCTCATTGACTGACCCTGGGTGTGGAGATACTCGATCGTGAGGAGTGGCTGGTGCAAATTGAGGCGCTGGTCCGGGGAACCGGTCTTCTTTCCGGCATTTTTTGTAGACGGGCGAGGTGACATGTCCGGTCCCGATTTCATATGGCTAACTCAGTTTCTCAGAAGACAGTCTTCGGCATCTGGCCAGGAAGACAACGCCCTGGACAAAGGCAAGCGAGGGGAAACACCCTGTCTTTCACCCGAACGGAGTGATCTGGACTCCAGGTCCGATACACTCAAGGCCAGATGTCGTTCATCCGGCCCGGTGATTCAAACACTCCTTTGGAGAAGAGCTATATGAATCCTCGCAAATTGGCCCTGATCCTCGCTGCTTCCGCCTGTTTCTGGGGAACCACTCCCTTGCCTTCCCAGGAACTGAACGGCAACTTTGCGCGTGATCCGGCGCAAGCTGTCGATAAGCAATACTCTGACCAGATTCGCAAATACACCACGGATCCGTCCTTCAGCTCTTCCCTGGTGGATTACCTTCCAGCTTCCAAAACAGTCCCTACACCCGCCAAGGTGCTGGGCGACGTTGCAGGAGCACCCGACATGCTCCCCTATGCGGAAGATGTGTACAAATATTTCCGCCTGCTGGAATCGAGCAGTCCGCGGGTCAAGGTGTTCACCATTGGTCACTCGGAGGAAGGGCGGGAGATGATCGCCGCGGCAATCGCCGACCCCGAACTTCTGGCGGGAGCCAAAGAGAACAGCGCGCGCCTGGCAAAGCTCGCCGACCCACGTACGATCGCCCTAAATGATGACCAGGCGCGCGCCCTTTTGGACCAATCGTACCCCGTTTACTACATCACCGGCACCATACACTCTCCGGAGACGGGCGCTCCCACCGCACTGATGGAACTCGCTTATCGTCTGGCCGTGGACAATGCGCCCTACATCAAATTTATTCGCTCCCACATGATCGTGCTCATCACCCCGGTAGTTGAAGTCGACGGGCGGGATCGTATGGTTGATGTTTACAGGTGGCACAAAGCCCATCCAGGCCAGGATTGGCCATACCCTCGCTATTGGGGACACTATGTCGCGCACGACAACAACCGCGACGCTATGGCAATGACGTTGGATCTTACCCGGAACGTGCTCGATACCTACCTTGATTGGCACGCACAGGTGCTGCACGATTTGCACGAGTCGGTTCCGTTTCTCTACGACAACACAGTGGGGGATGGCCCGTACAACGCCTGGGTCGATCCAACCCTCGCCGATGAGTGGGCAGAACTCGGCTGGAACAATGTTGCCCAGATGACGAGCTTAGGCATGCCGGGGGTCTTCACGCACGGTGACTTCGATACCTGGAGTCCAGGCTATTTGATGTTCCTGGCCGGCATGCACAACGGCATCAGCCGGCTCTACGAAACCTTCGGCAACGGTGGCGCTGACACAGAGAAGCGTATTCTCAAACCGGAACAGTATTCGCGCACCTGGTATCGCCAAAGTCCTCCACTCCCTATCGTCACCTGGTCGCAGCGCAACAATAACAATTACGAAGAAACCGCCCTGCTGACCACTCTCTCTTACTTCTCCCACAACACCCATCATTTTCTGGAAAACTATTACAGCAAAAGCAAGCGTTCGATCCAAAAACCTTCCCTTGAGGGACCTGCCGCATATGTGATGCCCGTGGACCTCGCGGCCACCAATCGCGAGATCGAGCTGCTCAAGGTATTGAAGCGTCAGCACGTGGAGATACAGTCCCTCTCCGCTCCAGCCACTTGCACCCTACCTCCGGAAAAGCGGGGAGACAAGCCAGGCCAGGAGACGTTTCCCACCGGTAGCATCGTTGTGCGCATGGATCAGCCCTATTCCCGGGTTGCGGATGCTCTGCTCGATCGTCAGTTTTGGGCCGCCGACGATCCTCAGAAGCATCCCTACGACGACACCGGATGGTCATTCAGTCAGCTCTTCAATGTCAGGACCGTTCGAGTGGTTGATCCGGCAATCCTCAAATCCAGCATGACTCCCCTGGACGATCCAACCACCCTTGCCGGCAAAGTGTCGGGCAGCGGTACGATGCTTGCCGTCACCAACACCGGTCAGGTCTCGCTCCTGTCCCTCTTATATAAATTCAAAGGCGCGAACTTCCAGGTCGTCGAAAAACCCTTCGATGCCGACGGCAAACATTTTTCGCCTGGCTCGCTGCTCATCACCGGCGTTCAGGATGACCAGGTCGCTGATACTCTGCACGGTTTATCCCTCGATGCTTCGCGCCTCAACGCATCGCCTGGCGTGCCGGCCCACCCGGTCACCGCACCACGCATCGCTTTCATGCATACCTGGCTTGCCACCCAGACGGAAGGCTGGTGGCGCTATGCCTTCGATACCGCGGGCGTTCCCTTCGCTTACCTAAGCACGCAGACGGTCGCTCAGGAAGAAGATCTGCGCGCCAAGTACGACGTCATCGTTTTCGCTCCGGTATACCACGCCTCCATGCTGGAGATCCTCAACGGTATTCCGGCGTGGAACAATGCGATGCCGTGGCAGAAATCTGAGCTGACACCAAACCTGGGCGTGCTCGATAGCACGCCCGATATACGTCCGGGGCTGGGTTATGAAGGTCTTGCCCACCTGAAGAAATTCGTAGAGCAGGGTGGGTTGCTCATCACCTGCGAAGACACCGCCCAGTTCGCGATCGACACAGGACTTGCCCCAGGCGTCAGCGTCGCTCCGCTTGGTGATGCCCGGGTAGTCGGCTCTGTGCTCAACACCACCTTCGTCGCACGCGACAATCCAGTTGCCTTTGGATACGGAGCGGGTGTGCCGGTCATGAGCGCTAACGGCATGGCATTCAATGTCAGCAATACCCTCGCGCGCTCCACCGCCCGTCTTTTGATGGACCCCTACGCGGAGCGGCCGACGGGGCGCGGAAGCGTCGACGATAGCGACCAACCCCAGGGCCGAAAGATTACGCAACCGGAGCCACTCGTCAAGCAGCAACCATGGGAGCCAAAGCAGCTTGACGAGGAAGATATCCGCAACAACCCATTTATCATTCCGGTGCAATACAGGCCGGATGTGATCTTACGCTTCTCCGATGCGAAGACCCTTCTGCTGTCCGGCCTTCTCGACAAGGCCTCATCCATCGCGGAGCATGCTGTCGTTGTTGACGCCCACCTGGGACAAGGAAACGTACTGCTATTTGCCAACAATCCCGTCTACCGCGGTGAGACAATCGGCACCTACGCCTTGGTATTCAACGCGATCCTTAACTACCAACAGCTGGCCCACCAGCCCACAACTCCGGAGAAGCATTAGCTTGCCGCGTATGGCGAGTCTCGCGCAACGCGTGCTTGTGACAGAAGTCAGAAGGTCAGGCGCGCGGAGAAAAGTGCGGCCGTGAACAAGACCCGCTTGATCGGGGTCCGAAACGTCGGCTTTGCCGGCAAAATTTGCTATGTCAAACGCCTGAGATCAGGCATTGTTTCCCCGAAAGGTGGTGCCGCATGCCATTTCAGCGCCGTCCTTTCGGTTTGCGTTATCCATCATGTCCACAACATGTCCTGCCCGGATTCCCCCCTGCAGCCGACGCAAATGTAGCCCAGGGCAGAGAAGGTTCATCTCGAAAATCAGGTCGTCAATGATTATTATTATTCATTGTGTCGACACTATGCCCGCAATGAGCCGACGACCTCTCCGAAGCCGCCCTTGCGCAGCCGCCGGTGACGATTATTCCCCGCTGGCTTGCGGAAACTCATCAGGGTGGCGGGCCATCTGGCCTTATTCGTCTCGGGCTGTCTTTTCAGCTTGGCCTTTCCTGCCCAGAGCGAGGTCGACCCCCGGCTGACAGTACGCGGTTGACTGGTCACACGTAACAAGGCACGATCGATGTCCAGTCTACTGGTGGAAAGGAAATCAAACGCATGAACCGTCTTCGGCAGGCGCTGGCAAAGCACAACGGCAAAACGCTGCTCGGCGCAGCGTGCTATTTTTACGACCCGATTTTCTTGGAGATTGCCGCACATGTTGGCTTTGACGCCATCTGGATCGAGATGGAGCATGCCGCTATCAGCTTTGGCGAGGCAGCCGACCTCTGCCGAATGGCAACAGGCACCGGCATGCTCACCATGATCCGGGTGCCCGACACGCGGCGCGAGAGCATCTTGAAGACTGCCGAGCTGGGGCCGGACATCATCGATGTCCCGATGGTGGACTCACCGGAACAAATGAATGAGATGGTGCGCTACGCGCGCTTTGCTCCCAGCGGTGCGCGCGGGTCATTCAGCGTTTCCCGCGCGGTCAAGTATGGCATGGTGGACAGTGTCCCCAGGGAGCAGGCGCGGCTAAACCAGGAGCTCTGCCTGATGGCACAGGTAGAAACCAAAGAGGCAGTGGATAGAATTGGAGAGCTCTGCGCCGTCCCCGATATCGAGATTTTTGTGGGCCCGGCGGACCTCTCCTCCAGCTACGGTGTACCCGGAGAGACTCTGCATCCCAAGGTGACGCAGGCGGCAGAACGGATCGTCACCACGGCCCGCGCGCATGGCAAACTCCTGGCCACTGCGTGCGCGCCCAAGGATTTTCCTTTCTGGGTAGAAAAAGGAGTGGATCTGCTGTTTTGCGCCAACGATATTACCTGCCTGAAGCAGGGCGCGCAGGCCGCACACCTGAGCGCGCTCGAAGCTCTGCGCCAGACCGACCCGGCGCCTAAGAAAAGATGAACCGCTCCAGCACATATCTTGCGCAATCTTCAGGCAGCGGCAGGACAGTTGCTGTGATCGACTGCGGAGTGTCGGCGAAGATGACGCGCCAGCAGAAACATCCCGCCCGCAAGCACCAGGTAAATTGCCGACGTGGCGCTGAGGCAGGCGGCAAAGCCAAAGTGTGAACCGGCAACAGCGATGCCAACCGTAGCGATACCGCCGCCGATCCAGCCCAGGGAGTTCACCGCACCGACAGCCACTCCTCGCTGCGCAACAGGAATCACATCATAGAGTGATGCCCAGATGTTGGCATCGTAAATACCCTTCCCCAGACCGAATCCGACGATGGCTACCATGACTGCGCCCAGGGTGTGTACCCAGCCAATCAGGAATAGAAATGGCGTACCCAGCAAGAGGCCCGCCGCCTGAGCGAGCATGCGGCCTCCACGCTGCCGCCGGACAAGCCGATCGGCAAGCCATCCGCCGGCGAGCACTCCAAGGATCGATGACAGTTGCAAATAGGCGGTGCCGCTAAACCCCGCCATGCTCAACGTGAGGTGAAAGCGTTCATAGAGGAAAGTCGGGGTCCAGCTCAGGAAAATCAAAGCGACAAAGTTAGCCCCTAGGAATATGGCGGCCACAGCCAAGGCGGACTTGTTGGTCAGCAGTGAACTCCACGGGTGGAGCGCCTCGCCGCTCACGCGAGGCAACTCAGGCACTCGGTCCACGGCTCCTCGGGGACGCTCGCGTAGCGCAATCCAGAGCATCGAGGCGAGCAGAACACCCAACGTGCCGAAGTAAACAAAGGGAACGCGCCAGCCATGCCGTTGGCCGATCCAGGCCGCGAGCGTGCCCCCGGCCACGCTGCCTACGTAAACCCCGGACTGGTGCAAAGACATAGCGCGCGAGCGCGTGCTTGCTCCGTGGTAGTCGGCGATGAGCGAGAGCGCGGCAGGAAAGTAAAACGCCTCGCCCAATCCGCCCAGAGCGCGCAACACGACAAGACTTGTATAGCTTCGTACCACCGCCGTAGCTGCCGTAGCCAGCGACCAGAAAACCAGCGCCGCCAGTATGGTTTTCTTTCGGCTCAGGCGATCGCAAAGCCATCCTGCGGCTGGACCGCACAACGCGTAGGTCCACATAAAGGATGTGCCCAGGACCCCGAGTTGCACCTTCGTCAGATCGAAGTGCGCCTGAATCGGTGGGAAAAGAGAGAAGATCGCCTGCCGGTCAGCGTAGTTCAGCAGACAAACCATCCACAACATGCCGACCACCCACCAGCGGTAACCCGTATCGCCGGAAGGCTCCGGCGTCACTTTGAGATGGCCTCAAAGGGAAAGGCTGCAGGCAAGTCCCGGCGCATGGCGCGAGCGCGGTTCCAGGCGTCGAATTCCGTCAGGCGTTCGCGCAAGCTGATCTCAATATGCTCGGAAAGGATGCGCATCGCGCGCTCCGGCTGGCGCTCGCGCAAAGCCATGACGATCTCATTGTGCTGGGCATGGATTTTATCCAGCATCGCCGCCTCGTGTCCGCTGCGGCGGATGGCGAAGATACGGATCATCAACTGCGTTTCCCCGGCAATCTTCTGCATCCGCGGATTGAGCGCCATCAGCATCAGGCAGGCGTGGAAGTTAAGGTCGAGGTGCATAAAGCGCCCCATCTGCTCCTCGTTGAGCGAATGCTTCCCGGAGGCGACCAATTCTTCGCGCAATGGCTGAATGCCGTCGACCAACTGCTGCAACTGGTCCAGCTCGGCCGCGGGCACGCCAAGACGGGCCACTTTGCGCGCGGCAAAAACCTCCATCGCCTCGCGCAGCTCATATAAGTCGACGATGTCGTCACGAGTCAGTCGCGCCACAGTGGTGCCGCGTCCAGGTATCTGCTCCAGCAGACCCGAGGCAACCAGCTGCCCGATCGCTTCCCGGACAGGTGTCCGGCTGCTGCCAAGCCCCTCTGCCACTTCGACCTCGGAGAGCGGGTCTCCGCTGCTAAGCGCCCCACTGGCAATTTTGTGCCGGATGTAGGCATAAGCCCGCTCCCGCACGGACTGGTCCGCGGTGGAAGGCTTGGGCGGTCTGCCGGCTGGACTCGGGGGAGGTCGCCGGCTCTTGGCTTTGGGCATGGTTCTCTACCAATCTATACGACCCAGGGATACTGTACATCGCGGGGGCTCGATCAGCCAAGATGTATTCGTAATGTCGACAGGCAATCGACGCGGTATGTAATATCGTTCCGGAGGCGTCCCCCGGGAAGGAGCATTACAGGCCATGTGGCACTCTCTATTGGATGGTGTGAGCGCGGCGGTCCTCACTCCGCGAACGGAAACAGATTCCGTGGCGGAAGAGCAGTTCCGGCAAAACCTTGACTTCCTGCTCGCGCGCGGAATTCGCAGTTTTGCTCTCAACGGCGCCACCGGCGAGTTTTGTCTCACCACTCCAGCGCAACTGGAGCGCATCCTGGCCAATGTCTCGGCCATCACCGCCTTCGACGGACAGTTCGTCGTCGGTGTAGGCGCCGCGGGATACACCACCACCATCGAGTTGGGCCGCATGGCTGCCGATGCAGGAGCGAAGGCGGTCCTGCTCCCCATGCCGTATTTCTTTCCTTATGAGCAAGCGGATCTGAGGGCCTTTGTCACTCGCGTGGCCGACGCATTATCCATCCCCGTGTTGCTTTATAACCTGCCGCAGTTTACCTCCGGCCTGGCGCCCGAGACCTCGCTCGCATTGATTCGTGAACATGGAAATGTAGCCGGTATCAAGGACTCGAGCGGTTCGCTGGACACGCTCCGCTTGCTAACCGCCGAGGGAGTCGACAGCTGTCGCATCGTTGGCAGCGACAGTGCACTGGGTCCGGCGCTCGAAGAAGGGGTAAGCGATGGAGTCGTGTCGGGCGTCGCTTGTGTTCTGCCGGAGCTTATCCAGCGTGTCTTTGAGGCCGGCGTTTCATCTCCGGACAGCGCGGAATTCCGAGC